>Ga0210395_10000952_pt1 | contig 22343 bp, 14 predicted proteins | sample IncBWH4OmetaG_FD_150861 | JGI IMG/M metagenome (GOLD analysis project Ga0210395, IMG submission 150861) | Forest soil microbial communities from Barre Woods Harvard Forest LTER site, Petersham, Massachusetts, United States - Inc-BW-H-4-O ...
AGACTGGGGCCGCCACTTAGGAGGAAAAACCTCCGGCCAGCGCGACGACCATTTGATTGCCAACCGGGGAGCCCAAACCAGTGACCAGATCGTAGCCGGGGCCGCAAGAATATGCCCCATTGTTTCCTGATGTTATGTCGTGAAAGTAGGTGGCATAATTGGGCGACGTGGCTAGCGAGTAGAAGATGCCGGACGCAGTGTCGATCGATTCTAGGCACAGTGAATTCGTGAGGGCACAGAGCGCGGCCCATTCCGGGGTGCTCAGACTCGTGCCGCCAATTTGTTGCCATCCAGGTCCCGTTAGGTAGACGGGCACGCCTGTATTGGGATCGGCGTCAAATGCCACATCGGGCACGCCGCGGCCGGGACCATTCCACCAGCCCACCTGATAACTTGGGACCGTTTCATATACGCTAGTGCCACCACCGCTGCCCGACCAGCCCGTCTCCGAGGTTATATTGCCCGATGAATCGAGATTGAGGGTGGTGCCACCGACGCCAACCACGTAGGGGGAACATGTGGGATAATTTACAGCGGCTCCGTTGTCACCCGACGCCGCGAAAAACGATATACCAGGGACGTTGAAATGGAAATCGGAGCTTCCTTCCGCAGCATATTCTGGGGTGTTCCAGCTCATGGAAATCTGCGTTGCCCCAAGGCTCACGGCGAAATCGACCGCGGCGAAAAGATCAGTGGTGTAAGCAGATTTGGCCGCAATGAGGGCTATCGTGGCGCCGGGAGCAATGGCGTGGGCCCACTCGACATCGAGCGATGTCTCAGTAGCCCAACTAGGATAACCAGGATCTATCGGTGGCGTCCCTTGTGGATAATACACTATCACGGTTGCCGTCGGGATGTTAAACTGCTTACAAAACGTGTTTAGATCGGCTTGAATGGTTGGGCTGCCGTAAGCGTCAACGATCGCGATGACCTGGCCTTGTCCCGTGGTGTTGAGCTGATCGACCCCATAGGCGTGCCGCAGTTGCGTGGGTGTGTAGCCCGTTGGCCCTCCAAAAGCAGGAACGATCCCGGCATATTTTTGCCACGGCGGAGTCATCACCGAGCCAGGCGGGATAACTTCATTACGGAGGTCAGAAGCGCGATCAGCCCGGAGCAGGCCTGCCGTGATCGACAAAGCAAGAAGACAGCAAGTCAATGAGCGCAGGATCTTAATTTTCATGAAAAGTAAGGTTGGAAACGATGACCGAAAACATGGAGGGTACGAGCACGTCCATATCTTCGAGCGGTATTGGCGGCCAGTCCAAACAAATTCAAATTATCGGCACTGTAATTTTCTGCTAATTATTACTGTGATTGTTTCGCCCGCAATTGGGCCAGGGTCTGTTGCACTTGCGTTAGGTCCGGCCTGATCCGCAATGCCGCCTGAAAATGTGAAATCGCCTCAGGCCGGCGGCCCGGGACCTGCATCAGGGCATAGCCCAAATCCATGTGCGCCTCGGCATCACTAGGGTTGATCCGAACCACCGTCTCATACTCAGCGATTGCATCGGATAGTCGCCCGGGAATTTTTGCCAGGACAACTCCAAGATTATAGTGAGCATCGGCATAACCGGGTTTGATCCGCACCGCCTCCTCGAAGTGGCCAATCGCTTCGGGCAGCCGCCCTGGAACATTTGACAGGGCCCCGCCCAAATTATTATGGGCTTCCGCATCATCAGGATCGAGCTGCAACGCCGCCTCGAATTGACCAATCGCCTCAGGCAACCGCCCTGGAATGTTAGCCAGGGTGCGGCCCAGGTTCTTGTGCGCTTCCGCATAATCGGGTTTGAGCCGCAGGGCTTCCTCGTACTGCACAATGGCCTCTGGAATTCGCCCGGCCTTGCACAAATCAACTCCAAGATTATAGTGCGCGTCCACATAATCGGGCTTGAGCCGAAGCGCCTCTTCATAGGCAGAGATTGCTTCAGGCAACCGATCGGGGATCGAATTTAGCGCGATACCCAGGTTGTTTTGCGCCTCTGCATAATCGGGTTTGAGCCTCAGCGCCGCCTCAAATTGTGAAATTGCCTCAGGTGACCGATGCTGCCCCATGAGGATAGTGCCCAGGTTGTAGCGCGCACGCGCATTGTCCGGGCATTTTTCCACTGTATCGCTCCAAATGGCCACTTCGCTGCCGTAGTCTTTATTTCGTTGGATTGTAAGCCAGCCCAGTCCCACGGCCGCTGCCGCAAATACGATTATACTTTGCCGGCCGATCCACCTGTTCAATCCAAGCACGACCAAGCCAATCACCGCCGCCAGCGACAAATACACGCGGTGCTCGCCCATTGGTTGCAATGCAATGGGAACCACGCTGGAAGTCGGAGACAGAATGATAAAAAACCAAGCGCCCGCAAACCCAACCATCGGCCAACGCCGAAGTGCGATCACCGTGCCCACTAACAATATAGCAAGAGCCAGCGCATACGGTACGACCTCGGTCGCCCGTTGAACGATATCGGTGCCGTAGTCGAGCACCAGCGGATGCGGCCAAACCGTCAACTTAAGATAGAGCACAACGGACCGGCAGGAGGTTAACGCGTAGTTCCACCATGTTATCCCTTGGTCGAATCCCACATTTCGCTGGTGAATGCCCACCATCAAACGGGCAAGCAGCAACCACGTGCCGGCCAGTCCGAGGTAATACCGCCAGCGTGCCTGCCATGCTTCTCGAAATGAGCCGGCGACAAAGGTCCGGTCATAGAGCAGGACAATGACCGGCGCAGTGATGATCATCTCCTTGCTTACCACGCCAAACAAACACGCCAGGACTGAAAGGACCTGCCATCTCGCAGGTTTTGCTGAGTCCGTACCGCGAACAAAGCAATATAATGTGAGCAAATAGAACAACCCCATGAGCGATTCGGCCCGCTGCGAAATGTAAGTCACCGCTTCGGTTTGGAGCGGATGTACGATCCAGATCACCGCCACCGCCAGGGCCAGCAACACCGCTTCTTTCCTGAAACGTCCGCTGAGCACGGGCCGCAACAAAGTGCGCCTCACGACGCCAAAGAGCGTGAGGCCAGCCAGCACGTGAATGGTCAGGTTGAATGCGTGGTAGCCCCATACATTCATGCCACCCAACGCGTAGTTGAGGGCAAAGGTGAGATTGAGCACCGGTCGGCCACCCGTTGCTGCGGCAGGCGGTGGCGACAAGGCACTTCCAAGCTGCCTGATGGATGGATTATCCGCGATTGCGAACCTGTCGTCGAAAGTAAACGGGCCAGAAAAACTGTTGTAATACACTGCGAAAGCCACGAGCACGATGATCCCGCTGGCCAAGAGCGTACCCCAGCGATCAAAGACCCCATTGGGCTTTGAGGGCGGCACGACGCAGCTGACCGCTGAGGCTTTTGCACTTGTCGCCGCTTTGGCCGCCGCCCTGGCTCGACTTTTTTTCGACATCGTTGAATCCCAATCTGTCGGAAAAATGATAGCAATAAGTTTAGGGTTCGTCTCCTCCCGTCAGCTCGCAGTGCGAGATTTAATCGCTGGCTTCACTAAAGGCTATTTCAGCACATTGCGCAAAATCTCCAGCGTGCGCGCCACCGTCCCTTGGTTCGCCTGTTGCCACACGCGCGCCGCTGTCGCCATTGCCGCGCGTTTCGCGTCGTCGCGCAGCAGCGCGGTGCACGCCGCCGCCAGTTCGGCTTCGTTTTGCACCACCTGCGCGCCGCCACACTCCCGCAGCTCGCGCGCGATCTGCAGGAAATTCGCCATGCCCGGGCCGAACAAAATCGCCTTGCCCAGCGCCGCCGCCTCCACCGGCGTCTGTCCCTCGGTGTGCGGCGGCAGGCTCTTGCCGCAGAAAACCAAGTCCGCCAGTTGCGCGAGCTGGCGCAGCTCGCCCGTCGTGTCCCCCACCGCCACGTCGGCTTCGCCCACCATCGCGCCGCGCGAACGAAAATGATACATCCGTCCGGATTTTTTCAGCAGCGCCTCGATTTCGTCGCGGCGCTCCGCATGCCGCGGCACAATAAGCAGCGCGACCGCCAGGCCGGCCTGGCGCGCGGCGTCTTGCGCCGCCAGCAACGCCGCCTCCTCGCCCGGCCACGTGGATGAGCCCAGCAACACGCGCGCACCTTCGGCAATGCCCAGTTCGCGCCGCAGTTTGGCTTTTTCGATTTCGCCCGACGGCGGAATCACCACGTCGAGCTTCAGGTTGCCCGTCACCGTGATTTTTTCCGGCGCGAAACCCAGCGCGCGAAAACGCCCGGCATCGTGCTCCGACGCCGCCAGGATACGCGTCAACCCGCCGAACAGCGTGGACACGGAAGCTTTCACCTGCTGCATGCGGCGAAAGCTGCGGTCGCTCAGCCGCGCATTTATTACCACCAACGGCACGCCTCGCTTCGCCGCCTGCGCGATGTGCTCGGGCCAGCGCTCGCCCTCGGTCAGCACGGCCACATCCGGCGCGATGCGCCGCCAGGCCCGCGCGCTGAAGGCCCAAAAATCGAGCGGGAAGTAGCCCACGCCCAGCACCAGCGCGCCGTGTTTTTCCCTGGCCAGCGCGTAGCCCGTGCTCGTCGTCGTCGTCAGGAAAATTTCCACGCCCGGTTCGGGAGCCAGCGCCTGGATGATCGGCGCGACCGCGAGCACCTCGCCCACGCTCACCGCCTGCAGCCACACGCGCCGCACCCCCGGCCGCTTCGGCGGCAGCGGGGCGAACACGCCGAAACGATTGCGGAAATTCTCACGATACCCGCCGCGCCGCAGCATGCGCCGCAAATAAAACGGCGACATCACGATCAGTACGGGCAAAAATAACAGCCGGTAGAGCCAGAGCATCATAGGATTATCCAAGTACCAAGTAACAGGTAGCAAGTGACAAGATTGAACAACGTGTGTCCCACACGTCGAGTAGGCAGAGTTCAAGGATCAAAGTTCAAGGTTCCTTGGAGATCCGACATCCGAGTGCGACCAACTACAAAATTCTGATTACCGCGCAGCGTGAAATTTCCGCATCCTTTTTGGCTTTTGGCAGTCTTAACCAAAATGATTTGGTATTTGGCTATTAGCGTCCATTAGCGTTCATTCGCGGTTTTCCAGAATCCTTTCCCATGTTGCGAAAACTTTCCCTGGTCTTCTTGTCGCTGTTCGCCGCCGCCGCAATCGCCGCGCCGCCGCCGTTTCCGCAGGACGCCAGCGACCTCCAGCCCGACCCCGCGGCGCACTTCGGCGCCCTGCCCAACGGCGTGCGCTACGTCATCCGGCCGAACCAGGAACCGAAAAACCGCGCCTCGCTGCGCCTGCTCGTGCTCTCCGGCTCGCTCGAGGAAAACGAAAACCAGCAAGGCCTCGCGCATTTCCTCGAACACATGTGTTTCAACGGTAGTGCGCACTACGCGCCCGGCACGCTTGTCGAATATTTCCAGCGGCTCGGTATGAGCTTCGGCGGCGACACCAACGCCTACACTTCTTTCGACCACACCGCCTTCCAGATCGAGTTGCCCGACACCAAGCCCGCGACCGTGGCGGAGGGCTTGCAAGTTTTCGCCGACTTCGCCGACACCCTGCTCCTGCGCCCGGACCAAGTGCAAAAAGAGCGCCCCATCATCCTCAGCGAAAAACGCACGCGCGACTCCGTCTCATACCGCCAGGAAGTCGCCTCGTTCAATTTTCTGCTCGGCGATTCCCTTTTCTCCAAACGCATGCCCATCGGTTTGCAGTCGGTCATCGAACAGGCCCAACGCGACCGCTTCGTCGATCTCTACAACACCTGGTATCGCCCCGAGCGCATGGTCGTCGTCGTCGTCGGCGCGATCGATCCCGCCGCGGTTGAAAAGGAAATCGCGGCGAAATTTTCCGGCGTCGCCGATCGCGCGCCCGCCCGGCCCGATCCCGACCTCGGCCACGCAACGGCCGCGCTCGGCGTGCGCGCCAGTTACGATGCGGAACCCGAGGCCGACGCCACCACGGTGAGCATCGACGTCATCACGCCCTACGCCTACCGGCCCGACACCGCGGACTTCCGTCTCCGGCACCTGCCGCGTTACCTCGCCATTGCCATGCTCAACCGCCGCCTCGAAATTTTGTCGAAAAAGGAGAATGCCCCTTTCAGCAGCGCCAGCTTGGACATCGAGGAAGGCTTCAATTTCTATCACGACGCCGGCCTTAACCTCACGTGCGCGCCGGGACAATGGCCGGCCGCGCTGGCGGTCGGCGAACGGGAGCTGCGCCGGGCGATCAATTTCGGTTTCACGCCCGCGGAACTCCGGGAAGCCGTGGCCAATTTCTCCAACGACCTCGAGCAGGCGGCCAAGACCGCCCCCACCCGCCGCTCACCCGAGCTGGCGGATCAAATTCTCGACTCCCTCGTCCAAAAAGAGGTCTTCACCACCCCGGCCGATGATCTCGCGCTGTTCATGCCCGCGCTCGAAAAAGTCACGCTCGAGAACTGTGCCGCGGCGCTCCGCGCCGCTTTCGGCCTGCCCGGTCGCTACGTCATGGTTTCCGGCAATGCCAAAATCCCCGGCGACGCCGTCGCCGCCATCACGGCCGCCTACCAAAGTTCCGCCGCCGTCGCCGTCTCGCCGCCTGCCGCCCAGTCGGATGAAAAATTCGCCTACACCGACTTTGGTGCGCCAGGCCAGATCGCCACGCAAAAGCACATCGACGACCTCGACCTCACCCTCGTCACTTTCGCCAACGGCGTGCGCGTCAACCTCAAGAAAACGGCTTTCGAATCCAACACCATCCGCTTGAGCATGCGCGTCGGTGCCGGCCAGCTCACCGAGCCGCGCGACCAGCCCGGCCTGGCTTTTTTCACCGACCTCACCTTCCTCGCGGGCGGACTTGGCCGGCACAGCGCCGACGAGCTGCAACGTCTCCTCGCCGGTCACACCGTCGGCACCGATTTCGAGACGGGAAGCGACGCCCTTAATTTCGGTGCCGTCACCAACCGCGAGGATCTGCTCCTCCAGCTTCAGCTCCTCGCCGCGCACCTGACGGATCCCGGCTACCGTCCTGAAGCCTTCCGCCTCGCGCGCAAAAAGCTCGATGAATATTACGACGGACTTGCCCATTCGATCGACGGCCCGTTCCAAACCGAGGTATCCCGGCTGCTGGCCAACGGCGACCCGCGCTTCGGCCTGCCGTCGCGCGAAGTCATGTTGACCCGCACGCCCGCTGAGGAAAAAGCGTGGCTTGCACCCCAGCTCGCCAGCGGCCCGATCGAGATCGGCATCGTCGGCGACATCGACATCGGTGCCACCATCGAGGCGCTCGCGCGCACCTTCGGCGCACTGCCGCCCCGCGCCCCCAAGCCCGCCTACGAGGCCGAGCGCGAGGTCCGTTTTCCCAGCCAGGTTTTCGCCAAGGACTATACGGTGCCCACCAAAATTCCCAAGGCGGACATCGCGCTTTTCTGGCCGACGGCCGACGCGTGGGACATTGCCCGCGCGCGCCGTCTCAACCTCCTGGCCGAAATTCTCAATGATCGCCTGCGCGTAAAAATCCGCGAACAATTGGGCGGTGCCTACGACCCCGAGGCGGCCAGCGAGCCCAGCGAAACGTTCACCGGTTACGGTTACATCCTGGCCGAGACCGTCGTCGATCCCACCCGCACGGCGGAAATTGCCGACGATATCCTGGCCATCTCCGCCAACCTGCAGAAAAACGGCGTCACCGCCGATGAACTCGACCGCGTGAAACAACCCATGCTCACGGCGCTGCGCGACTCCGCCCGCACCAACCAGTACTGGCTCGAAGTCGTGCTCGCGAACTGCCAGGAATTTCCCCAGCGCCTCGACTGGTGCCGCTCGCGCTACCAGGGTTATGAATCCATCACCCAAGCCGACCTCGACGCACTGGCCAAAACTTATCTCAGCCCCGACCGCGCCTTCCGCGCCATCGCCAAGCCCGAGTCGGATAAACCGTGAGACGGCTCAATTTTTCCCCATGGACCAACCCACTCTCACCGGCGCGCAGAAAACCTTCCTGCGCGGACTCGGCCAAAAGCTGGAACCAGCGCTCAAAGTCGGCAAAGGCGGGCTCACCCCGGCGTTCTTCGGCGAATTGCAGCGGCACCTGCGCGCAAACGAACTGGTAAAACTGCGCTTCCTCGCGGCGGATCGCGATGAGCAGGCCGCTTTTTGCGTCGTGATTGCCGAGACCAGCCAGTGCGCATGCGTCGGCGCGGTGGGCCGCACCGCCCTCTTCTATCTGCCCAATCCCGACGCTCGCCGCATTTCGCTGCCGGAATAATCTGCACAGTCGCCTGACCAAACAAGTAGGGCACGAACGCTGAGCGCGCCGCGGTTTCCCCGAAAGCAATTTTACACCAAGATCGCAAAGGTCGCGAAGCAGCAGAGTATGACGAGAAGTCTTATCCGAGGGATGTCAGACTGTCGGCCTCCGGCCTCGGTACCTCGCTGCGCGTTGCAGGATAAAGAGCCTTCCCAAAAGATCGACTTGGCGGTCTTTGCGATCTTGGTGTAAAATAATACCCTATTCCTGGCTTCCGGGTTTTCTGCTTAAAATACCTCAATTCGTGATTTTCCGAGGTTTGCGCACGATTGAGCCTGAAAATAGGCTAATTTTGGCCTCGCCGGGCCCAACTGCGCCGCATTGCCCACTGTAAAGGGCCAAACTGCGCCAGAGTTGCACGGTTACAATCCGGTGAACCTGCAACTTTCAGAGGGAATCGTGCGTTTAACTAGATGGAATACTTCAGGCTTTGATTGACTCATCATATACAATGAAAACCGCAGGTACAACCGCCCGCGCGACCGTTCCATATACTTAAGAAAGACGAATCCATGGCTTATACAAAAAACACCACCCGCCAGTTGGATGACGTCGACCCTGCCCCAGTCGCCGCCACGATGACCGCGCCCCTCGATGCGCCGCCATCTTTTCTCGAAAAACCCGAGCCCGCCGCTCCCAGCGAGCCGGCCCCGCTCGAGCGCAGCAGCCTGCAGCTTTATCTCCAGGAAATCGCCAAGACCCCCCTTTTGACGATCCAAGAGGAGATCGACCTCGCCCGCCGCATCCGCCGCGGCAACAAGCCTGCGCGCGACCACATGATCAGCGCCAACCTCCGTCTCGTCGTGAAAATCGCGATGGACTACAAGGATTTCGGCCTGCCGCTGCTCGACCTTATCAGCGAAGGCAACATCGGCCTCGTCAAGGCCGTCGAACGCTTCGACCCGCGCAAGGGCGGCAAACTTTCGACCTACGCCGCGTGGTGGATCAAACAGTCCATCAAGCGCGCGCTCGCCAACCAGTCGAAGACCATCCGCCTGCCCGTTCACCTCGTGGATAAAATTTCGAAGATGCGCAAGACCGCGATGGCGCTCACCGAGCAGTTCGGCCGCGAGCCGACCGATGAGGAGCTGGCGCGCGAGCTGCAGATTCCCACCAGCAAAGTCGCGCACCTGAAATCCGTCAGCGTCCGCCCGACCTCGCTCGACGCGCCCATCGGCGAAGAAGGCGACTCGGCCTCGTTCGGCGACATCGTCGGCGACGAGAACGCCATCAATCCCTTTGAGAACCTGCGCGGCAAAAACACCAATGCAGATTTACGCGCGATGATCGGCTCGCTCGAAAAGCGCGAAGCCGAGATCATCCGCCTGCGCTTCGGCCTCGACGGCAAGGACGAACTCACGCTCGAGGAAGTCGGCAAGAAGTTCAAAGTCACCCGCGAGCGTGTGCGCCAGTTGCAGAACATCGCGCTCTCGAAGATGCGCAAGGCCCTGTCGAAAAACGAGGCCCAGCGCTCGATCGACGACATCCACGAGGAAGACCGCCAACGCAAGCGCATGGAAGTCATCCGCGAATTCGTCGAGAGCAAGTCGAAGAAACCGGCGGGCAAATCCGGCCGAAACTGAGCACAACGAACCGTTTCGTCTCACGATCCCCGCAGCGTGCTGCGGGGATTTTTTTATCCGTCTTGTTTTGTGGCAAACCCTTGCTGGCGGAGCGAGTTGACCTAGGGAGTGTTGCGAACGCACCGCCGACAATCACCTTCACCGAGTCGACGCTCCCAACGGTCGCTCAGTCACCCATCATCGCCTTCATCTTCTCCTGGAACTGGGCGCGCTTGGTCTCAAATTTCTTCACGGCCTCGGTATGCTGGGCCATCTCGGCCTCGAGCGCACCTTTGTCGGCCTCAAGCACGGCGCGCGCGTTCTGCACCGTGGCGAGTTCTTTCTTGAGCTTGTTAGACTCGGTGAGATGGCGAATTTCGGTTTCCTGCAATTGGGCGGCTTGATCGGCCAGCACCTTGGTGCGCTGCTGCACCTGCTCGCGTTCTTGCTGCAAGGCGGTGCGCATCTTGACGGCCTCGGCGCGCTCGGCGGCGGCCTTGGTCGCAGCTTGGTTGGCCAGCAACAGGTCCGACTCGATTTTTTCCTGTGACGCTTCAATTTTTTTCTGCTGCTCGGCGATGGCGCTTTCGCGCTTCACCAAATCGGCGCGGAGCTTGGCCAGCTCGGCGTCGGTCTTCGCTTTGTCGGCTTCGAAAGCAATTCGTTCCTTCTCGGTCTTGGCGCGGTTCTGCGCGAGGAGGACCTGCTCGCCATCAAGTTGTTCTTTGCGCTCGCTGAGATTGGCCAGTGACGCTTCTTTCTCCATGAGCGCCTGCCGGGCCTTGGTGATTTCAGCGCGCTCAGATGCCGCCTTGGCAATGGCCTGGTTGGAAAGCAGGGTGTCGGACTCGAGTTTTTCCTGTTCGGCGGCAAGTTTGGCTTGTCCGGCCTCGATTTTCTTCTGCTGTTCGGCGATGGCGCCTTCGCGCTTGGTCAAATCGGCCCGGAGTTTGGCCAGTTCGGCTTCCTGGGTCGTGCGTTCCTTTTCGAACTTGGCGCGGTTCTGTGCGGCCATCATCTGCTCGGTCTCAAGTTTTTCCTGGCGCGCATCGATATCCGCCAGCGTTTTTTCCTTCTCCGCCACCTCTTGCCGCGCCTTGGTGATTTCAACCCGCTCGGCGGCAGCCTTGGCGATGGTCTGGTTGGCCATCAATACCTCGGACTCGAGCTTTTCTTGTTCGGCGGCAAGCTTGGCTTGTCCGGCCTCGATTTTCTTCTGCTGCTCGGCGATGGCGCCTTCACGCTTGGTCAAATCGACGCGGAGTTTGGCCAGTTCGGCTTCCTGGGTCGTGCGTTCTTTTTCGAACTTGGCCCGGCTTTGCGTGACCATCATCTGCTCGGTTTCAAGTTTTTCCTGGCGCGCATCGAGATCGGCCAGTTCTTTTTCTTTTTCCACCAACGCCTGCCGGGCCTTGGCGATCTCGGCGCGCTCGGCCGCGGCCTTGGCCACGGCCTGGTTGGCCAGCAACACCTCGGACTCGAGCTTTTCCTGCTCGGCCGCGAGCTTGGCCTGCGCGACTTCAAATTTCTTCTGCTGCTCGGCGATGACGCCTTCGCGCTTGGTCAAATCGGCCCGGAGTTTGGCCAGCTCGGCATCGGCCTTCGCCCGCTCAGCGTCGAACGCCTCGCGATCCTTATCGAACCTGGCGCGGGCCTGGGCGACCATGAGCTGCTCGGTCTCAAGTTTTTCCTGGCGCACATCGAGATCGGCCAGTTCTTTTTCTTTTTCCACCAACGCCTGCCGGGCTTTGGTGATTTCGGCGCGCTCGGTGGCGGCTTTGGCCACGGCCTGGTTGGCCAGCAGCACCTCGGACTCGAGTTTTTCCTGCTCGGTCGCAAGTTTGGCCTGCGCGACCTCAAATTTCTTCTGCTGTTCGGCGACGGCGCCTTCGCGCTTCTTCAAATCGGCCTCGGCCTTCACCCGCTCGGCCTCGAACGAGGTGCGATCCTTTTCAGCCTTGGCGCGGTTCTGCGTGACCATCATCTGCTCGGTTTCAAGCTTTTCATGCAGGGCATTGAGGCCAGCCATCTCTTTTTCTTTTTCCACCAGCGCCTGGCGGGCCTTGGCGATTTCGGCACGCTCGGCCGCGGCCTTGGCCACGGCCTGGTTGGCCAGCAACACCTCGGACTCGAGCTTTTCCTGCTCGGCCGCGAGCTTGGCCTGCGCGACTTCAAATTTCTTCTGCTGCTCGGCGATGACGCCTTCGCGCTTGGTCAAATCGGCCCGGAGTTTGGCCAGCTCGGCTTCATGAGCTCCGCGTTCCTTTTCGAACTTGGCGCGGTTTTGCGTGACCATCATCTGCTCGGTTTCAAGCTTTTCCTGGCGGGCATCGAGATCGGCCACCGATTTTTCCTTCTCGGCCAGTTCCTTTTCTTTTTCCACCAGCGCCTGCCGGGCCTTCGCGACTTCGGCGCGTTCGGCCGCCGCCTTGGCCACAGCTTGGTTGGCCATCAATACCTCGGACTCAAGTTTTTCCTGCTCGGTCGCAAGCTTGGCCTGCGCGGCTTCAAATTTTTTCTGCTGTTCGGCGACGGCGCCTTCGCGCTTTTTCAAATCGGCGTCAGCCTTCGCCCGCTCAGCCTCGAATGCTCCGCGGTCCTTTTCAACTTTGGCGCGGTTCTGCGTGACCATCATCTGCTCGGTTTCGATCTTTTCATGCAGGGCATCGAGACCGGCCAGCTCTTTTTCTTTTTCCACCAGCGCCTGGCGGGCCTTGGCAATTTCGGCGCGCTCGGCCGCGGCCTTGGCCACGGCCTGGTTGGCCATCAGCACCTCGGACTCGAGTTTTTCCTGCTCGGCCGCAAGCTTGGCTTGCGCGGCTTCAAATTTCTTCTGCTGCTCGGCGATGGCGCCCTCACGCTTGGCCAAATCCGCCCGGAGATTGGCCAGGTCGGCATCGGCCTTGGCCCGCTCGGCCTCGAACGCGGCGCGATCCTTGTCAAACCGCGTACGGCCCTGCGCGACCATCATCTGCTCAGTTTCGAGTTTTTCCTGGCGCGCATCGAGTTCGGCCAGCGCCTTTTCCTTGTCCGCGAGTACCTGCCTGGACTTGGCCAGCTCGGCCCGTTCTTTGTCGAGTTTTGACTTTTCCTGTGAAAATACGAGGCGCTCGCCTTCAATTTTTTCGAGTTCGGCCTCAAAGTGTTTCTTCTCATCGCGCAGCTGGCGCTCGCTCTCGGTCTTGGCTTCGAGTTCCTTGCGGCTGCGGGCAAGGTCGGCTTCGGCCTTGGCCGCGGCCTGCTTGACGAGCATGTGCTCGCCTTCGACTTTTTCTTGTTCGGCCGCGTGCCGGGCCTGAAGATCGTCGAGTTCCTTCTGCTTTTGCACGATCGCCTGCTCGCGGGCGGCCAGCTCCTTGGCCAGCTTCGTCCGTTCCATGTCGACCGCGGCAAACTTTTGCCTGGCTTGGACGATTTCCGCCTCCAATGCGACGCGCGCAGCCTCGATCGTGTTTTTTTCCTTCTCGACCTTGTCCTTTGTCTGGCGGGCGACAAGGAGATCGGTCTCGACTTTTTCCTGCTCGGCGGCGTGGCCTTCGAGCTCGTTGTTCAGCGCTTTTTGTTTTTCCGCGAGCTGCCTGTCGCGTTGGGCGATCTCTTGTGCGAGGCGAGCCCGCTCGGCTTCCTGTTTCGTAAATTCTTCGGACAGGCGGGCGTGTTCCGCCTCGATGCGGCTATGGGCCTCCTTGAGCTGCGCGAGTTCGGAATCGTGATTGTTGCGCGCTTCGTCGAGGGCCTGCTTGTCCTGGTCGATCATGGCCCTGGCTTGGGTGAGGACGAGTTGCTCGGACTCGAATTTCTCCGAGTCGGCGGCAAATTTCTGCTGCTCGGCCTCGAGGCTGGCCTGCGCGGCGGCCAACTCATTTTGCTTCTGCGCGAGGGCTTGCTGGCTTGCGGAAACATCCTTGTTGCGCTTGAGATAATCGGCCTGCTCAGCCGCGAGTTTGGCCTGCGCTTGCTCGATCGCGTCATGCTGTTGCGCCAGGGCATTCTTTTCGTTCTCGAGCTGAGCCTGGGCTTCTGCGACCTGTCTTTCACGCTCGGCAATCTGTTCCTTGGACTGCTGGTCGGTATCGGAGTTTTGCTGCTGGGCCTGGGTGAGCTCGTTTTTGAGCGTGTACTCGACTTCCTGCAGGCGCGTGATTTCGGCCTGAAGATGCGCCAGATAGGCCTGCATTTGTTCCTGCTCGCCCTGCATACGGAGCAGCTCGGCCTGATACTGCGCTTCCTGTTCGGTGAGGGGCGAAAGACGGGCGACTTCGTTCTCCAGGTGCGCGCGCTCCTCGTTGATGCGCATAAGATCTTCCTTCAAGGTATCGCGCTCGCGAACGAGCTCGTCGCGCTCGGTGCGCAGCGTTACAACTTGCACGTCGCTCGCACCATTAGTGGTGGTGTGGCCATTGCGCGCGACCTTGGCCGCAGCGGGCGCTTTTTCGGAAAGGAAAACCGCGAGTTCGCCCCACTCTTCCATGCGCAGTTCGCGATGCGAGCCGCCCACGGCCGGCAGCAGCGTCAGAATGCGCTCTACAATGGCCCGAAATTCGAGCGGCGGATGAAAAAGGTCGCGTACGCCAAGGCGGATGGCACGGACAATCGAGGGCAGCTCAAGTTTCTGGCAGATGAGAAATACATTCGCGTCGGCTTGCGATTTGCGCAGCGTCTCAACATAAGCAAGCACATCACCCTCGCCTTCTCGATGGTCAACGAGCACGAGCATAAACCGCTCTTTGCGCAGCGTGGCCTGAAGCTCATCGTCATCTTCAAACGAACGCCAATAAAAACCGGTTTCGCCCACGATGGCAGAACGCGCGCAGGTCTGATTTCGTTGGTTTTTGACGAAAAGTAGTTTTGCAGTCACAGAAGCAGTGGGGCTAAAAGTCGAAAGCATGGGGGAGACCACCTTTATGTCACAAATAGTAAGATTACCTCACGAATTGATGATGCAACAAAAAATTTACATTTGCACGAAGATAATAAAATATTTGTTAAATTTTTTGCTGGAAGAAGTCAAATTTAGGTTTTTACTTGTACCCGTAGTTGCTTACCCTCCGAGATTAGCACTAGCATATTCCGTACTTTTCAACCGCCATGGCAAATCCCACTGATAAAGGCTATTTCGTCGAACTTAACCATTTCTCGATCATCCTCGCGCGCAGCAGCTCTTTGCGGTCGCCGTTTGCGATCGAAGACATCCGCGAGGTGCCGCTCGACAATAAAGCCGGCTTGGAAGAGGCCGTGCAGGCCGTGTTTCCCGAGACGAAGAGCGGCACGGCGAATGTGTTCGCCGCGCTGCGCCCCAAACAGCATGGCTTTTATCTTTCCAGTGCCGATGAAGGGAAAAAATATGCCACATTGGCGACCCTTTCCGGTGTGCTCACGGAACCCGCGCTCGCGAGTTTGTCGCCGTGCGAATATACCGCCGTATACGCCCGCGATGGGTTGACCATTTCGGGCCAAGGCGCGCCCTGGCTCCTCGCCGCCGCCGCAAAAGAAAGTTACACGCAAGCCCTCTCCACCTTGGAGGAGCTCAAGCTTGTGCCCGCACGCATCAGTCCCGCCACGCTCAGTGCCATCGGCGGTCTCGTGTCCGCACTCAAACTCAAAGGCGATGGCTCCACCGCGCTGCTCTTCGAATTCGGCGAAATTTCCACGCAGCTTATACTCGTGAGCGGCGATGGCGTCGAAGGTGTCCGCTCGACCACCGTTACGATGGACAAAGTGGCCGAAGCCGTGCAAGTCGAGCTCGGCCTCAAATTCAAAGGTTCGGCGGCAAAACTTTTCTTCAACGAATCCTACGACTTCAGCGAAACCGGGGCCAAGATCGGCGCGCGTATCGCCCAGGAACTTACGGCGGACGTCAGCGCACTTGGCCATACGCCGGCGGCCTTCGCCTGCACCGGCCTGCCGGCAAAACAAAACTGGTTCGCCGGCCATCTCGCCAGTGCGCTCAACCTCGCGGCGTTTGCCCCCGACCTCAAAGGCTGGTGCACACAAACTCATCTCACTTTCTCCGACAGCGCGATTGAATCCAGTCTGACGCCCGCGTGGCTGGGTTTCCTCCATTTGATCGGCAGCTATCAGGTTGCCTCACCTGAAAAATCCGTGTGGCAGCCTGACTGGACCCGCACCACGCCGCCGCCCGCCGCCGCATCTGCTGCGGTCATTTCACCACCCAAGTCCGCACCGGCAACCGTTATCACGCCGCCCAAGCCACCTGGAACCGTGCCACCGGCTATTCCGGCCAAACAACCTGCGCCACCACTTTTCGCGCCAACACCGCCCAAGCCTCCTGGAACCGTGCCGCCGGCTGCTCCGGCCAAACAACCTGCGCCACCGCTCTTCACGCCAACAGCGCCCAAGCCTTCTGGAACCGTACCGCTGTCTATTCCGACCAAACAACCTGCGCCGCCGCTTTTCACGCCAACACCGCCCAAGCCTCCTGGAACCGTACCACCAGCTGCTCCACCCAAATCAACGCCACCGCTTTTCACACCGGCACCACCAAAACCGGCAACGCCTTCCGCCACCCCTCTTCCCGTCAAACCTGCCGCGATGGCACCGCCAAAACCTGCGGCCCCTCCACCCAAACCGATCGCTGCGCCACCCCCAAGGCCGATTGCCGCCCCGCCGCCAAGACCTATTGTAGCGCCGCCAAAACCTGTTGCTGCACCGACGCCAGCCAAGCCTGCACCTGCCCCAACCCCTGCGCCTGCTCCCAAACCCGTCGCGCCCCCTCCAGCCAAACCCGTCGGTGTTCCCTCGTCAGCTTCGGCAAAGCCCAGTTTTATCAAGAGCACGGCGGGCATGGCCACTATGGCCGCCGCCGCTTTGGTGCTCCTCCTCGTCGTCTATTTTGCTTATTCAAGCCATGAAAAGTCGGTCAAGGAGGCCGCAGATCTGATCGCGAAACAACAGCACGACGCTGAGCTCAAGGCACAGCAAGAGCTCGCCGAACAACAAGCCCAGGCTGCCGCGGCACTCAAACAAGCCCAGGCAGACGCCGCCGCCAAGCTCGCAGCCGTCGAAGCCCAGGAAAAGCTCGAAGAGGCCAAAGCCGCTGATGAAGCACGCAAGCACCACGACGCCGCCCGCGGCGCGATCAACATCGCAACCGATCCCACCGGCGCGACCATCGCCATTGACGACCAGCCGCCACGCACCGCTCCCGCGCTCTTCACCGACTTGAAACTCGGCAACCATGCCGTCACGATTACTCTGCCAAACTTCGAGCCCACCATCCTCAATATCGAGGTGAAAGAAAACGAGACCGCCGATCCCGGTGTAGTCAAGTTGGCCCATCTGACTGGCTCGCTCGTGTTGACCAGCGAGCCCGCGGGCGCGAGCTACACCGTGCGCTCCGCCAGCAATATGTTGCTTCTTAACACCGACGGCCTCACTGGCACAACGCCCGCCACGCTAAACCAACTGCCCACGGGTGACTACATCGTGACTTTTTCGCGCGATGGCTTTCAGCCCCACAGCGACACGGTCACTGTTTCGCATGACGTTCCAGCCCAATCCTCGTGGAAATTCGTTAATGGCAATGTGCTCGTCACCAGCACGCCTTCCGGAGCCACGGTAACATCAAACGATGGCAGTGTCCTTGGCCTCACACCCGTCACCATCAACAATGTCCTGCCTGGTGACATCACTTATACGCTCACCCTCGATGGCTATGATCCGGCCACCATCACCGGGAAAGTCGAAGGCGGTAAGACCAATACGCTCGATGCCACCCTTCTCTCGGTAAACCGCCTGGCAAAGCTCACCGATCTTGACGCCCAGCCACAGCCCATCGAGCAACCGCAGCCCCAGCTTTCATCGAGGATTACCGCCAGTGGCGTGGTTGAAATCGCCATTACGGTTGACCGTTCCGGCAATGCCAGAGACCTCGAAGTGGTTAAAAACACGACCAACGATGATGTCGTCGCCCAACTCTGTCTTGATGCAGTTGCCAAATGGAAATTCAAGCCGGGCCTCATTGATGACAAACCGGTAAACGTGCGCGTCACCGTGCCCTTCACCATCAATCCTTAAGCAATCTAATAACCGGACTCTTCTTCGATCGAGACGACCTTGCTGTCTTTAAAGGAAACTTTAAAGCGGTCGTGTTCCGTGCGCTCCGGATAATCGAGATAATAGGGATAGAGCACCGGGCCGCGAAAGCGGTGATAATAACCGGTGTAGAGCAGCATGCCATCATCAGTTTCGTAGGTCACATAGTGCCACACATCGCTTTGCCCCGAGGCGTCGGTGCGCGTCGTTATACGATCGGGATCTCCGAGCGCGAGCCTGACCATCTCTTCATCGAAACCAACCGCGACCTTGCCCTGTTTGATCAGTTCCTGCTGTTGTGGCGTGCAGCGATTGAAGACCTCCGGATTTTTCTCGATGCGCCGATCCGGAGTGGAGCAGCCCGCAAACAAAGCCAAACCTGCGAACAGGAGAATCAAGCGGGGTAATGTTTTCATGGCACTGGGCAGGACGAAGTGAAGACAGCAAGATTGCACAAAAAGTTGCATGCGCAATAGGCTCCAGCACAAAGACGCTTGCGCCCGGCCGGCCGGCGCGCGCAATTTCTCCTTCCTTCATGAAGAAGCTCATCCTCTGGGACATAGACGGCACCCTGATCACCTCGGGCGGCGCAGGCGAACGCGCACTCATCGCCGCGCTCAAGACCGGATTCGGCCTCGACGGCTCGCTCGCCTGGCTCGAGTATTCCGGCCGCACCGATGCCTGGATCGCGCACGAAGTATTGCGCCACTACGGCCTGCCGGAGACGCCGGAAAACATCCAGCATTACCTTGAAAGCTATTTGAGCGCCCTCGCCGCCGCAATGCCCAACCCGCACGCGCGCCTGCACGCCGGCATCCTCACCCTGCTGGAAACGCTGCACCGCCGCGCCGACCTCGCCCAAGGACTGCTCACCGGCAACCTCCAGCGCGGCGCCCGCATCAAGCTCGAACAATTTGCCGTCTGGCGTTACTTTGAGTTTGGCGCCTTCGCCGACGACAGCTCGCAACGCAACGAGCTCGGACCGCACGCCCTGCGCCGCGCCCGCGAACGCCACGGCGTCGAGTTCCCGCCCGAGCGCGTCTTTATCATCGGCGACACCCCCTGGGACATCGAGTGCGGCAAAGTCATCGGTGCCAACACCATCGCCGTCGCCACGGGGAATTTTTCCGTCGAGCAACTCCACACGCACACGCCCACCGCCGTGTTTGCCGACTTCAACGACACCGATGCTTTTCTCCGCGCCATCGATGCCGCGTGAGCGCGCTCACTTTTATTTATTTCACGGGGTAAAAAAAAGTTGCCGGCTAAAACCTGCGCGCAACTATCGACATCCGCAACCCGCCATCGTTTCCCCTGCTCTCCTCGTTTATGAAAAAATTCACCATCGCCATCGGCTCCGACCATGCCGGCTTTGCCTACAAGGAAACCATCAAAGCCCTGCTTCTCGCCGAAGGCCATACCGTGCGAGACTTCGGCACGGATCACGAAACGCCACCCTCCGATTATCCCGATTTCATCCGCCCCGTGGCCGAGGCGGTCGCGCGCGGCGATTTCGAGCGCGGCATTGTCCTCGGCGGATCGGGCAACGGCGAAGCCATTGTCGCCAACCGCGTGCGCGGCGTCCGCTGCGGCCTCTGCTGGAACGAACAAATGGCCACTTGGAACCGCGCTCACAACGACGGCAACTGTCTCTCCATCGGCCAGCGCACCGTCTCGCCGGACGAGGCCATCAAGATCGTGCGAACCTGGCTCACCACCGAGTTTGAAGGCGGCCGCCATATTGCCCGCATTAAAAAAATCGATCCGTGACGCGCGCCCAATCCTTGCCCGGGGGTTGAAGTTTTCCGTTTTTTAAGTGTTTTCTGCGGGCAAGCTTTCGCTTCGCCTAGCACCATGATCTACCGTCGCCTCGGCTCCTCCGGCCTGCAAGTCTCCGCGCTGTCCTTCGGCGCGTGGGTCACCTTCGGCCAACAGATCGGCGATCCCGTCGCTGAAAAACTCCTCCACACTGCCTACGATGCGGGCGTCAACTTTTTCGACAACGCCGAGTCCTACGCCGAGGGCCAGGCCGAGGCGGTCATGGGCGGCATCCTGAAAAAATCCGGGTGGCTCCGTTCGAGCTACCTCGTTTCGAGCAAGGCCTTTTTCGGCGCCGACGGCGAACGTCCCAACCAAACCGGCCTCTCGCGCAAACATCTCATCGAAGCCTGCCACGCCGCACTCCGCCGCCTGCAGGTCGATTATCTCGACCTCTTTTTCTGCCACCGTCCCGATCCCAATGTGCCCATCCTCGAAAGCTGCCGGGCCATGCACGACCTCATCGTGCAGGGCAAAGTCCTCTACTGGGGCACCAGCGAATGGTCCGCCGCGCAAATCACCGAAGCCTATCGCCTCTGCGCCCAGCACAATTTCCACCCGCCCACGATGGAGCAGCCGCAATACAGCATTTTCCACCGTTCCCATGTTGAAAAAGAGCTCGCTCCGCTCTGCCGCGAGCACGGCCTCGGCACCACCATCTGGTCGCCGCTCGCCAGCGGCCTGCTCACCGGCAAATACAACCAAGGCATCCCGCCGGATTCCCGCCTCAACGTCCCCGGCGTCGCCTGGCTTAAAGAACGGTTCACCAAGCAAAAAATCGCCGTCGTGCCGAAGCTCGCGGTCATCGCGCAGGAACTCGGCACCACGCTTCCGCGCCTCGCCATCGCCTGGTGCCTGAGAAACGAAAACGTCAGCAGCGTCATCCTCGGTGCCTCGAAAGTCGGGCAGCTCGAGGAAAACCTCGGTGCGCTCAACGTCATCGAAAAACTCACGCCCGTCGTCCTTAAGCAAATCGATCGAATTTCCGGTTCGGTCTCGGAATGAGCAAAAGTCGAGAGATCAGCCGGACTTTTCCCTCTCCCATGCGCCTGACCTATTTCGGCCACTCCTGCTTTCTTCTCGAGGTCCAGAGCGCGCGACTGGTGCTCGATCCGTATTTCACCGACAACCCCTTGGCGCCTTGTGGCGCCAGTGACATCGAGTGCGATTACGTCCTCTGCACGCACGGCCACGATGACCACATCTGCGACGCGCTGGAAATCTCGCAGCGCAACCGGGCGCCGATCATCGCCAACTATGAAATCGCCGAATTCTTCGCCGCGCAGGGCGCAAAGACCCACGGCCTCAATCCTGGCGGCGGCTTCAATTTTCCCTTCGGCCGGGTGAAGCTCACGCTCGCCTTCCATAGCTCCAGCTCCATCGAAAACGGCCGCATCACCTATCTCGGCGAGCCCTGCGGCCTGCTCATCGACGCCGGTGGTAAAAAAATTTACGATGCCGGAGACACTGCACTTTTCAGCGATATGCAGCTCATCGGCCGGGCCGGCCTCGATGCCGCGCTGCTCCCCATCGGCGACAACTTCACCATGGGCCCGGCCGATGCGCTCGACGCCCTCGACTATCTGAAACCCAAGGCCTGCGTGCCCATCCACTACAACACCTGGCCGGTCATCCAGCAGGACGCGGAAAAGTTCGCCGACGATGCCGCCGCTCGCGGCCACAAGGTCTGTCCGCTAAAATCAGGTGAAACGTTGGTCGTCTAAAGATCGTGCTCGAACCCCAGATTCAACCTGCTCTACTGCAAAAAAACTGGCTTAAAACCTGCTCTCCTCCAAAAAAAAACGACTTAAAGAACGCTGCCTGGTGAAACTATGAACAATGGCTTGGTAGGATACTACGCGCAACGCGCGACTGAACATGAGCGCACCTATGCCAGACCGGAACGACAGGAAGACTTGAGATGCTTGCGCGAGCTTATGGGAAGCTACTTTCGGGGTGATGACGTCCTGGAAGTCGCGTGCCGCACCGGATACTGGACTGAAGCCATCGCCCAATCGGCCCGCTCAATCTTTGCCACTGACCGGAGCGAAAAAGTCCTGGCCATGGCCAGGACCAAGAATTTAAAGGGAGTCACGGTGGAATTTTTTAAAGCCGATGCCTATGCTTTGCCGAAATTCGATGGATTGTTTACGGCGGGGTTTGGTGGGTTTTGGTGGTCGCATATTCCAAGGGCAAGACTCCACGAATTCCTGGCTGAATTTCATTCCCATTTGGCACCGGATGCGAAAGTGGCTTTTATCGACAGCCGCTATATGCAGGGACGCAGCACCCCCGTTGTCCGCCATGGCGTGAATGGACACGCCGACACCTATCAAATGCGAACCCATCGGGACGGCCATGTGCACAAGGTCCTCAAGAACTTTCCTTCGCCCGAGGAGCTTGAGGCGACCATGAGCGGTTTTGGAAACAACGTCCAGGTCACCCTCTTTGATTATCATTGGCTGCTGACTTATCGGAAGATTTGAAGACTCGCTTGCCCCCCTCGCGCTGCTTGCTCAGCGTCGGGTCTTGGACATGGCCTTTCCCAAACCTCCCGCCATTCTCGCGTCGCACAACCTGTGCATCGCCGAGTTGGACAAATCTCCCGCCGAAACCCTGTTCCGCATCTACGCGTGGATGCAGCTCGCCCGAAAGGCCGAC
>Ga0210395_10000954_pt1 | contig 22335 bp, 13 predicted proteins | sample IncBWH4OmetaG_FD_150861 | JGI IMG/M metagenome (GOLD analysis project Ga0210395, IMG submission 150861) | Forest soil microbial communities from Barre Woods Harvard Forest LTER site, Petersham, Massachusetts, United States - Inc-BW-H-4-O ...
TGTAGAAATACAGCCAAGAGGAAAGTTTCCGTCTGCGCGGTGTTAGCTCATCGATGATGCGCTGTTTTTCAGGCCGAAAACCAATCGCTTCTAACATATGGATCTTCTCTCGGGTGCACTGTTCCAATGCCCAGGATAGAAGCGGCGCGAGCAGCTCGTTATCTCTATTTAGCGTCTGAAAATCCACCAATCTCAACCTTTTCAGTCCAATATCGGCTTTATCGTCGCGCTGAAAGATAGCGTAAGCAATGATCGCAGAACCGTCACTCGCAGTCAGAACCCAAGCTCGATCTTGTGCGAGGCCTTCTGAAAATGCCACTCCAGCACATCGCGAGAGCGCGTAGCCAGCAACAAGTTGTGCTGAGCGCGCCGCAACCGGTGCCAGAACTCGTCGAAGCGCTGATCAAACGTCTTGTGTGAGCTGATTTTTATGCCATTTTGCGTTGCCCTCGACGTCCGTTTGGATATCCCCCTTGCGAGGCGCAGACCGAGCGACAGCGGATAAGCCAGTGGCTTTAATAATCGCAAACCCTTCTTGTCGAGGACGGACGCAATGAATCCCTCGTAATTGGTGATCCAGAACGATGACTCGTCCCACTCGCCAGCAGGTACGCGCCGCGCCTTAAAAAGTTGGTGCGCCTTGGAAGCATTCGAATTAACGGTTGTGTCAGTAAATAATTCGACTTTTTTCTGGTTGAAGAATTGGCTGAGCAAGGGTAAGGAGTACGTACGATATTGTGAATCCACAACCATAGCGTGGCCGGTTGTGGCGACTATTTGGCGACCCCCAAATTCGTAGCTCAAAGGCACATTGCCTATGTACCCCACGATGACCTTGTTAGAATTCTCAAGCACCCACCCGATAGGCCAATGATCAAACTGGTTGTACACCGGATTGCCAATCCAGAGATGTTTCCATTCCTCATAGTTCTTGCCCACCAAGCCGTATCGGTTCCCCAGAGCATTAATTTGGGGATGGTCCTCAAAATAGCATTCACGGATTATCGGTTTTGGCTCCATCGCGCAAATCACTCAGCACATTGGCGGTCCACAACTGGTGAAGTTACAAATGCTCGCGTGAAACGATCCCGCTGGCTCCGGCGGGAGGGCCATAAGGCAATGAGTCTACGGGTTTGTCTGTGAAACCCTCTGCGAGGAGAGTAATTTTGATTCCGTCTGGATACGGATAGTCTTTGTCGAGAGTCCAAGTGAAGGTAGTATTCCCCTGACCAAATTGAAAGCCCGAATTCTTCCACAATTCGAGACATGGTTTATTCTTTGCGGTTTGAATATAGGTGGCTACTAGTTCTCTCAATCTAAGGGTACGGCAGTAATCAACTGCAGTGGCGATCATGACCTGCTCGATATTTCTTCCCATGACTCGACAGCTCAGTACGAAATCACACATATTTGAAGTGTCTCCACCTATATCCAATGCTAATAATCCAGTGAGGCCTGCATCCCCGAAGCGATCCCTGACACGGAATGCCCAGAGCTTCCGGTTTCCTCCCGCCAGCCACTCTAACAACTCTTTGTCCGTCATGCGACGAGTGCTGAGGTTCATCTGATTGGTCTTGTTCAACAGCTGGACGACTCTCACGCAGTTCGCCGCGTTCAGGTCTTCTACCACGACTTCTGTGTTTAGCGAGCGGAGCCATTCGTCGTGCGATGAGATGGTTTTCTTGAACTGCTCGCGCCGCGTCTCCGCCGCATATAGCTCTGTTCTTGAAGAATCTTCAGTGGTTCGGTAAGGAGAATCGAAACAGTCCATGCGCAGCAAATGGCTCTTAAAAAGAGTGGCATCATTGGGCCAGTCCGGCACGAAGACCTCGGACAGAGCCTCCCGCACACGCGCGCGCTCCACGGGATTATCGTCCAAGAAGACTATCGACTGGAGGCCGATTTTGAGCTCTGCCGCAAGGTCAACGATATTGGCAGCCTTATCACGCCAGTTAATTCTCCAGCTGACGAAATCGTCGGGCCTAAGAATCATTTCCGGGTGCTTGGAAATCGCCTCCAGGGCAATCGATTCCTCGTTCTTGCTGACTATGGCCAATAGAATGCCTCGCCTGGACAACGCCTTCAACGCTTCTTGAAAGTCCTGGAACGCTTCTCCGACATAGTCATGCCCCCCGAGCCTCAGGTTCTGCCACCCGACGTCTCCAACCGTGCCACCCCAAAGTGTGTCATCCAGGTCCAACACAATTAGCTTCTTCGCGTTACCAGTGACGCCGGAAATCGCTGCGTTAATGTCGCCAGCCGCTTCTTTGAAAACGTCAGGGTGAAAAGGGGTCTTGGCTAGGTACCAAAGCTTGGGGCTATACGCATTCTTGCCGACATTCTCGATCCATTTCTGGCCATCCAAGAGGTACATCCCACGGGTGCTTTGGATCTCCTCTGCAAGCTTAAGATTCATCTTGATCAGCAACGCTCTAATGCCGTCGCTGCCGAGGTCCATCATCCCATAGCCCCGCTGATAAGAGGGCAAGGTCCAAGACACGAGAAAAACTGCCCGGAACTTGGACCCCACGGCTTTAATATATTCAGCGAAGCCGTGAACCTCAGACAGAACGTCCTCTTCACGGACCGTCTCGAAACTGAGTGCTCTCCCAAAAGCCGCGATTGTCTTGTCCGGCATTGTCCAAACCACGGCGAAATCATCTGGCGCACCTTCGGTGTGCGGCGAATTGGGAACTACCTCGCCGAGTGAAGCTTTGGTGACGGTACAATCAGACGACTTCGGGCACAGGCCAGTCCTCAGGAACTGTGCAAGACTCTCAATATTGAAATTGGAAATAAGGACGATGTTCACTACGAACTCTCTCACAATTCTCGCGGATATTATTCGGGCACAAGGGACGAAATATAGGTTGCCAAAGAACGGACCGTCTGAAAATGACCAGTTGCCAGCGAAAAAGGATCTTGCTGTGTAAGATCGACACTGAACCCAAAACGCCCCTCGAACTTCTGTTCCATTATGATAATAAAGTTGGCGAGAGCCAGGGAGTCAAGATTGCCTGCATCGCCGAACAAGGCCATATCCAAAGTTGGCTTGAGCTGTTCGTTCTCAGACCGCTGGAGATTCAATTCCGCGACAGCCGCATAGATAAGGCTAACCACCTCAGCGACATCACGCCCGCCGTCTGTCGTGAAGTTCCCGCCGACAGAATCAGAAGATTCAGCTTCTTTTGGTTTCACCGTGTCTTCCTTTCCAGATCTCAAACAGCCTTCCATTGGTCACTCTGCTCAAACTGTCGCGTTTGCGTATCGACTTGAAGACGGACTCGAGCGTCTCCCACTCTCCCGCGTTCGCAATCTCCCAACTGTGGAGATAAAGGTGTGCGATACCACCGTGAGCTTCAACATGATCCAAAGCGTAAAGGAAGTGCTGCTGCCACGCAGTCGAACCTTTGAAAGTGTAGAAAAAATTTCGAACGCCGATGAAGTTCTGCTCGAGCAAAGCGTGCCGTACCTGGATCAATCTGCTGTACAGGCTGGCATGGGTGCTGGCCCCCCAAAAAAATGGATCCCGGGGGAACTCGTTTAAATTCAACAGACAGGTCCGTGCACCCATGAATCCAGCCTGTTTTACCAGGCTCACGGTCTGAGCATTAAACTTCCCACGTGGATAGCAAAACGAAATCACTCCATGGCCCAGGACGTTTTCCAACCACATTTTGCCATCGTTGATCTCGGACCATGCTTTTTCCCTGGGCAAAGACTTCAATGATACATGGTTCATGGTGTGCCCGCCAACCTCAAACCGCTGCGAGATTTCCCGAATCTCAGCTGCGCCCATGACCGGTCGTTCCGGATTGCGAGCCGGCACGTAGAAGGTTGCCGAGAGCCCGTACTTGTCCAAAAGATCAGCAGTTCTCTGGTCGGTTGGATGCCCGTCGTCGACGCTGATGGTTACGTATCGGTCCATATGTCAATTTCCGGCGATGCGGCGGACTGCCCTTAAGTCGTATGTGACCCGCGATTCGCGATGAGATCGTTCACGAGCGCGAGCGGTTGAGCGTTTCCGCCGTTGATGACATTCCATAAGGAAAAAGTAGTCGCTACTGAGAGGCGACGACACTACCGCTGCCCCGGGGAGGCAGCGTAAGCAAATTCATGCGTCCCGTCCCCGACGGACGGATGAGCTCACCGCCCAGCTCGGGGACTCACTGATGGAATGCAACAGTATTGGCACAGTATGTGCCCGACGGAGCAGCTGTGTACCAACTGGCCTGATAAGTACCGGCTGCGGCGGAAGTGCTAGTGAGATGTGCCCACCCGTTTCCATCCGTCGTGAAATCGTCTGTAAACGCATTGCCACTGCTAATGGAACTAAGGTCAGACGTATTGGCTAAAATGCTGGACACAATAAAGTCGCCAGCCTGTTTGGTTGTGACCGCCGCCCCGGGAGTGTTATTGAGAGTCAGGCTCCCACTGGAAGCGTTGGTAGCGTCTGGGACCGAGGCTGAAAGTCCTGACACCTCCCAAACCGCGATCTGAACCGAGGAAGCTGAACTGGCAAACGTAGGAGTCACAACTGTAGCACCTGGTTTCGAATTCACGGCGTACCAGATTTCCGTGGACCATGTGTAGCTAGTCGACCGTGCTCCGGCTGATACATAAGTGTTGCTGCTACCGGTCGCATTGTCCGAAATGCTTGCGACCGAGGTCTTCCCATTGAATATGATCGCTACGGCAATCAAATGCCCAGACCCGGTTGCCGGAATCGTAAGGCTCGTGACCCCACCTTTCGATGTCTTATTCACAAGGGCCCAAGAGGTGTTGGCCTTGAAGGTAGCGGTCACACTCAGACTACTGTTCATGACCACCTGGCAAGGATTGGCCCCGCTGCAGGATCCACTCCATCCCGAAAACGTCCATCCGCTTGCGGCGGTGGCATTCAGCGTAACCGAACTACCGGTCGCGTAAGAGGCGCTACAAGTGCCGCTGCCATTGGTGCAGCTGATCTGGCCGTCGGTGCTGGTCACGGTTCCGTGTCCCACCTCGTTCACCGTGAGCGTGTTGCTCTGCGTGCAGGACGGGAAACTGAAGGAGGCGATTCGGGTACTCCAATGGGGACTACCGCCCGTCTCATATTGGGTCGTATACCAGAAGGTGCAGTCGTCCGTCGGATCGATCGCCATGGCGCCGTAGTCGCCCCAGCGGTAGGTATTGGTTCGCGAACTCGTCGTAACGCCCGCCGCGGACAAAATATCGATCTCACTCTCCATCGTACCCAAGGCATCCCCGGGGACTCGACCGGTGTAGCGAATCGAAGGGCTCATGGTTGCGCTGGAAACGTTATAGCCCACGGCTACGTCACCAGCTTTGTCCATGGCGATGCTGCCCATCCAGCGATAGCTGGAATCCGGGGCGTACGTCCCTTGTTGGTAGAGTCCGAAACCTGTCCCGGCGTTTTGCAATTCGTACCAGCGGATGCCGGTCTGGCTGCTGCTGGTCCCCAGGGTGACCGTTTGGTTGGCGACAAGAGCCTGGTAAGTTCCAAAATTGCGGTAGGCGAGCCGGTACATCAGCCGGTCGCCGTAGGAGTCGAGCATTTGCGTGGTCCCCGTCTGCGGAATGCAGGCGCCGGTCGTATAGTTGAGTTCCGCGATGGTCTCGCCGCAGGCCTCGGTGAACGCTGCTACCGGGATATTCGTGGGGCTCGAGTTCGTCGATGAGGTTCCGAACCAGGAATTAGCGGGGGTCGTCCAATCCACGTGAAACTGCCAGAGGTCGAGAGATGCATCGTTACCGTCGAAATTGAGGAAGTACTCCGGCGAGCCCGTCGGAGGCGGAGTGGCTCCGTCCAAATCCCCAGGCAACAGAACGCCGTAAGAGGTGGGGATGTGGTCAAAGCACTGCATGGTGGGTGCGGGCGCACCCGTCAGCATGGCACTGCGGTCGAACGCACAGGCTGCGGCGCCTACGAAGACAAGATCGTCGCCCTGGTTATAAGTCAGGTAGTAAGCATCAGGCCAAACAGCCAACTTGGGGTAGTCGGCGAACATGACTCTGGGCACCAAATAGACGTAGAGGTTCCATCCGCCGTTCGTTGCGTCGTCTGTGGTTGAGACGGCAACACACAGTTGGTTGGGGTAAGTCCAGGACGGCATCAGCATCACCCATACGCCAGCCTGCTTGTCAAATTGGACAATTTCGTCCGAGTTTGTCTGGGAGTCGCAAGGTGCTCCTAGAGCTTGCCACAAGGTATTCCCGGAGGCCGGACCATAAGCCACAGCGCCGTTGGATTTGTTAAACACCGCAAAGGATCGATCCACGAACTGGACAACCTGGGTTGGCCCCACGGCTACGTTGGAATCGGGAACAACAGCTTGATTGCTGTACCCAGGAAAGCCGTCCCCGACGCCGAGAATGTTCAGTCCCGAATTTGTGGAGAGAGCGGAAAGAGCAGCGCCAAGATTCGTTTGGGCCGACCCCTGAAGCGCCGAATCTGGGGCTCGGTTTGTGGCGCGCGACCCATGTATCAGCAACCTGTCATCGTCGTCGTCCACCGAACTCATCTGTCCTGACGGCGCAGGAATGGGCTCCATCTGGCTTAGCGGAGGCGCGAAAGCATGCTTTGTCGCCTTCACCACAACAGCCTTCGATTGGTCTTGCGCCCAACTCAAGGACACTGCCGCAAGAAATATCCCGATAACCATGGCGGCAAAAAATAACAACTGGAATCGCACATTTCTCATGTCGGTTTCCCTTTATTAATCCATCACTTTAAAAAAGTAAAAACGAAATTAGGACTGCGAGCGCAGGTAGATCATCGGGACAGATAGGCAACCGGGTCCGCCATGCGTGACGTATTTAACCGAGTAGTAGGTTGACGCCTGCCTTGACGTGAGCTTCGGAAACGTCGACACTAGCCGAACTCGGGCGGGGAAGGTTTTCCGCCCGCAAGCTCATCGCTGCTCCTCCATCTGGCCCGGCGGAACTTTCTCTGATGGCAACGATCGACTTCGGCCAACCCAGGAATGTCTCCGTGTAGACGCTGGCGTCCGGGAACAATTTCTTAATTTGGCTCACGTTAAGCAGCCGGATATCAGCGAGCTCCTGCTCGGCTCTGGCCGGAGTTGGACGATGCACCAATCCCCACAGCGTAAAGTTGCGCACGAGTTTTCGTTGTACGCTGCGCGGCAGCCAATGAATAAATGGAGCTAGCAGATGCGGCTCTACGGGGAAACGTGGGTCAGGAGTTTGAACAAAATAACGCTTACCAACTCGTGCGATCTCAGAGGCAACCGCAGCTTGGTCGTCCCAACTTGCGATGTGTTCAATGACAGAGTTGCAAACGACGACATCGAACTCCCCCTTTTCGGCAGGAAGGTCCCGTGCGTCGCCAATCTGCCACTCAACACCAGCGGGCAATGGCTGCCGAGGGGGATGAAGATTCACGATCGTGACTTGGGGCAGTACTTGGCCAGCCTCAACGGCCAATTGCCAGAACCCTAGTTCTCCGCCTACATCCAGCACACGAGTTTGGGCTGTGATGCCGCACACCTTGTACAGCCGGCTGATTCTCCTTGTGCGGAAATACCGAAAGAATGGAGTATAGAGACCATGAAGGCCAGGCGCTTTTCGCGTTTGAGCCAGAGGATTGATCATATTACCCGGAATCTCCTTTTCTTGACTTCAAAACAACGGCGACGACTAGCAAAGTATGAAAAGATTTTTATCTGGAAGGACGCCCAGCGGATTTCAGGCGCCGGGACGGTCGGTAGTTACAGACTTCTGGGGTCTGGCGCTAACGACGGCGTTGGACAATCCCACATCCAGCAACTGCCGGTAGGTCGCTATCAGTCGCTGTTCGGAGTTCTCCCACGCCAGTTCTTCACGGAAACGGGCACGACCAAACTGCGACATGTTCCGCCTCTGCTCGACATCGAGCAACAGCTCACGCATCGCGCGCCCCAGCGCGGCATCGTCATTGCCCTCAACGTAGACAGCCGCGGATTCAGCCGAGCGGCGGTTTTCCACCAGATCAAATGCGACGATGGGCCGGCCGAACGCCATGTACTCGATGATCTTATTCATCGTGGACATATTGCTCCACTCGGTGAAGGGGTCGGGATCGACGCACAGATCCGCAGTGGAAAGATATTCCCACAAATCCTCGTCCGGAATGCGCCCCGTGAAGTGCACCATCGGTCCCAGGCCCATCTCTTCAGCTTTTGCCTTCATGCGCGGTTGATCAGGGCCGCCGCCGACAAATGCGAACAGCGTATCGTCGGGAGCCATGGTGCGGTAAGCCTGGATGGCGTGCAGCAAGTGATCGACGCCATCTTGCTCACACATTTCACCCAGGTAGAGAACCATGTGCGGCCGACCACGTTTCAGTTCGGGACTTGGGGAGTGGATGTCGGCCCAATTACATCGCGGACCGCTGCGCACTACGGTGATTCTTTCATCCGGAATGCCCCCTCGCCGCAATGCGATTGTCCGGTGAGATTCGTTCACAGCAATGACCGCGTCCGCCGACCTCAGCGTCATCCGTTCCAGCGTCAGCAGCGCGCGGTAAAGCATCCCTGTGCGGCTCCGCCCTTTGGCGAGATACATCTCCGGGCAGAGATCGTGATGATCAAAAACGAACTTCACTCCCAGTGGCCGAAACAGCAGCGCCAGTGCGAAAAAAGTATCGGGCGGATTGCAGGCGTGGATGGCCTGAAATGGACGGTGAGCGTACGCTTTGAGCGCTAGCCAGAGGCTAGCCAGCCAGCAATATACAAACTCAAAGAAATATCCAGCCACACCTTTGTTAGCCTCATAAATCAGCGGGTAGCGATAAATATCCACATCTTCTAATCGCTCGTAAGCAGAAGTGCATTTCCCCTTCTTCGGGCAAATGACGGCCACTCCGAAGCCATGCCGGCGCAGGCTGGTGGCTTCCTGCCAAACGCGCCGGTCGAAGGGCACCGGCAGGTTTTGAACGATAATCAGAATGTTGCGGCTGGTTCCCATTCAGCTCACCAACTCGCCTTCCACTGCGCGGCCCCGCGTGTTCGTCCCGCTTTCGTTCAGATCGATTACGAATGCCCGCGTCGTTTCGATCATCCCGCTGACTCCATCGAAGTGGTGGCCGATGATAAGCAATTCAACATCGTTCAACTCCTCAAGCGACGGCACGAGCAGACGCGAAAGGTGAGGAATCACGCCATCGATGTATTCCTTGTTCGCGCCGGTCAATCGCGCGGCGATCACGTTGGGATCATAAATTCGCAGTTCATACCCCTTGCCCAGCAATCGCTCCGCCAGTTCGACAAATGGGCTTTCCCGCAGGTCATCGGTGTTTGATTTGAAGCTGAGGCCGACTAGCCCGATGCGCCGCTTCCCTGTGGCACGAACTTTTTCATAGGCGCGTTCGATCACGCATTGGTTGCTCAGCAAGGTGGCTGCGATGAGCGGCAGTTGCAGATCGCACTCTTTCCCTGCATGAAGGATCGCTCGCACGTCTTTGGGAAGACAGGAACCTCCGAAGGCGAAGCCCGGCATCAGATAGCGGCGCGAGATGTTGAGCTTTGTGTCCTGGCAAAATACGTTCATGACCGCGGCCGCGTCGACTCCGGTCTTCTCACAAACGGCGGCGACTTCATTTGAGAAGGCAACCTTCAGAGCATGGAAGGCATTGCTCGCATACTTCACCATTAAAGCTTCGCGCGGCTCAAGCACGACAACCGGCGCTGCCTGGCCGGAGTAGAGCGAACGCAAAGTCTGTTCGGCTGCGGCAGTCTGGGTACCCAGGATGGTGAAGGGCGGGTCTTCGAAGTCGCGGATGGCAGTTCCCTCTCGCAAGAACTCGGGATTGGTGCACAACTCCACCAGCCCAGGCGCTTTCGACTCGAATATTACTTTGCACTCATCGAAAATTGACGGCAAAACGCTGCTACGGATCACGACCGTCTGCTTGCGGTCCAGTTTGGCGAGAGCCGCTGCAATCTGGTTGCAGGCGCGAAACAAATGCGAGGGATCGATCTGCCCGTTGGCGCGGCTCGGAGTAGCGACGGCGATGAAGCTTAGCTCCGTTTCACGCAAGGCCTGCTCGATCTCCGTGGTGGCGCATAGCAGGCCGGTCTTCTTCCCCTGCGCGATTTTATCGGCCAGTCCGTTCTCCACGATCGGAGAACAGCCTTGGTTGATGATGCGAACCTTTTCAGGATTGATGTCGACGCCCCAGACCCGGTGCCCCGAGTCGGCCAGACAAGCGGCCGAGACTGCGCCTACATAACCGAGTCCGACGATACCGATATTCATGAGTTGATCCTCAAATGTGTGCGAATTGTAGTTGGACCTTCGATTTGAATATGACTGCGTAGAGTGGGGGTGGGCTGCTTCTGGTTGAACTGGCGCGAACGCCAGCCGAGCTTGGGGTTTTCCGAGCCGCGAACGATCTCCCAATGACGATGATCGTTGCGATCGGGCGACGAGAACGCGATCTGTCGTCCGCGCCATTCCACCTGGGCCCCGCCATCGTCAACCGCAAGAACAACGGCTTCTTCATGCATATGAAAGAACAAGTCGACCTGGTGCCGGCCGGTGCACTGGAAGCTATCTGAAATGACGAGATTCCCGGTAGTGCGGTCAAAACAGACGTTGCGCCGATGGGTAACAGGATCCTGCAGTCGCGCGTAGCCGTCATGTTCGGCTTCGATTGTCACATCATGCGATTTCGTTTCGAACCGGAGCAGGCGCGCATTCGCCTTCGCGCTCCAGAGAAAGCGGCCTGCCGTCTGTGACTGACTCTCACCATCCACGGACGCCGTATTGTGTGCAGCCGTGCTGCGAAAGAATTCCCGCCACTCGGGATGCGAATGGTATGCGTAGGTCCCAGCGTCAACCAGGAAATATCCATCGCCGATCGCCAGCCAAAGGGACAACGCATCGGCATGCCCGTGTGCAGCGATGCTGGTAAAGCCCAGCGGACCAAAATCCACGAGAAGACGCACGTTATCGTCATGGCTGCGAACACAAGCCAGGCCGGCGTCGGGGAATAGCTCGCGTGCTTGAACTGCGCGCTTCGGGCCGGAGTCGAGATTTGGAAGCAGATCCGGAATGAGCGCTCGTGCTGCCGCGGTAGGCCTTTCGCCGAAACGCAGCCACTGCGGTTCGCCAAAAAGCAGCCCGGCCAATTGCATGGTCACTTCCAACCCGCTTTCGTCTTCCGATAACACGAACCCTCGCGCATCGTCGGAATCGCCGTACCATGGCAGGTCTCCGCCCGACGTGGCCACCGCATCGAGGAACCCGGCCATCCCGCGCAACCGCTGCGCATATCCTTCGCTGAATGGAGATCCCGTGTTGCGGCCGATGGCGAAAGCAAGCAGGAACAACTCCATGGTGAAGAGGTGGTAGGACATCGCCTGTTCGCGGTTCACACCGTCTTCCCCAACTTGAAGACGGATTTCGCGCTCCAGCAATTTCTGGGCGCGATCGCGCCAGCCGTCGCATTCTGGCCAGAAGTTGAAGCAGGAGGACCCCATAAAAAGTCCGACCAGCTCTCCAACCAAATGGTTGTTGGCCGACGAATAAAGGCTCAGCTTGCGCGTGATTCGAGAGAGGTGCAGGTAAATCGAGTCCAGCCAGCGGCGTCGGAAACCGTGATCGCGCGCGACATGCTCCGCGACGAGTGGGTACAAGAATGACCAGGAGGTTATGCGTTCGGCCAGTTCCAGGCTGCTGGTCCAGTTGACACCGGAAAGATACGGATTGGCGTCAAGCCAGGAGTCGAGCGACCGCACGATATAGTCCGCCTGCTCTTCGCCGTTCGCGGCAAATGCTAGCGCGGACAGCTGCTGAAACCGGCTGGGCTCCCACACATACTTGATGTCGCTCACGGCGGCGGTGTCGCGGATGTTCAGCGTAGTGGCGAAACTGCGCTCGATCTGCCTTCCGTTACAGTAGTCACGATGCCAGTCGAACTCGAATCCCAGGGGAAACTCAAGATCGAACACATGAATGTGCTCCATCGTTGCACCGCAACTGTGTAGCTTTACGGGGTAGCAGCCGGATCGCAGCGGCATCCAGCGGGCAGTCGGCACGGTAGGCTGTCTTTTCCAGCGGGCCCAGTCGACAGGCAGCGTCGCCGCCGAGCCGGCGCGCCACACAACCTCGGCCGGCTGCATCGAGGCCAGCCGCGACAAGTACCAGCGTACTTTTGCGAGAGGAATATTGTCACCTTTGGGCGTTTTGGTTTCCCGCGCAGCCGTGGTCAGCCTACTCGCTCCACCCGGAGCGGTGCTGCGGCGATGTCTCAGAACTGTTTCGGGCGCCATAAATCAGAAATGTCTCAAACGTGTTTGCAATTCAGGTTTGGCAGTGGGTGAATCGTTAGAGATTGTCAGCGACTGCTTGCTCAGGAAGCACCGAGGCCGTTGACCGCATGACCATCGGCGGCGCCGGGGGGACATTCAGGCCAAGCGCCGAGGACACATGGCCGGATGTAGCGTCTCGGGTCAAGATTGTTATTCGGTCAAAGTTCCGACGTTAGTCTCAGCAATTATTGAGCTAGAGGGATTGCGACCTAGCTCCGGCGATTCCACGTCATATCCCGCAATCGCATCCTGGTAGATTTGCATCAAACGAGGATAATTTTTCTCTGCGGTATATTTGCATTCGTATTCCCGGCGGGCTTCCCTTCCCATTTGCCGCATGCGTTCCGGGTGATTCAAGGCCCACTCAACTTTCTCGGCTAGATCGCGGCCATCACCGGGCGTAAAGTGCAAGCCAGTGCGACCGTCGTCCACAATCTCCTGCATCGCACCCCGTCTAGAGCAGATGACCGGGACACCGCAGGCAAAGGCTTCGATCATGGTGAGGCCAAAAGTTTCGTACCACTCGCTGGCCACGATCAGAAAGCGTGCCCCCCTGATAGCTGCGATGGTTTTGTCGTGCGGCAATGAGCCCCTGAACTCGACGTCGTCGAGGCTGTCTCTGATGGCTCTCTTGGTGAGTCGATCGCGTGGCTCCCCCTCCCCGACGATCACGAGAGGAATGCGGTTGCGAAGGCAGGTCCACGCATCCAGCAGCGTACTGACTCGTTCTTCCGGCGAGAGCCGACCCGCAAATATTGCGTAGCTTCCATCATCAGTCCGCGGCCCCGGGTCAGGGTCTACAAAATTCGGCTTGACAAATATTCTGTCGGCAGGCAGCCCACCCTGCACAAACTTGCTCCGGGCAAACTCTGTGGGGGCGATAAAGGATGCAACCTCCCGATCCCACGTATGACGTGCGCGATGCACGGCCAGCATCAGGCCCATGGCGGCAGTCTCGGCGCGAGAATCGCGATAACACCGGTTTCGGACACTCCTCAATAAAGAATGGTCCAAGCATTCTTCACAGACTTTGCCATCCCGGAAAAGGGTTCCACCCGGACACAACAACCGGTAATTATGGAGGGTTTGCACGACCGGCACGCCAGCTTCGCGACACGCCGAGTAGATCGATGGCGAGATCATGATCCAGGTGTTATGGACATGGACGACATCCGGCTTCTCCGCCCGCAGCAACTCAGCGAAGGTATTTCGCGCGTCGGCATTCCACACCGCCTTCTGCAAAAGCACGAGCCGCTTGACCCCAGGATAGGAGTCCACCTCGAAATTAGTTCGATGGTAGAGCACGACCTGGTGTCCGGCGCGCTCCAAGAGTTGTCGCTCCTTTTCGAAGACGACGTCCTCCCCACCCTGTTGGTGATACCGACAATGAACGAGGAGTATCTTCACAATTTGTCGTCCCCTTTTGCAGTTGGCCCCAAGACAAGCTTGTGCGAAACAGTGCGAGCGACGATCCCGAGACCTTCGGACGACAAAGTCCTCAAGTCAGCACGACTAAGCGCAGGACGTCCCCCATAAGGAGTATTTGGAACGTAGAAAGTCCCTCGGATCTCCTTATACCGGAGCATCTCGGCAAGTCTGAAATCGGCGCGGTCGCCGTCATCCCAGCTCGTAGTTACAGTTGTTCGTGTTTCCATGTTTAAGATTGCGTTCGAGCTTAGTTCACGGGGATTTGCCTGCTCGAAGCGGACCCAGATCAGGCTTTGCTTGCGCTCTTCACGAACCCAGATGCTCGGTCTTGAGGTTTGTTCTTGCCAGACAATTGCCAGCGCATCAATCCAAGAGCGAAACCCATGAAGAAATAGAAGGGGACAGCGCCTGAGGGGAACTCGAAAGGGCCCTCGACCAAACTAATATTCATAAAGAGCACGTAATACAGAAAAATCCACAGCACAAAGGCGGACACTAGCTTGTCGTCGCTGGAACTTCGTCGGCGAAGCACGCTAATGAATCTTTTTGCCAGGAGGAAATGAAAGGCAATCCAAAGAGTAAACCCGATCACCCCCAGCCTGGCGAGGTAAGTCAAACTTGAATTGTGAGGGATTCGAGTAACCGCGCCATTGACCTCGTTCAAATCCGTGAGCAGCGGTCGACCGAACCCTTCACCGACTACCGGGTGCGCGAAGAAATGCTGGAACGCTTGGTCGGCCATCTCGAATCGACTCTCAACGCTGCTTCCTGGCGTTCCCTCGGAGGTCTGAACGCTTCGCAGATGGGCTTCGAAAAAGTTCAGGTTTACCTCGCCGATTCGGCCCGCTATTTTAAGGCCACCGATACTGGTCGCAAGGAAAATTACTATTACGGCCGCGGGGATCAGAACCAGGAGTTTCGCAAATCTCTTGCCTTCGCCCAAGAGGGCAAGGATAACGAGAACGATCACAGTTCCTATGTACTGCCGCCTACCCTGGGTGATTGCAACTCCCAAGAATTGCCCCATCGCCAGCAGGGACATCAACCAACTCGGACGGCTGATCAGGTAGCAGCCGACGCAGAGGCAAAACATGGCACCATCCACTAACATGTCGCCCGCGCCACTGAAATCTCCCAGTATCGGCACCTTGAGAAAGACGCCGCTTACCGGGGACCAGGACCATAGTTTGTCGCCCCACGGCATCGTGTAGATGTACAGCATGTTCAACACGTAGAGGCCCAGCAACCATCGTGCCAAGAAAATGATGTTCTTGCTCTTCATGGCCCAGGCCATCCCTAAAAACATGAAAATACCGTCGAGGCACATCGTGCTGTCGCGTACGGCCCAAATCCCGTACGAAGGAATGTCCACAACGAGGTGCAGCACCGCGAAAACGAGTAGGGCTAGCATGCACACCACGGGAGGTTCTTTCAGTGCGCTTGCCACCAATTGCCGACGGGAAAAAACTGCCAAAACGAGGGCGGCGTAGATTAATACATAACCGACGATGATTGGGAACCCGCCGATATGAAGAGTCAGATTCTCGAATCCGCGAGTCAACAACGTGTAACCACTCAAAGCAACCAGGATGAGGACCTGCCAGAGTTCCAGGTTCGCGCGCCGCACCCGAGTGACTACGAGTCGGCAGAGACCCAACATGGCCACAGCTGCAAGGCAGACCAGCACGATGAGGGGATGAAGGATCGCCAAGCCGCCTAAGAATACAAACAGCGAAAACCAAGCGACCGCACGCAGATCAATTCTCGCGGGGCGAGGGTTCGATTTGACGCTGACGCTCGAATTGGTCACTATGTCAGGCATTTTGATGGAATGTTTTTATTGTGAGAATCGCTGAAAAACTTGCCTCCGGCCTGCTGGTGCCCACTTCGCTTAGGGATACAACTACGCGGTTACAGCTAACGCCGCCTCGGATAACTTACGGGTCTTGCGGCGGAGCAGGACGACAGCCACCACAAAAGCCAGTACTTCCGACAAAGCCATGCTCCAGGCTGCTCCTTTTACTCCCCAGGCCCAAGTGATCGGAACGCCGATTGCAACTGCGACGCAGCTTGAAATGGAAACGGCAGCGAAAACCAAACGTGGAGACTCCATGACGCGCAACACGTTTGCCGGCCCGAAGAACGCGCTGCCGAACACACATGCCAATGCAATGATCGGCATCAAATAGGCGACTTCCGTGTACCGACCAGAGTAAATCATTCGAAAAATTGGCATCTGAAACAGAAGGAGTACAACCCAGTAGGGGATCGAATAAGAAACGCTCAACAAGGTCTGTTGCCACAGAACGGAGCTGATGCCGTGATGCGCTCTCTTCTCTAGCACGCGAGCCGCATGAGGAAGCATGAGCGGGCTAAGCGCCGCGCTAGTTTGGTACATGGGTGAAGCAAAGTTCATCAAGGCCTTCAGTTCGCCCGCTGCTGCCAGGCCGGACAAACTACTGAGGAGAGGATAGAAGACGTTGAGCGGAACCCACATCATGACATTGGCCCCTATAGCCCACCGCCCGTAGCGCCAATGCCGACGCCAAATGTCCTGCAGGCTTGGCGCATCCTGGCTCGAGGAAAGCCGCAATCTCAGATAAGCGAGCAGCACAGCACTGGTCAACAAACTCCCGACTCCCATGAGCAGGAATGAGGACAAGGGTGAAAGGTAATTATGTCGATAGAGCAGCGCCAGTCCTGCCATGGTCAGAGTGCAATAGAGAAGCGACGCACCAGCGGAAGGCGCAGGAGAAAGCTTCACATAGAAGATTCGCCTAATTATCCAGAGCATCAAGATCGACGGCGCTGCGAAGGCGACACCGACGAGCGCGCCGGCCAAGCTGTTCGTTTGCCCCAGCTTGAGCGCAACACCGGCTGAGATACCCAGCACCAGGACAATCGCCAGGCTCACGCCCAGATGATTAAAAAGCAAGGCTTTCAGGTACTCACGGAGACAATGACGATAGGCTGAACTGCCGAATACCAGCATGGGTTCCATCAGCAAGGCTTGGTGGAACATCAGAATGAAGACGAAGACCGAGAACGCAACCGCGTAGCTGCCATATTGCTCGGGCGTCAACCACCGAGCCAGCAGAACGCTAATCACAAAATTAGATCCTGCGAAGAGTCCCTGGTCCAGGATGGCCAGCCCTCCCTTCATCACCCATGGAACGAGCTTCCGCACGGCGCCCGCGCGATCGATTGACAACATCCTGCTCAGAGGAAAACGGCCGCCAACGCCTTCTCCCGATGCAGGCTTGACGAGTGATTCGGGTTCCTGAAGTCCTAATCCGTTCACTGGATCGTCCCCTTGAATTGGTCGGTTCGTCCTGCCTCGTTCAAACAAGTTTTCAGTTGCTCGGCTACAAGTTGAACTTGCGGCTCGAGAAGCATGTTATCGTGATTGCTTTTCACTTCGCAGACCTCGAGTCCGTTAGCAAGGTGTTCGCTCCAGCCAGCGTACGGATCACTCACTCCCCCTAGAGGCTCCCGACTCGACCGAAACAGAACGACCGGCCCAGGGTAAGCTCGCGGCACGTAACATCTTGCAGCTCTCAGACAAGCGCTTCGGACCTTCCTGACTCTGGCTGGCAGTGTCGCGACGTGCATTCCCCATCGCATGGCTCGCAGGGGAGCCCCGGCGACTCGCGAAAGATAAGCCCGCCTTTCCAATCCTGACATTCGCAGAATATTGAGGAATGGGGAGGAGAAAGAAGTTAGCTTTTGGGAAAACGGAGTCTCTCGTACCGGAATGCAAAACGTGTCAAACAGGACTACCAAGGATGGCTCCTCGCCTTGTGCGATTAGTTGCTGAGCCATCTCAAGAGCAACCATGCCGCCAAAAGAGTAGCCTCCCAGAAAATAAGGCCCTTCCGGCTGAATGCTGCGCATTTCCTTGACGTAATGAGCCGCCATGTCCTCCGCTCGTGTGTGACATGGATAATTCGCAGTCAGTCCTTGCGCCTGCAGCGCATAAAAAGGCTGATCCGAACCGAGATGTTGTGCGAGAGCGTAGAAGCGCAGCACGTTACCCCCGACTCCATGAACACAGAAGAAAGGCGGCTTCGATCCTCCGGTTTGAATTGCCACTAACGAGGACCATGCGGGCGACCATCCTTTCTGGCCAAGAATCCCGGACAATTGTTCGATGGTCGGGGCCTGGAACAATGTGGCGATGGACAAGTGCCTTCCAAATGCCTGCTCGATACGCTGCATGAGTCGCACTGCAACCAGCGAATTTCCACCCAGCTCAAAGAAGCTATGCCGGATGCCAATCGGCCGAACCCCAAGAACGTTTTCCCAGATCGTTGCCAACTGGAACTCAAGACCATTTCTTGGCGCGGCAAAACTCTCTGATGGGGCCAGGCTTGTCTGCTCAGGGGCTGGAAGCGCCCGCCGGTTGACTTTTCCGTTTGGCGTTAGCGGCATCGCTTCGAGTGCCACAAAAGCTGAGGGCACCATGTACTCAGGCAGCTTCTCTTTCAGGAAATCGCGCACCCTGCCAACCGTTGCCGGTGTTTCCTGGGAGGGGACAAAGTATGCCGCCAGGTATTTGTCGCCGGGGGTATCCTCCCGGGCGACAACGACGGCATCGTTTACGCCGCGATGTTGTCTCAGTGCCGATTCAATGTCACCCAATTCGATGCGGAATCCGCGAAGCTTCACCTGATGATCGATCCGCCCCAAACATTCAATGTCTCCGTTCGGACGATAGCGCGCCAGATCCCCGGTTTTGTAGAGGCGCGCATCCGCGCCTTGTGCGAATGGACTGGCAATAAACTTTTCCGCAGTCAGCTCGGGCCGCTTGAGATATCCTCGCGCCAAGCCTTCACCACCGATGTGCAATTCGCCGGCGACACCGATCGGTACCGGCTGGAGAAGCTCGTCCAGTATAAAAATATCCGTATTTGCGATCGGCCGGCCGATCACGATCGGTTCATGTTCAGACGCGATCCTGGAGCACGTCGACCAGATGGTGGTCTCAGTTGGACCGTACATGTTCCATAAAGAGCCGCCGCTTTGCAGTAATTGAGTGGCAAGCTTGCGGGAAATAGCTTCGCCGCCGCACAACATCTTCAAATTCGGAGTGCCCTTCCAGCCCGCCTCTATGAGCATGCGCCATGTAACGGGCGTGGCTTGCATCACCGTGGCGCCTGAGCTGGCAAGCTTTGAGAGCAACTGATATCCATCGGACGAAACTTCACGACTGACGATCTCAACCGATCCTCCGACGATCAGAGGCAAATAAATTTCGAGGCCTGCGATATCAAAAGAGAGAGTCGTGACGGAGAGGAGTCGATCCGCTTCCGTCATCCCCGGCGTGTGACTCATTGAGGTGAGAAAGTTGACCACCGCGCGATGCGGAATTTGAACTCCCTTAGGCTTACCGGTCGACCCTGAGGTGTAGATCACGTAGGCGAGGTTCTCGGGTCCGCCCGTATGGACTGGATTTTCGGATTCCTTCTTTGCAATTTCTTGCCAATCGGCGTCCAGAACAACGACTTTGGCGTGGTTGTCAGGAATGGTCCCGAGCAAGTGGCGTTGTGTGAGCAGAACCGCCACCTCGGAGTCCTCGAGCATGAAAGCAATACGCTCACTTGGATATGCCGGGTCGAGCGGCACATAAGCCCCGCCGGCCTTGAGGATTCCCAACAACCCCACGACCATCTCCAGCGAACGTTCCACAAGGATTCCGACCAGCACATCCGGACGTACTCCCAGGCTCACTAAGTGGTGCGCCAATTGATTGGCTCGCCGGTTCAGATCCCGATAGGTCAGGCGCTCGTTCCCAAAGACTAACGCGGTCGCCTCAGGGGTTCGCTCCACTTGCGATTCGAACAATTGATGAATCGGCCGATCCTTGGGGTAGTTCGTTCGCGTGTCATTCCATTCCGCGATTAGCTGATATGTTTCTGGCTGGGTAAGGAGCGGTAATTTAGAAAGACGCTGATCGGGATTGGCGACAACGCCCTCAAGCAACGTCTGAAAATGACCAGCCATGCGGCTGATCGTGGCAGCGTCAAAAATGTCTGTGTTGTAAGTAAAGCGACCGAAGATCCCGTCCTCCCGGTCATAGAGTTGGAGCTGTAAATCAACCTTCGCCGCACCGCCATCCACTTCGAGATTCACTACCTCCCAACCGCCTCGAGGTGCGGACCTCGCAGGAGTAAAGGAAACCAGCACTTGAAAGAGCGGGTTGCGGCTCAGATCGCGCGCCAATTGAAGCTCGCCGACCAGGCGGTCGAAAGCCATGTTCTGATACTCGCAGTCGCGCTGCGAGACATCCCTCGCATGCCGCAGCAATTCCCGGAAAGTAGCATCCCTCTCGATCTCGGTGCGGACGAGCATAGTGTGCGCAAAGAGGCCGATCAGATTCTCCGCACCAACTTCCTCGCGGCCCGGCACAATCGAACCGACCAGGATGTCACGCTGTCCGGTGTAACGTGAGAGGAGCGTCTGAAACGTTGCCAGGAGCGTCACAAAAAGAGGTGCGCCCTCCAGTTCGCTCAGATCCTTGAGTGATTCGCTGAGGCTTCTTGAGAGTTGCAGCGACTTTCGCGCGCCGCGGAATCCCTGTACCGGCGGCCGGGCTCGATCCGTGGGTAGCTCCAGGACCAGAATCTCAACCAGTCGCTTCCGCCAATAGGAGATGTGCCGGTCGAGAACATCCCCCCGTAACCAGTCTCTTTGCGAACGCGCATAATCTCCATACTGGATTGGCAAATCGGGCATAGGAGACGGCTCGCCAACCGAATATGCTTCGTAGAGCGTGGCCAGTTCATGCGCAAGAATACTCAACGACCATTCATCGGCAATGATCGTGTGCAGCGTCACGATGAGAAGGTGATTCTGTTTCGATAACCGCAGCAGACGGGCTCGGATCAGGGGGCCCTTCGTCAGATCGAACAGCTGTCGCGCTTCTTCGGTCGCGATGCGCAAGACCGAAGCCTCGCGGTTCTGCCCGGTCAAGTCGCTCAACTCCGTGACCGGCAGCTCCATCTCGCGGTGCTCCACGATTATCTGTGCCGGACTCCCGTCTTCGACTGCAAAAGTTGTGCGCAGCGTCTCGTGACACGAATGATTTCTTCGGAAGCTTCGCTGAAGTATCTCTCGGTCGAGGGGGCCGACTCGTTCAAGAATCAGGACCTCGTTATAAAGTGGAATGCCGGCGGCAAGTTGCCCATGTAACCAAACCTGCTGCTGTGCGATAGAAAGCGGTATTGACCCAACCAATGGCAGGCGGACGACGTCAGACGCAGAAAGTCCCTGCGAAGCATCCTCACTCGTAAGCAGGACTCCAGTTGACTCTGGGTTCGAAGCGATCGATGTTCTCACGTTCGGATTGTTCATCGGAGCAAAAAATAAGGTTCCGCTTGAATCGTATGAGGTGTTGTATTTTTCTTAAAGCTTCGAGCAGGGGGAAGGCCCGGCGTCAAAACAGCGAACGAAGCGTTATAAGGGGCATTTAAATTCGTTCGATCAAGACAGCGCCTGAATTGACCTGCCGATAATTTGCATCGCCAGCTTCGGCCAGACACGAGAGGATTGGCCCAGAGATGCCATCAACATTCGGGTCGTGAAGCATCTCTTCGTGTTCCGCATCGATGGTGTGTACTTCGAGAGGGCTGCCTACGAGCCCTGGCCATCCCCGCTGAAATTTCCAGTACCCGCCTCTTGGCCAGTCCGACGATTGGAAGAACATCACGCGACCGCTGTATGGTTGTGGTTTATATTTCATCGCTGCCGGATGCACCAAGCTACCCATATTGCCAAGCTGGTCTTTCGGCAGTCGATTGCCACGCTGGTAAACGTTGTTCCAGAGCCACTGATCCCGCCTGCGCTGCAAGTCTGCAGACCGTTCCTGAATATAGTGTCGAAGCCCGGTGCGTCTCAGCTTCGCTAGCTTCCGGAGATGGAACTTGAGCTTCTGATAAAGGAAAGATGTCCGGCCGTCCGGGGAATAATCGAAATAATACGTGGGATTTTGCGAATCCAACATGACGAGGAGAGGCACGGATTCTCCCGCAGCAACCAGCTGTCGGGCCATTTCATAAGCCACCACGCCATTGACGCACAGACCGCCCAGGTAGTAAGGACCATTCGGTCGCACCGCTCGCATCACTTGGATTAGGCTGGACGCGATATCTTCAAATTTGTACGTAACAGGTAATTGATTGACAAGGGAGTTCGACAATTGCAGTCCGAACGAAGGTCGCTCGCGACCGAGCCGCCGCGAAAGTGGTAAGAACAAAGGACCACCCCGCACCCAGAAGAAGGGGGGCAGCGAACCGTTGGGCTGGAGCGGTATGATGCCCTGCATATCCGTACCATCGCTCTTGGCCTCTGTGCGTATGAGCTCGGCCATCTCCGCTATGGTAGGGGCTTCAAACACGTCCCTGAGTCCTAGCTTCCTGCCGAAAGTTTGCTGAATGCGGGCAAGTAAGCTTGCCGAAGCCAGCGAGTAGCCACCAATACTGAAGAAGTTATCGGTGACGCTGATCGCATCCAAATTGAGAATGCCCTTCCAGATAGTCAGCAGCTGATCCTCCACCGGATCGTGAGGAGCCACGAAGGCAGTCTGCTGTAC
>Ga0210395_10000957_pt1 | contig 22321 bp, 21 predicted proteins | sample IncBWH4OmetaG_FD_150861 | JGI IMG/M metagenome (GOLD analysis project Ga0210395, IMG submission 150861) | Forest soil microbial communities from Barre Woods Harvard Forest LTER site, Petersham, Massachusetts, United States - Inc-BW-H-4-O ...
ACTTCCAGTTCTGCCAGTTGCAGGTCAGCACGCAGTCGTCGGCCAGCGTGCCCTCACTCAGCGGGTACCCCTCATGCGGGCAGCGATTCACGCAGGCAAATATCCCCGATCCACTATGCACGAGCAGGATCTGCCGCCCGCCGTGTCGGACGACAGCTTTTCCGTCTTTCGCCAGTTCGGCCAGCGACATTACGTCGGTCCAGCTCATCGTACGTCTCCTTCCTGGCCTGAATCTGCGTGATGCGGTACGCGCAGCGACGCGCTCCCGCGAGAACATGCTCGATGCGATCCACTGCTACGCCAGGGCCCAGCACGTTGCGGAACACATCGAGTTCGGCGCGGCAGAAACCCTGACAGGCAGCGGCAGCAGCGCAGATTGGGCAATGGTTTTCCAGCAGCAGAAAGCCCGCGGCATCGGCACGCCATTCGGCCATGTATCCTTCGCGCGAACGAATCTCTGCCAGACGTGCGACGCGGGCCCCCAGCGTCGTGGCACCCGAAAGCGCGCCGGCGTAGGACCGTCTGGTTTCCTCTTCACGCACGCGAACGAGCTGCTCCAATGCTGCCTCGCCGAGGGTCGAGCGGACCGCATCGATCAGGCGCACAGTGATCTCGGCATGGGTATCGGGAAAGCGATTGTGCGCCGCGGGCGTGAGGTGCCAGTAACGCGCGGGCCGGCCGACGCCCTGCTTTTCGGTCATAGCTTCCACCAGCCCGTTGACCGCCAGCTTCACCAGTTGCTGCCGCGCGGCCTCGGCCGTCGTTCCGAGCACCGTCGCGATGTCCGCCGAACGCAGCGGGCCGCGCCGCTTGATCATGCCGAGGATTCGGTCGCCGCCAGCATTATCCAAGCTCATGCTTGCATATTGCGCTGAGCCCTGGCCTTACGCAAGCACCTGCTTGGACAACTCCAACGGCCGCTACTTTGCCTTGGGCTGCCACAACCCCAGCGTGGCGCCGGTTGGATCAGTAATGATGGAGAGCGAACCTGCGCCCATCACCTCCTTCACGTCCTGCACCACCGCCGCGCCGAGCGACTTCGCCTTGGCAGTCGCTGCCACGATGTCATCAACCAGAACGTAGGGCAGCCACATCGACGGAGCGCCTGACATCGGGTGCTTCATCATCCCCCCGCCGGTGCCCTCGCCCACATCGATCATCGTGTAGGTCATGTCACCCATATCCATGTCGTTCAGCGACCACGCGAACAGCGACTGGTAGAACGACTTCGCCTTCGCGACATCCTGCGTGTTGAGTTCGATATGCACGAAAGGATTGGCCATGGACTGCTCCCCTGTTTTTTGCGAAATCGCCGAGTGACAGAACAGCGCTGGACGGCCAAGCTCAAGTGCAGAGTGAGCCGACACCGATAATTCATCGATCACAGGAGAGCGAACAGTCTGATGCCACCATTGCATGATTTTGTTCGGGATGGAGAATACCGGCGGGCGTTTTGAACTGGCCGGCGAAGCGGGAGGCGCGATGACCGCCTTGGAACCCTGACCGGTTGCCTCGAGAGGACACGGGGTCCCGACACATGGCTCCTTTGCCATCACCGCGGAGGCTAGGCTCGAGCCGCAGTCCGGTGGTCATCGAGCGACCACCCGCCTGGCACGTGCCCCGGTGAGACTCCTCAGACGCGAACGCAGACATCGGCATTTTCCCTGACGATATGCTCTCGAACGGCCCCCCTGAGTATCTCGTCACATTGTCTGCCTTGCCTGGCTAGCGGTTGATCAGCAGGCGCGCAAATTCATACCCCACCTTGTCCGGGGTGCTTCCGCATGACGCCAAAAGCGCGATCGTCACCGATAAGGCGCCGAACAGTGTCGCGCAGCGCACAATCCGGGCGAAAGATCTTGAATGCATAGCTGACGGCCTTTGAGAGCTTGCCGATGGGCGCGCCTTTTTGGCCGCAGCCTCCAGTATCCCGTCGTTTCCCAGAGACGGAAAATGTCTGGAGAAGTACCCTGATTCGATAGTCTGCAATTTTCGGACGAAGTGGTTGAGATCGGGACAACGCCCGCCGTGAACTGGGTCAGGCTCGTTCGCCGAACCCTGCTTGCACATGAAAGAGCCAACTCCGTACCCCCAGCCCGCGCACGGCACAGCGGCTCGCCGCTGCCGCCGAACCGCCGCAACGCCTGGAATTTCAGCCTGCGCCAGGACAGCTTCGATTGATCCTGATCAATGCGGGCTGTTGCCGGATCCGCCATGACGCGGTGACAGCCCGAGGAGAGCAAGGATGACCGGTATCACTTTGTCCGTAGACGAGATCAAGGCCGCGCCACCCGAGGTACGACGCTGGCTCGAGCAGGAGATGGTTCGCGCGTTCGGTATCCAGCCGGCACCCGCCTCCCCCGAGGCACCGACGCTGATCGGCTGCAACATCGAAGAAGCGCGAGACATGTTGGCACTCGTGCAGGGCATGCTTCCGGTGGTCAGCGTGTTCTTCGAACTGGGGCGCGAAGCCACCAGCGTCGCCGTGCACGGCCTGCGCGCGTTCCGCGTCACCGACATCCTGCGCCATGCCAGGCTGCAATCGCCCGATCAGGTGGTCCAGTGCCTGAACGTCCTCACCCAGGCCCTGCGGCGCGCGCGTGGCGACGCGACGCCGGCATTCTTTGCGATGGACGACCAGGGGCATTGCCTGGTGGCGGAGGCAACGATGCACAGCATCCTGCGTCTTTGGCAGGAGATCGTGGCGCAGCGTGGGCTTCAGAGCGAGGTCGGCGACGTGCCAACGCAGATGGCGGAGGCGTCAGCCTGATGTAACGGCGGTAATATCGACCTCCATCAATAGTTCGGGGCTGGCCAGCCCCTTCACCACGAGCGCACTGAAGCATGGCGTGACGCCGATCAGCCGTTTGAGCACGACCTCTGCGACGCCGGGCAGAAATGCCCGGTCAGTGACGAACACTGTCGCCTTGACCACATCGGCCAGTCCGGCGTCTGCCTCGCCTAGCAGCACCGCGACGTTGTTCATCGCTTGCTCGGCCTGGGCGACGGGATCGCCGGTGCCGTGCATGACCTCGTTGAGATCGGTGCCGGTCTGGCCGCGCAGAATGACCTGAGCGCCGGTGCGCACCGCCATGCAGAAGTCGCAGTCGAGCGCCTGCTGCGCGAGACCGTAGCGCACGGCGTTCGAATGATAGCGGCGCAGCCGTTGGTGCGGCGCGCCTTGCTTGCGCAATACATAGGCGTCGATCTCGAACAGGATCTCCGGGCGGGCGAAACCGGTCACGATCAGCCCGGTGGACACAGGATGAATGTTCCGGAAGTGTCGGCCGATCAACGGATAGACCGCGGCGCGATAGGCGCGGTCGCTGATGTACACGGTGATCTTGCACACCTCGTCCATGTCGGACCCTGCTTCCCGTAGGAGCGTCGCTAGATTGCTTAACGCGAGATCGGCCTGTGCCGCGGCATCCCCGGGCTGCCGTCCGAGACCTGCCATGAAGCTGCCGTCAAGCGACGAACCGGTCTGGCCGCGCACGAACAGCTCAGTCTCGCTTGTGGCGACCATCGCACCCTGCCAGGCAATGTCCTGGCCGAACCAGTCCTTCAACTCGAACGTCCGCTGGCGCTGGACCGGTGAGCCGATCACCGCCTCCGCATCGATCTGCACCATCAGTTCGGGCAGTGGCAGGCCGGCGACCAGCAGGCCGGTGCCGACCGGGAACACGTCGCGCAGACGGCTGCCGATCGCCTCGTACACCGGCTTGCGGTGCGCGCGATCAACCAGCGATGTCGTCAGTCTCGTGATGTCGCGCAGCGATCCCCCGGCCGCCTGCAATGCCGCCGCGATGCGGTCGAGCGCGGCATGGGTCTGCGCCCCTGCATCACCAAGCCCAGCAACCGAACCATCGGGCTGCAATGAGCTCCGCCCGCTCAGAAATACGCGCGAACCGCAGCGAACAGCGCCGGCGATGGGCGTCGGATTGAACGGTGTAGCATCCATTTGCAGCAGGCGCGGGTACGACACAGCGACAGTCCCCATCCATCGGCACCAGACTAGCTCCGCGGCGCGTCGCGTGCCCATAGTCGGCGATGGAGGACGGCGCCATGTTCAGCCAACATCGCCGACCGAACCGCCTGGAGATCGACAGCGGTTCGGTGACCGGTCGCGTAGCCGCGCTGCGTCGGCGCGTTGGATCGCAGGTGAAGATCTTCGCCGCTTTGAAGGCCGATGGCTACGGTTTCGGCACGCTGCCCATGGCTCGCGCGGCGCTGGCCGGTGGTGCCGAGGCTCTGTCGCTGATCGATCGCGCCGAGGCGATCGCGCTGCGCGAGGCCGGCATCGATGCGCCGATCCTGCTGTACGCTGGCGCGCCAATTGATGCGGACGCGGTTGCCGCAGCGGAGACGTTCCGTCTCATTCTGACAGTGCTGAGCACACGGCAAATCGACGTCGTTGCGCGACATGCGCGCGCACCGGTCGAGCTTGCCATCAAGCTGGAGGTCGGCCCGGAACGGATCGGCGTGTTGCCAGAGCAGCTGATCGCGATGGCCGATCGCATCGGGCATGACCCCGATCTGTCACTTGCAATCGTCAATGCGCATCCGACGTTCCGTGACGAAGCGCCGGATAGCGTGGTGCAGGAACAGTTCCGCCGCTTTGTCGAGGCATTGGTTGGGCTTCAAAAAGCCGGCGTGGCGATGCCGATGCGCCTTTTCGCGTCGTCGAAGACGCTGGATCGATTTTCCGGCATGGAACTCGACGCAATCGACCCTGGTCAATACTTGTTCGCCGATACTACTGAGCGGCCGATCATTCGCTCATTACGAACGGTATTGACTCAGGTGCGTCCGGTGACGCGCGACTTTGCGCCCGAGCATGCGCCGTTCGACACCGGCGAGGTGCGGCGTGTTGGCGTTGTTCCGTTCGGCAAGGTCGATGGCGGCGGACGCTGCCACGCTTCGGAGGTGCTTGTGCACGGTCGGCGCGTGCCCATTCTTGGCGCGCCGTCGCTGGAGTATATGCGGCTCGACCTGTCAGCGATCGATGATGCGGACGAGGACGACGAAGTCGTGCTGATCGGCCGTCAGGGTGGTGCGCAGATCAGCCTGGCCGAGGCATGCGCCGCACAGGGCGCCACACCATCGGATATCGCCATGACGATCGGCCCTGCCGTATTGCGCACCTGGGATGCGACGCGCGCCTAATACTGTGGCGGATAGTACCCCGGGGGTGGCGCATAGACCACAGGAGGCGGCGGCGCGTAGTACTGGGGCTGCTGCGAGGCTATCACACCACCGACGATCGCTGCGGCGCCGAGCCCGAGGACCGCCGCGGCGGCCGCACCACCGTTGTCGTGGTCGTGATGATGCCAGTCCCTGTCTCCGTGCCACTCGCCGTGCCACGCGCGATGATCGCGCGAGTCGGCGTGTGCCGGGGGAGCAGCCAGCAGGCCGGCCGCGACAGGGGCAGCGATCAGCAGTGTGGACCAGATTCGCATGGCAGGATCCTTATCCTGAACGTGTGTCAAGGAAGCTGGTGAAACGTCGTGGCCGGATTAGGGCGGCGCGGTGATTTGTTCGCGGCCGTGCCGTCAGTGGTATGTCCGGCCGCCATCGACCGCCAGGTTGACGCCCGTCACGAACGAGCTTTCGTGCGAGGTCAAAAACAGAATGGCGGCGGCGATCTCCTCGGGCGCGGCAGGGCGGCCAAGAGCGTAACGGCTCACGATGGCCGGAATTACCCCGCCGGATGAATCGCGCAACGTGCCGTCGGTCATTGGCGTCTCGACAGCGCCAGGGCATACCGCGTTGACGCGGATCGTCGGTGCGAGTTCCGCAGCCAGAGCGCGCGTCATGGCGATCACCCCGCCTTTCGACGCAACATAGGCGGTGCTGCCACCGCCGGTCGGCAGCAGTCCGACTCCCGAGGCGATGTTTACCACAGTCGCACGCTCCGCCAGACGCAGGTACGGAACGGCGGCCTGCACGCACAGGAACGTGCCGGTCAGGTTCACCGCGATCGTCGTGTTCCAGACATCGGCGGTGGTGTCGCTCAGCCCGCGGTTGATGAACACGCCGGCGGCGTTGACGAGCCCGTCGAGTCCGCCGAGAGCCTGGGCCGCTTCCTGCATTGCGCGAGAAACGGCGTCGGCGTTCGACACGTCGGCGGCGATCGCATGAGCATCGACCACCCGCGCCACATCGCGATCGAGTACGGCGATCGCGGCGCCCTCGCGCACGAACAGCTCGCATGTCGCGCGCCCTATACCGGATGCGCCGCCGGTGATCAGGATCTTGCGGCTGGTCAATCTTGGCATGAGCATTCTCTCCCCGTAGCGTTGCCTGTTACCGAATAGCATGACACGGTACCCATCGGTAGCGCGCCGCAGGAGGCAATGATGGATGTCGGCATGATGAGCGACGAACTGCTGTATCGGCTGGAGAACCGCGTCGCGGTCATCACGCTGAATCGGCCGGAGCGCCTGAATGCGCTGACCAAGGACATGATGCAGGCGCTGCGCATGCGGCTCGCGGAGTGCGCGGTCGATGAAGCGATCGGTTGCGTTGTGCTGACCGGTGCCGGTGGCGCGTTCTGTGCCGGCGGCGACGTGCGAGTGCAGGCGCAGGTTGCGGCGGAGGGAAGTCCAGAGACGCCGGAACGTCGGACCGATTTGCTGCGCGCCTCGATGGAGGCATCGCGACTGTTGCACGAGATGCCGAAGCCGACGATTGCGATGTTGAATGGCGTCGCCGCCGGAGCGGGGCTGTCGTTGGCGCTGGCATGCGATCTGCGTATCGCCGGGCGAAGCGCGCGGATGACGACGGCGTTCGCGAAGGTCGGCCTTTCGGGTGATTACGGCGGGACGTGGTTTCTGACGCAACTTGTCGGCACGGCAAAGGCGCGCGAGCTGTATTTCCTGTCCGACGTGCTGGATGCGACTCGGATCGAGGCGTTGGGACTGGCCAACCGCGTAGTGGCCGATGAGGAACTGGCAGCAGAGACAGTGGCGTTGGCGGAGAAGCTAGCGAACGGACCGAGCGTGGCGCTGCGCTACATGAAGCGGAACCTGAATGTGGCGGTGTCTGGGGATCTCGCTGCCGGGCTGGACAGCGAGGCGTACGGGATGTTGCGCTCTCGCGCCAGCGAGGATCACAAGGAGGCGGCGCAGGCCTTTGTCGAGAAGCGTCCGCCCATGTTCCGCGGGCATTGACATACCTTCCCGTACGAAATACTACCAGTGAGTAGTCTCACGGAACCGCTCCCCATGCCTGCTGCCAAAGCACCAAGCGTCGTCGATGTCGTCATAGTCGGCGCGGGCTTCGCCGGCATGTACATGCTGCATCGGTTGCGTGGTCTCGGCATGTCGGCACACGTGTTCGAGGCGGGCAGTGGCGTCGGCGGCACCTGGTATTGGAACCGATATCCGGGCGCGCGCTGCGACGTGGAGAGCATGCAGTACTCCTATTCGTTCTCGCCGGAGCTGGATCAGGAGTGGCGATGGAGCGAACTGTTCGCCTCGCAACCCGAGATCCTGCGCTACGCCAACCACGTTGCCGACCGCTTCGACCTTCGTCGCGACATCCAGTTCGACACGCGGGTGACCGAGGCTCGCTTCGACCGCGCCACGCAGCGCTGGGATGTGCGCACTGACCATGGCGATCGCGTTTCGGCGCGCTACTGCGTGATGGCGACCGGCTGTCTGTCCACCGCGCGCATGCCTGACTTTCCTGGCATGGAGCGCTTCACCGGCAAGACCTACCATACCGGACACTGGCCGCACGAGGGCGTCGATTTCACCGGCCAGCGCGTCGGTTTGATCGGCACCGGCTCATCAGCAATCCAGGCGGTCCCGGTGATCGCCGAGCAGGCGGTGCAGCTCACCGTGTTTCAGCGCACGCCGAACTTCAGCATCCCGTCACGCAACGGGCTGATGAGCGAGGCTTACGCGGAGTCGTGGAAGGCCGATTATCCCGCGTTGCGCGAGAAGGCGCGCCACATGCGCACCGGCATCCTGAACAATCCCAACAACGTGTCCGCGCTCGAGGTCTCTGACGAGGAGCGGCAGCGCATCTATGAGGAGCGCTGGGCGGCCGGCGGTACGAACTTCATGGCGGCGTTCAATGACCTGATCATCAACCAACAGGCCAACGATACCGCCGCCGATTTCGTGCGCGAAAGGATCCGCGAGACCGTCCGCAATCAGGCGGTGGCCGCGCTGCTGGCGCCGAAGAACCACCCGATCGGCACGAAGCGCATCTGCGTCGATACCGAGTACTACGGGACTTACAACCGAGACAACGTCACGCTGGTCGATGTCCGCACGACACCGATCACAAGGATCAGCGCGAATGGCGTGCGTGCCGGCGATGTCGAATATGAATTCGACAGCATCGTGTTTGCGACCGGCTTTGATGCGATGACCGGGGCGCTGCTGAAGATCGACATTGAAGCCGACGGACAGACGCTGCGGGACAAATGGGAAGCAGGACCGCGGACCTATCTCGGTCTGATGACGGCGGGATTTCCCAACATGTTCATGATCACCGGGCCGGGCAGTCCGTCGGTGCTAAGCAATATGATGGTATCTATCGAGCAGCATGTCGACTGGATCGCCGATGGCATGGCGTATCTGCGTTCGCACGGACTGGACTGCATCGAGGCCACGCAGGCGGCCGAAGAGGCGTGGGTCGCGCACGGCAACGAGGTGGCAAACGGGACGCTCTACCCGTTGGCGAATTCCTGGTATATGGGCGTCAACATCCCCGGCAAGCCGCAGGTGTTCATGCCGTATATCGGCGGCGTCGGCAGCTACCGGCAGATCTGCGACGAGATCGCCACGGATGGCTATCGGGGTTTTGCATTGAGCGCGCAGACCGCAGCCATAGCGGCGGAGTAGCGACACCTCCACCTGTCATTGCGAGGAGCGTAGCGACGGAGCAATCCCCATCGAGGGTCTGCGCTGACGATGGAGATTGCTTCGCTTCGCTCGCAAATGACAGCCTACGCCTTGTCGTGAATGAACCGGTCGATCTTTCGGTAACGGAACAGCCACCGCCCGTCCTGCTTCACCATGTCATCCGTGTAGCTGCCGGCTGAGCCGATCTTCGGCCCCTGCGCGCTGTTCTGCACAGTGACCCAGTTGGAGAAGCATTTCGCCGTGGTCCCCTCCACCTTGATCACGACATTGGTCACATGATGTATCGCCCGCGGCCGAGGGTTCGCCGACTGGCGCATGCCGCGCACCAGTGCCTCAACTTCCGCTCGTCCGGTGCCCTTGCCGAACGCGGTGTCCCAAGTGCCGTCCTCGGTGAACAGAGCTGCCATGTCGGAGAAGCGGTCGTTGTCCAGCCGGAAGCAGTATTCCGCCATGACCTCGCGGATTGCATCCTTCTCTACGAGTTCGCTCATGCTAAGTTTCCTCCTGCCCATGTCCTATGTCGCCATTGCACGCGAGGAAGCCGCCGTTGTCGAGCGCACCGGCCTGTTGGGCGAAGGCGGCGCCTGGGCCGGGCGCCAGGTGGTTGCGCGCTTCTTCATCGAGGGCTTCGGCAACGCGGAACAGCGCACCACATGGCTCCCGCAGCTCGCATCAGTGGCGATTTCCGAGCCACGCGTCGGCGCGCATCCCAAGCTGCTGACCACCCGAGCCGAGGAAGATGGAGACGGGTACTGCATCTTCGGCGAGAAGGCCTGGGTGAGCAACGGGCCGCTGGCCGAAGTGTTCATTGTGTTCGCAGTGACGGCGGTCGTGGAAGGCCGTAAGCGCTACAGTGCGTTCCTGGTGCCGCGGGATACGCTTGGTCTGTCGATCAACGAAGCGGCGGAATACCGGGCCCTCGCGCCGTCGCGTCATTGCGGCCTCAGACTGGATGGCTGCCGCGTGCCGCGTTCCGCAATGTTGGGACCGCCCGGCGCCGCGTACGAGACGATGGCGTTGCCCTTCCGCGATGTCGAGGATGCAGTCGGCACTTTCGGTCTTGTGGGCGCATTCCGCTTCGTTCTGTCGCGGTTTGCGCAACAGTGCAGCGCGAGCGACGAGGCAGTGCTGTCATTGGGCAGGCTGGCGGCGCTGACCGCAGTATTCGCGGAAACAGCCGAAGTGGTCGTGGACGCGCTGGATGCTGGAGAGCTGCCTCGCTGCGCGTCTGCGCTCGTGGGACTGCGCGTGCTCGCGACAGACATGTTGCAACGGGCGCGCGCGCATCGCGACGCATTCTGCCCGGCCGGAGACGACGCCACCGAGCGCACATTCGGCGATCTCGACGTCTCACTGTCCGTCGCGCGCGGTCCACGCACGGCGCGTCAGGCCCGTCTGGGCAGCGAGTTGATTGCTGCGGCTGCCCGTGCTTAGGCGATGCTGCGCGTTGCCATCTCGAACGTACCCTTGCTGAGGTTCGGCGCATCGAGGATCCGCTGCAGCTCCTGCTTCATCAGCGTCTGGCGTGCCGGCTCCACGCGACGCCACTGACCAAGCGGTGGCACCAGACGCGCGGCAACCTGGCTGTTCATCGGATCGAGCGCGATGATGGTGTCTGCCAGGAAGCCATAACCGCTGCCAGAGGGATCGTGGAAGCGCACCTGATTGCCGGAGGCAAAGCTGGCGACCAGCGCGCGCACGCGGTTTGGGTTCCGCAGATCGAAGTCCGCGTGCTTCGCCAGTGTGCGCACCGCAGCGGGCGTACTGGGTAGCGGCGACATCGCCTGAATGGCGAACCACTTGTCGAGCACCAGATCATCGCCATGCCAGCGCGCGTGGAACGTGTCGAGCGCCGCGCGCCGTTCCGGACAGTCGATCGCCGACAGCACCGCGAGAGCTGCCAGCACGTCGGTCATGTTCTGCCCCGCGTCGAACTGCGCCTTCGCCCGCGCAATGCCGTCGGCGCTGCTGTCCCCCGCTAGATACGCAAGGCAAGCGTTGCGCAGCGCGCGCCGGCCGATCGAGGTGCCGTCGATCTGGTACGGACCGCTGTCCGTCAGCCTCTCGTAGGTGTTTTGCAGCCCGGCATTCAGCGCGCGGCCGATCGCAGCCCGCGCATAGTCGCGCGCCGCATGAATCGCGTCGACATCCGCAACCGCCATATGATCGGCCAGGAATGCCTCGCCAGGCAGTGTCAGCGCCTCGGCCGCGAACGCGGGATCTGCATCGACATTGCGCAATGTGGCGGCCAGCGCATCTATCAGTCCCTGGTCGATCACCGGTGTTTCACCGCGTCGCCACGCAGCCGCCATCGCCAGCAGCAAATGCGTCGCATATTGCTGCCCGGATTCCCAGCGCACGAATGGGTCGGTGTCGTGCGCGGCGAGGAACTGCAGTTGAGCAACTGGCACATCTGACAGCTTCACCGGCGCGGAAAAGCCGCGCAGCAGCGACGGCACAGGCCGTTCGGGCACATCGTCGAATGCGAAGCTCTGCTCCGTCTCGCCGAACAGCAGCGTGCGGTCGGCGATTTCGCGGCCGGCGCTGTCCAGCAGCCCCATAGCAACCGGTACCACAAGGGGCTGCTTGTCCGGTTGGCCCGGCGTCGGAGGGGTGCGTTGTTTGAGCGTCAACGTGTAGCGACGTGCACTGCCATCGTAGCCATCGGAAACTGTGACCTCAGGCGTGCCTGCCTGGTGATACCAGCGCTTGAAGCGCGAGAGATCGACGCCGGATGCGTCCTGCATCGCCTGGGCGAAATCGTCGATGGTGGCCGCCTGGTTGTCGTGGCGCTGGAAGTACAGATCCATGCCGCGACGGAATGCCTCACGACCGATGATGGTCGCCATCATGCGGATCACCTCGGCACCCTTGTTGTAGACCGTCGCGGTGTAAAAATTATCGATCGTGATGTAGCTGTCCGGCTGCACCGGATGCGCCAACGGGCCCGCATCCTCGCGGAACTGCGCCGCGCGCAGTGCCCGCACGTCGCCGATGCGCTTCACCACGCGACTGCCCTGATCGGCGGAGAATTCCTGGTCACGATAGACCGTCAGCCCTTCCTTGAGCGAAAGCTGGAACCAGTCGCGGCAGGTGACACGGTTGCCGGTCCAGTTGTGGAAATACTCGTGGGCGATGACAGTCTCGATGCCCTGATAGTCACTGTCGGTCGCAGTCTCCGGCTTGGCCAGTACATATTTCGTGTTGAAGACGTTCAGCCCCTTGTTCTCCATGGCGCCCATGTTGAAGTCTGACACCGCGGCAATGTTGAACACGTCAAGGTCGTACTCGAGCCCGAACACGTCCTCGTCCCACTTCATCGAAGTCTTCAGCGAGCGCATCGCGTGCGCGCATCGATCCTCATCGCCGCGGCGCACCCAGATGCCGAGTTCGACGCGACGACCGGAGCGCGTGACGAAGTGGTCCTTCACTGCGACCAGATCGCCGGCGACAAGCGCGAACAGATAGCAGGGCTTGGGGTGTGGGTCGGTCCATTTCACGCGATGGCGGCCGTTGCCCGCGTCCTCAACGCCGCCAGGGTTGCCGTTCGACAGCATGACCGGCACACGCGACTTGTCCGCCGTGATTGTCGTGGTGAAGCGCGCCATGACGTCGGGTCGATCGGGAAAGTAAGTGATGCGACGGAAGCCTTCGGCCTCGCACTGGGTGAAGAAGCTGCCGTTCGAGGTATACAGGCCCGAAAGCTCGGTATTGTCCTTCGGCGCGATGAGCGTCTCGATCTCCAGTGTGCCGGAGTCGGGCATGTCCGGGATGAGCAGTTTGCCGTTCTCGAGGTGGTACCGGTTGGCGCCGAGTTCCTCGCCATTCAGGGCGATGCGCACCAGCGTCAGCGCCTCGCCATCCAGCGACAGCGGTGCATCTGCATGGGCGGCAGCAGGGTTGCGCCGCACCGCCAGCCGCGAGCGCACGCGGGTCGCCGATTCATCGAGATCGAACGCCAGATCGACGGTTTCGACCAGAAATTCAGGCGGCTGGTAGTCGGCCAGCCGGGTCTCGCGCGGGGTGGTCTGGGGCGGTGCGGAACTCACGTCGAGCGGCATCATGGTTGATCCTCGGGCTTTGCTGCGCAGCTTGCTCTTTCGGCAGGTCGGAGCACAATATTCGACCAGTCCACGGAGATAAGTCCAATGGCAGAAGAATTCGACCTGGTCATCCGCGGCGGCACTGTCGTCGACGGTACCGGGCGCGCACCGATCGAGGCCGATGTCGGAATCAAGGGCAACCGCATCGCCTCCATCGGCACGCTCGCGAAGAATGGCGCCGAGGAGATCGACGCCAAGGGCAGGTTGGTAACGCCGGGCTTTGTCGATATCCATACGCATTATGACGGCCAGGCGGTGTGGGATAGCCGGATGACGCCGTCGTCGATGCATGGCGTCACCACCGCGGTCATGGGCAATTGCGGCGTCGGCTTCGCGCCATGCAAACCGGCCGACCGCGAGAAGCTGGTCGAACTGATGGAAGGCGTCGAGGACATCCCCGGCCCCGTGATGCACGAGGGCCTGAAGTGGGAATGGGAATCGTTCGCCGAGTATTTGACAGCGCTGGAACGGCGCAACCGCGACATCGACCTGTGCGCGCTGCTGCCACACGCCGCGGTGCGCGTCTTTGTCATGGGCGAGCGGGCGGTTGGACTGGAGAACGCGAACCAGGCCGACATAGCGCAAATGCGCGAGATCGCCGCCGATGCGATGCGTGCCGGGGCATTTGGTTTCTCCACCTCGCGCAGCCTGAGCCACAAGAGCCTGAAGGGCGATCCGACCCCGACGCTGCGCGCGCAGGAGGACGAACTGACCGGGATCGCGATGGGCATGCGCGACGCGGGTTCGGGTTTTCTGGAAATCGTGTCGGAATGGGCGCCCGATCCGAAGGCCGAGTTCGAGATGATCCGCCGCGTGGTGGAGTCGTGCGGCAGACCCTGTGTGTTCACGCTGACGCAGCGCCATGCGCGGCCGACCGTGTGGCGCGAGCTGCTCGGTTATGCCGATGAAGCGGTCGCTGCCGGCGTGTCGATCCGCCCCGTCGTGGCGCCGCGTGCGATCGGCGTGTTGCTCGGCCTTGAGGGGAGCCAGAACCCGTTCTCCGCGACGCCGTCGTACAGGTCGATCGCGCATCTGCCGCTGGCCGAGCGAGTGCGGCGCATGCGCGATCCGGAGTTCCGCCGACAGATGCTGTCGGAGGATCCGAAGAAGGACAGCACATTCCCGCTGTTCCACCGGCTGTCATTCGGGCAGATGTTCCGCTTCGGCAATCCGCCGAACTATCAGCCGCGGCAGGAAGATTCGCTCGAGGCGATCGCCCTGCGCGAGGGGCGGACACCGCAGGAGGTGGCCTACGACGTGCTGCTGGAGGATGACGGCAATGCGTTCATCTATACACCGCTCGGCAACTACGCCGATTACGATCTGTCGGTGAGTGAGACCACACTCGCGGATCGCAATACGATCATGGGCCTCGGCGATGGTGGCGCGCATGTCGCGTTCATTCTCGACGCCGGGTATCAGACCTGGCTGCTGACGCACTGGGGCCGGACGATGAAGCGCTGGGAAGTTCCGGAGCTGATCCGCCGCGTGACGTCGGATACGGCGCATGCCGCAGGGTTGTTCGACCGTGGGGTGCTGGCGGTGGGCAAGAAGGCCGATGTCAACGTCATCGATTGGGATCGGCTTGGCTGCGACAAGCCGTACGTGGTGCATGATCTGCCGGCGGGTGGAAAGCGGCTGATGCAGAAGGTGCACGGCTACGACACCACGATCGTGTCGGGATGTGTAACTTATCGCAACGGCGAGCCCACTGGCGAATTGCCGGGTCGGTTGGTACGCGGGCAGCAAGCGTAGACCAGTGTCATTGCGAGGGACGTAGCGACGCGGCAATCTCGTTCAAGGAGGGCATCCATGACCGAGATTGCTTCGTCGCTTACGCTTCTCGCAATGACAGGTTGCTACAGCAGTGAGCCGCCCTCGACCAGCAGAATGCTTCCTGTCGTCGCCGTCATCAGAGTGACTGCCGCCATCACCGTCTGCGCCACTTCGTCCGCCTGAACCACGCGCTTCAGCGGCGTGCGCTGCGCCGCACGCTCCACCATCTCCGTGGTGCGGCCGGGCACGAACCCGGTATCAACCGCGCCGGGCGACACCGACAGCACGCGGATGTTCGGCCCAAGCACACGCGCCAGCGACCTCGTCAGTGTGTCGATCGCCGCCTTGGACGCCCCGTACGCGATGTTGCTGCCACCGCCGGAAAGCGCAGCGCCCGAGGAGACGTTGACGATCACCGCATCGTCGGACCGCTTCATCAGCGGCGCGAAGGCACGGATGGTGGCGAACGGTCCGCGCACGTTGGCAACGAAGATCGCATCGATCAGTTCGTCGGTCAGTGCCTCGAGGTCGGCGTGCGCGATCATCTGCGTGAAACCGGCGGAGTTCACCAACACGTCGCAGCGGCCGTATTCGCGCTCCACCATCGCGGCAACCTGGCGAAGCGCGACGGTGTCCTCCATCGGCATGCGCGCTGTACGATGACCGCTGCCCGGCAGGGCCGCCGCCACCTTGTCGGCTTCGGCGGATCGACTGTTGTAGCCGACGACAACGCGGCACCCTGCCTCGGCGAACCGACGCGCGGTGGCCGAGCCGATGCCGCCGCTCGCCCCGGTGACGACGGCGACCTTGCCTTGCAGGTTCATGCGTTGCTCCTCAGAACATGGCCCGCGATTGGCGGCACCGCCGTCGATCTCCTGCAGGTTCCCGCCAGGGATGGCGCCGGCGTTGTTCACCAGGATGTCGATGTCGGGATGCAGCGCGGCGAGCCTGTCAACGTTCGTGCTGTCCGAGATGTCGAGCGCGTGCACCTCTGCGCGCACATTCCAGCGCGCCGAGATGGTGTCGCGCACCGCATCGAGGTCGGTCTTCGTGCGCGCGACCAGGATGACGTTGACACCTTCCTCTGCCAGGACTTCGGCGGCGCCGCAGCCGATGCCCTTTGACGCGCCGGTGATCAGAGCGGTCCTGCCGCGCAGGTTCAGGTCCATGGCTTTCTCCCCGTTCTCAAACTGTTAGATAACGACTGCGGATTTCCGCTTCCTCGGAGCGAAACCGTTCAGGCGACGCGGCATACACGATGCGCCCTTTCACCATGATGTGGATTTCGTCCGCCACCGCCTCGGCCAGACGCATGTTCTGCTCGATCAGTAGTACCGTCACGCCCTGGCTCGGCAGACCGCGGATCACTTCGGCCAGTTCGCGCACCACCAGCGGTGCCAGACCCTGGCTCGGCTCATCCAGTAGCATCACCTTGGGATCACTCACCAGCGCACGCGCGATTGCCAGCATCTGCTGTTCGCCGCCCGACAGAGTTCCGCCACGGCTCGACGCGCGCTCGCGCAGCGGTGGGAACAGGTCCATCAGCCGCGGCACGGGCCAGGACCGCGACGTCCGGCGCTCTGCGACACGAATGTTCTCAACAACTGTGAGATCGGGAAAGATCAGCCGTCCCTCTGGCACATACGCGACGCCCGCGCGCGCGACACGATGCGGTGGCCAGCCAGTAATGTCCGCACCATCCAGCAGCACGCCCCCACCACTCGGCGGTACCAGTCCCATCACGGTGCGCAAGGTCGTCGTCTTGCCGACGCCATTGCGGCCAAGCACCGAACAGATGCGGCCCTCCGGCACGATCAGGTCGACGCCCTGCAACACGTGGCTTGCGCCATAGTGCGTGTTGAGGTCCTTGATCGTCAGCATCAGGCAAGGCCTCCGAGATACGCACGCTGCACCTCGTCATCCGCCTTGACCTGCTCAGGCGAGCCGTCGGCGATCACCGAGCCGCGATGCAACACTGTGATCATGCCGGCGAGACGGAACACCACCTCCATGTCGTGCTCCACCAGAAGCACAGTCATCGCACCATCCGACAGCAGCCCGGCGAGCGTATCCACAGCCTGCGCCGTCTCCTCGACGGAAAGCCCCTGCGTCGGTTCGTCCAGCAGGAGCAGGCGCGGCCGTTGCGCCAGCGCCATCGCAACTTCAAGCAGCCGCTGGTCGCCGTGCGAGAGCAACCCTGCCGGCCGCGTCGCGACATGCGTCAAGCCCAACCGCTCCAGTGCTGCATCGCCGCGTTGCTGTGCATCGCCGAAGACCGCGCCGCCACCATAGGGTTGCCAGCGCCGCGCGTGTCGTGCCTGCGCCGCGAGACGCGCATTTTCACGTGCCGTCATCTCGGGAAACAGCGCGGTGATCTGGAACGTGCGCGATATGCCTCGCTGGCAGATGCTATAGGGCGAGAGGCCGGTCAACGTCTCGTCTGCAAATCGCACGTTGCCCTCAGATGCCTTCACCACGCCGGTGATCAGATTGAACAGCGTCGATTTGCCGGCGCCGTTCGGGCCGATCACTGCGCGCACCTCGCCCGCCTCGACACGCATTGTCACGCGATCGACGGCGATGATGCCGCCGAAGCGGCGCGTCAGCCCGTCCAGTTCAAGGAGCGCCATCGCCCTCGTCTCGCGATTGACGGCTCGCTGGTGAACACGCGTGTCACCAGACCCCAGATGCCTTGCGGGGCGAACAGCACGAACAGGATAAAGATCAGGCCGAAGAACAATGCCCAGGAATCGGTCCACGAACTGAGCAGGTTGGACACCAGCATGAAGAACGCTGCACCGATGATCGGTCCGATCAATGTACCGGCGCCACCGACGATCACCATGATCAATACCTGGCCGGAGAACAGCCAGAACAGCAGCTCGGTATTGGCAAAGCCGGCGAATGGCGCGTAGAGCGCGCCGGCCAGCCCGCCCAATCCGAACGAGATCGCCACCACAGCGATCTTGTAGCGGCGTGTGTTGTAGCCGAGCGACAAAGTCTTTGCCTCGTTCTCGCGTATGCCGCGCAGCACCGCGCCGAATGGCGAGCGCACCAGTGCCCGGCAGAACACGAAGGCACCGAACAGCCAGAAAAGCACGAAATAGTAGAAACCCGACTTGCCGGCGAAGACGGTGATGCCGAACGGGCCCGGGCTGCGGGGAATGCCTGCCAATCCGTCGGAGGCGCCTGTGACCGGCGTCCATTTGAAGGCCACCGCGTAGAGCAGTTGCGCGAAGGCAAGCGTCAGCATGGAGAACGACACACCGGACGCAAGCGTGCATACCCAGGCGACGCCGATCGCCACGATGCCGCTGAACGCCGCGGCGATCGGCACGGCGAACACCAGTGGAATGGTGGTGTGCAGCAGCAGGTTGCCGCAGGTATACGCGCCGAGACCGTATGCCGCTGCGTGACCGAAGGACAGCAGCCGGGTGTAGCCCACCATGAGGTCAAGGCTCATGGCGCACAGGCCGAGTATCAGCGCCTCGGTCAGCAGCGTCATCGCGTAGGGCGGGAGGCCGGTGGGCGCGAGCGCAAGCAGGCACGCGACGGCAGCGAGTCCGCACCAGAAGCGCATTAGGATTCCTTGCCGAGCAGTCCGCCGGGGCGAACGACAAGTACGGTGAGCATGACGAGATACATCAGCGCGAGCGCGAGGTCCGGAAAGTAGTAGGTGCCGAACACCTGAACGAACGCGACAAGCAGTGCGCCGATCGCGGAACCGAGGAAGCTCCCCATGCCGCCGATGATCACGATGACGAAGGTGTCGATCACGGCATTCGGTGCCATGGCAAGCGAGGCGGTCACCAGCGGTGCCGCAAGCACGCCGCCGATGCCTGCGAGGCCACAGCCGATGCCGAACACTGCGGAACGTACCAGGCGCACGTCGGTGCCGAGAGCGTGCACCATCTCGGCGTTCTGCGACGTGGCGCGGATGAGCAGGCCCAGGCGTGTGCGCTCGAGGAACTGCCACATGGCAATTGCTACCACAATGCCGGCGCCGGCGAGGAACAGGCGGTAGATCGGGAACGGTTCGTCGAGGATGAAGACGATGCCCGAAAGTGCCGATGGCGCGGGGACCTCGAGCGCGTTGACGCCCCAGATCAGGCGGATTGCCTCGCCCATTATGAGGGTGAGGCCGAATGTGACCATCAGAAAGGCGCTGTGATCGCGGCGGTAGAGCCGGCGGAGAATGCCGAGTTCGAATATGGCACCGAAGGCGCCGACCAGGAGTGGCGCGATGATGAGGGCCGCCCAGAAGTTCCCGACGATGTTGACCGCAGAATAGCCGACATAGGCGCCCAGCATGAAAAACGCGCCGTGCGCGAAGTTCACGATGCGCATGATGCCGAAGATCAGCGTCAGGCCGACGCCGAGGAAGAACAGCAATGCCGCTTGCGACAGGGCGTTGAGGCACTGGGTGATAAGGAAGCCGACGAAGTCCATCAGTGTGCAGCGGGGCCTCGGAATTGGGAGGGGGTTTGGGGGGAGGGGGAGGACTGGTTGGGCGGCTCAGCTATCGAACGTCATCTGCCGGCAGGCTGGCGTGACCTCGTCGCCAGGATAGGTCGCGATGATTTCGGGCACCGGTGTCTTGGAGCCCTCCGGCTTCACGACCTTCACCATGTAGCCGCCTTGCACTGCCTGGTGGTCGCAGGCGCGGATGGCGACGTGGCCCTTGATCGAGTCCATCGCGACCGTCTCCAGCGCGGCACGCAGCTTGTCGGTATCGATGCTGTTCGCCTTCTCGATCCCAGCCTGAAGAAGCTGGCACGCCTGCCACTGCTCGCCCTCGAACACGTCCGGCTCGGCGTCGTATTCCTTACGCCACGCCTCGACGAAGGCCTTGTTCGCCGGATTGTCGATGGTGAATACGTAGCGCGTCGAACCGACCAGCCCGAGCGCCGCGTCGCCAACCGCATGGATGCTGTTCAGGTCGACGATCGAGGTGAGCAGCTGCACCTTGTCTGCCAGGCGATACTCGCGCGCCTGCGACAGGAACGCGTTGTTGTCGGCGCCCTGCATGACAATGAAGCAGGCATCGGCGCCTGCCTGGCGGATCTTGGTTATGTAGGTCGAGAAATCCTTCGTGCCGATGGGCGAGAACACGACACCGACGAAATTCTTCTTCGCCTTCTTCACCTCGTCCTGGAACACGTCGATGCTGTTGTGTCCCCAGGCATAGTCCATGCCGATCGCGTAGAAGTTCTGCATCTCGCCGCGGCGCAGCCACAGGGAGATCACGCGTGTCTCCATCGGTCCGGAGATGTTGGCACGGAAGAAGTTGGGTACGAACGACGAACCGGTCAGCCGTCCGTCGCCATTGTCCGACGACATGAAGATTGCGTTCCACTCGGCGAGTTTCGGTACCACCGCCAGCGCCTCGGATGACAGGACCATGCCGAACAGCAGGTGGCAGTCATCGCGCTCGACGACGAGCTGCGCCTTGCGCACGCAGGTGGCGGGATCGCCGGTGGTGTCCTCGACGCGCAATTCGATCTGCCGTCCGAGTAGTCCGCCCTTGGCGTTCACCTGCTTGGCCCAGAATTCCGCCCCGTGGCGCATCTGCTGGCCGATTTCGGCGGCGGGTCCGGTGAGGGCGAGCGGCATGCCGATGCGGATCGGCGTCTCACCGCGTGCATGGCGCAGCACGGTGGGCGCGGCCACGGCTGCGAGCCCCACGCGCATCACAGTGCGGCGTGTGAACGGTGTGGCGATGGCCCTGGCCATGCTTCTCTCCCGGTTTATCGAGACAGTATCGGCACGAAGCCAGACGCGGTTCAAGCCGAGGGGCGCCGTTACCGCGGGTGCGCAGATTGATCTGGGTCAATGCGCGCGCAGGTTACACCGGCTAGTGCAGCGCATGTCGCCAAGGAACAGCACGATGCACGCAGCCGATGTCATGACGCCGGATGTGATTTTTGCCAGCCCTGAAACGCCGTTGCCTGAGCTGGTACGCCTGATGCTGGACTACCGGATCAGCGCCCTACCGGTCGTCGATGCCGGCCACATCGTTGGCATCATCAGCGAAGGCGACCTGCTGCGCCGGGTGGAGACCGGGACCGAGCCGTCTCCGTCGCGTTGGCTGGAGCTGGTGACCTCCACTGACCGATTGGCGGCGGGCTACACCCGCTCGCATGGACGCAAGGCGGCCGAGATCATGACACGCGACGTGGTGACCGTGACCGACACCACGCCGATCGCCGCGGTTGCACACCTGATGGAAACAAGGCGCATCAAGCGTGTGCCGGTGACGCGTGAGGGCAGGCTGGTTGGCATCGTCAGCCGGCGCAACCTGCTGCAGGCGCTGGCCACCACTCTGTCGGTGGCTGCGGTTACGCCCGACGACAGGGCGATCCGCGACGCATTCTATGCCGAGTTGCGCCGTCAGGCATGGGCTGGCGGATCCGGCGCGATCAATGCCGTGGTGAGCGACGGCGTCTTGCATCTGTGGGGTGTTGCGCCGGATGAGACACTGCGTCAGGCACTGGTGGTGGCGGCCGAGAACGTTCCTGGTGTCCGCGTGGTGGAGGACCATATGGACCACCCCCGGGTGGTCGATCCGCTGGACCGACCGAACTGGCCTAGCCCAGCGCGGCCATAGCGTTCACCCGCGACGCAGGTAGGCGCGGGCTTTCCGCTTGGTCATAGGCGCCGGCACCCGGTCGCCCTGATCCGTCCGTCCTGGAAACTCGCCAAGGTTCTCCAGCAGTTCGGCTTCCTCGATGGGTTCTTCGTTTGCCTCTGGCTGGGTATGCTGCACCATTGGGTTGGGCAGCAGCCCGGCATCCGGATGGTCGACGAATGCCTGCAATTCGCGCGCTCGTTCCAGATATTCCGGTTCGCGGCCTTTTGGGCTGCCGGGTCTTGCTGCGGTGTTCGACGGGTTCTCGATCGGCTCCGAACGACCTCACGCAACTGACGCTTGGTGTGGATCGGGACTCGGAGATCGTGGCGTCCAGCGTGCCGCGTACTATCGCAGCGGTGCGCGAGGCGGAGGCAAAGGTGGCTAGTCGCGCTGCGGCGTAAGGTGCACGCTTTGTGGCGGCTCACCGCCCCATGCGCCCGAGGAAATCGAGCTGCCAGCGCATTTCTTCGACGGCCAGGGGGAAGCCGCCTGACTGTCCGGCGGTCAGCACCGCTTCAGGTGCCAGCCGCGCCAGCAAGGTCTGCAGCGCTACAGCGACCTGCATGGTGAATCCAGCTTTCCAGACGAGGCTGACCAGCCCCTTGGCGCTGCGCAACGACGATGCGCGATCCACCACCGAAACCGACGTATCTGCGGCCAGGGCCAAGAGTGCCGCCGCATAGCGCGTCTCTCCCCGACGCGCCGCCGCCAGCAAAGTTTCCTCGACCAACTCGCCACGCGCCGCTGTCGCGCTATCTTGTGCGAGGGCGTCCTCCGCCGTTGTGTCCAACGGCGCCGTCGGCGGCTCCGGCACTGGAGCCAGCCGGACCGCGATACGTCGGCGCAGTTCCTCGGCCAGAGATGGCGGGAGATCGGCGCGCGTGGCGAGTTCGGCCAGAAGATGAGTTGCCAGCAGCTCGGACAGCATGCGC
>Ga0210395_10000959_pt1 | contig 22307 bp, 15 predicted proteins | sample IncBWH4OmetaG_FD_150861 | JGI IMG/M metagenome (GOLD analysis project Ga0210395, IMG submission 150861) | Forest soil microbial communities from Barre Woods Harvard Forest LTER site, Petersham, Massachusetts, United States - Inc-BW-H-4-O ...
GCGCTGTCGGTCAGCGATGTGTGGGCCGGCGGGACCACGACGACGGGGCTGGGCATCGAGCACTGGAACGGTCACGCGTGGCGGGCCACCCCGCTGCCCAGCCTTGGCCTCGGCTCGCTGTCCCCGGCCATCGCCGCCTTCGTCACGGGCATCACGGCGGTGAGCGCCGCGGACGTCTGGGCGGTCATCGGCACCTATTCCTCCACGGGGACCAACCCGCCGGGCACCATCGTCCTGCACTGGGACGGCAGCAGGTGGACGCGCGTCGGCTTCCCCTACCGGGGATCGGCCGACTCGCCGGTCGCCGCCGACGGGCACGGCGGCATCTGGCTCGCCACGTCCAACGGCTCGGGTGCGCAGGCCACGGACTGGATCTGCCACGACAGCGGCGGTCACTGGACCCGGACCGCGGTGACCAGCCTGGCGTCCGACATCTTCTACCTGGCGTGGATCCCCGGCACCCGTTCCTTGTGGGCCGCAGGGGACCAGGCAAACACCGACTACGCGGTGATCCTCAAGTACGGCCCCTGAACCGCTTAGTTGATAACGAGGAAGTAGGACCAGGGGCTGTCGGCGTTGACGTTGGTGGTGTCCGTGCTGGTCCGCTTGAAGTCGGCGCGGATACGGAACTTGCCGTCCGGTACACCGCTCAGGTTGAACTTGGCCGAAGCCTGGCTTGAGCTGTCCAGCTTGACGCACTCCGAGACGGTGTCCAACTGCCAGGTGCCCTGGACGTACTCATCCACCTCGAACGCCGCGCACGACCCCTTCTTGTTCGGGGTGACCGTGGCCCCAGCGGTGAGGGTGTCGGTCTGCTGGAAGACCCGGTACAGGGTCTTCTTGATGTACGCGCTGGCGGAGTATCCGCTGATCGACTGGGCGACGCGCGCCCGCACGTAGACGGTGCGCTTCGCGGTCGCCGGCTGGTAGTCGGAGTCGCCCCGGAAGACCACGGTGAACGTCGTCGAGTACGACGGCACGTAGTGCACCGATAGCTCGCCGCTGGAGTCCACCAGGCCGATGAGAAGCAGGTGGTCGCTCCGGCTGCCGAATGACTGCGCGTACACCGACACGATCTGCCCGGCGAATGCCTTGCCGAGGTGCGCGGTGACGATGACCGCCGCGCGGTAGTTCGCGGTGCCGGCGCTGACGGACACCGTGAGCGGGCTCGGGATCCTGGTGATGACCACCTTACGGACGGCCGCCGTGGGCGCGAGGGCGGAGGTGCCCGCGTAGCTGAACGTGTAGGTGTAGGTGCCGGGCGACGACGGGGTGTCGGTCAGGCTGAAGGCGTCGCGGGCGGTGATGGTCTTGATCCACCGCTTGACCAGGTGGCTGCCGCCCAGCGTCCGGGTGACGGCGATCCTGCTTCCGGCGGGCGGTGTGCCGACGGACAGCGCGAGCCTGCCCGTGAGCGAAACGCTGCGCCTGAAGACTGTCTTCGCCGTGCCGCGCAGTGTGATCGTCGAGGCGGTACGCGACGGATCGTGGTAAGCGAGCACTCTGAAGGCGTGCGAGCTCACGCCCCCGTTCTTCAGGACCGGGTACTCGTAGACGGCGAACAGCGTGCCGCTGCTGGCCGCCCAGGCCAGGCCGGACGGGGCGAGCTCGACCTGGTATCCCGTCTGGCTGAACCGGTTGACCGGGGTCTTGCCGCCGGGCCGGTAGACGGTGACGTTCGGCGCGCTGGGGGCGCCGAACGCGATGGTGCCGTCAGGCGCGATAGCGACGGCATCCTGGCTGGCCCCGGACAGGTACCGTCCGGTCCGCGCGAAGGTCTGGGTGTTGTAGACCTGCTGTGAAGCTCCGCAGCTGATGATGAACCTGGCGCCGCCGGGAACGATCGCGAGGTCGGCGGGGAACTCGCAGTCAGCCAGGGACCCGGGTCCGTTGTAGAGGGTGACGGGGCTGGTCGCCACGTCGTAGCTGGCGATCGTCGCGATGCCGGCCCCGGGCTCGGAGGCCAGCAGCGTGCCGCTCCCGGCGGGGTCGGCGACGAGTTGCGGTGCCGTGCTGAAAGAGCTTGGCAGTGCCAGCGGCGTGAACGCCGACGCGGGAATGTCGTTGGGGTTGACGGCGCCGACGAAGTTGCCGGCGCTGCTGCTGTAGCTCACCCAGACCCGGCCGCTCTGTACCGCGACGTCGTAGGGGCGGTCGCCGCTGCCCAGCGGGTAAAGGGCGGTCTGCTCAAGAGACGACGTGTTGATCGCGCTAACCGCGCCGCCCCCGGACAGGGCCGCGTACAGGGTCGAGCCGTCCGCGGACAGCGCGATGCCCTCCACCCCGTCCTGGCCGCCGATGGTCGCGACCAGCTTCCCGGCCAGGTTCGTCACGATGATCGAGCTGCTCACGTCCTTGCCCTGGGCACCTCCGCTGAAAAACAGGCGGCCGCGGGCGACGTCGGGCACCATCTCGTGGAACGTCGCGATGCCCAGCGTCCCCGCGGCGGCGGCCTCGGTCACCGCAGGCGCGGTAGCCGAGGGAAGCACGGCGGCACGCGCGCCGGACGCCGGCAGCACCCCCAGGACCGCGACCCCGGCCAGAGCCGTCGCCATCGACATTGCCTTGATCCGCACGGACTCTCCCGGTATAAGCGGTGGCCTTGGGGGTACGAGAGCTATTTCATGACGAAATAAGTTTTGTGCTGAGATAAGTGCTTTGATGCGACAATTCTAATGAATCACTCGCACGCCGGCAATGATGTAGCCGCGTCCCTCTCGGCGAATCGGGACCGCGCCTGGCACTGCGCGATGTGCGCTGCCAGCGGCCCGAAAAATAATTTGCGCCGGCCATCTGCCGATTTACGCGTTAGCGGCCGGCGGGCGGATGAAATGCTCGTATTCGCAAATCTCAATGAGATTGGCAGCTATCCCGGCACCGCCGGCGGCTAACCGTAGAACAGCCGGTCCATGACCGCCCGCGCGCGGCGGGCGGTGCGCCGGTAGTCCTCCTCCAGGGCCGCCGCCGGGGCGTCGGACCAAGAAGAACCCGCGTTCGCCGCCAGGCCCGCGGGGGCGGGCGTCCCGGCCTGGCGGTGGAACCCGTTGGGCCGGTAGCCGAGCAGCCGGGCCACCGCGGTCGCCTCGTCGTGCCGGGCCGGAATCGTGTCGCCCGGCCGGCCGCGGACGAGCATGATCGCGTTCCTGATCCGGGCCGCGAACTGCCACGCCGCGCTCAGCGCGGCCGCGTCGTCCGCCGACACCAGGCCCGCGCCCACGGCGGCGTCGAGCGCCGCGAGCGTGCGCGTCGTCCGCAGCCCGGCCACCTCGTGGCCGTGCCGGAGCTGCAGCAGCTGGACCGTCCACTCCACGTCGGACAGGCCGCCGGGACCGAGCTTGAGGTGCAGCGCCCGGTCGGTGCCGCGCGGGACCCGCTCCGCCTCGACGCGCGCCTTGATCCGCCGGATCTCGCGGACCTCCGGCTCCCCGAGCCCGCCGGCCGGGTACCGGTAGCGGTCGGCGAGCGCCACGAACTGCGCGCCCAGGCCCGGGTCGCCCGCCGCGAACTCGGCGCGTAGCAGCGCCTGGTGCTCCCACGGCGCCGCCCGCCGCTCGTAGTACAGCCGGCAGGCACCGAGGCTGCGCACCAGCGGGCCTTGCTTACCCTCCGGGCGCAGGTCCGCGTCCACCAGCAGGGGCGGGTCGGGGGCCGGGATCTGCAGCAGCCGGCGCAGCTCCGCGCCGACCGCCTGCGCCGCATCCGATGCCCGCCGGTCGGCGTCGCCCTCCCCGTCGGAGGGCGTCGCGCCGGGCAGGTCCGCCCCGGGCAGGTCTGCCCCGGTCAGGTCCGCCCCGGTCAGGTCCGCCCCGGTCAGTGCCGCGCGCGGCTGTGCCCCGGTCAGTCCCGCGCGCGGTAGCGGGTCATGCACGAAGATCACGTCGGCGTCGCTGCCGAAGCCCGACTCGTGCCCACCGTAGCGGCCCATCGCGATCACCGCGAACCTCGTGGGCAGCGGCGCGCGCAGCTCCATCTCGACCTTGGCGACCGCCGCTGTGAGCACCGCGTCGACCGCCGCCGTCGTGATGGCGGTCAGCGCCTCTTCGGTCTCCTGCAGGGAGATCAGGCCGAGCACGCTCCCGGCGGCGACTCGCAGCAGCTCGCGGCGGCGCAGCGAGCGCACCGTGGCCGCGATCTGCTCGGCGTCGGCGGCGGCACCCACGGGCCCGGCACCACCCTCGAAGTCCGGCGCGACACGCCGCCTGGCCGCGGCCATCATCTCGGCGCGCAGCGCGTCCGCGGGCTTCGGCACCAGCTCCGCGTCGTCGGCGAACATCGCGACCGCCTCCGGGGCGCGCAGCAGCAGCCCGGTCGCATACCGGCTGGACGCGAGCACGTAGGCGATCCGCTCCGCGGCCTTCGTCTCGTCGCGCAGCAGCCGCAGGAACCAGGGGGTGTCTCCCAGCGCGTCACTGACCTGCCGGAAGCCAAGCAGCCCGGCGTCCGGCTCGGCCGCGTCGGCGAACCAGCCGAGCAGCACGGGCAGCAGCGTCCGCTGGATGGCGGCGCGGCGGCGCAGCCCCGAGGTCAGCGCCTCGATGTGCCGGAGGGCGCCGGCCGGGTCGCGGTAGCCGAGCGCCTCAAGCCGCGCCCGGGCCGCCTCGGGAGTCAGCCGGGCGGCACCCGAAGGAAGCCGGGCGACCGCGTCGAGCAGGGGGCGGTAGAACAGCTTCTCGTGCAGCCGGCGCACTCGCTGTGCGTGCCGGGACCAGGTCTCGGTAAAGGCTTCTTCGGGCGGAACCATCCGATCGCTGCGTATGAACGGTTCCGTCTTTCCCCCGGTCTGCGGGCCGGCGCGGCGGATGCCGGCACCAAGAGCGCGGCCGAGCCGGCGCAGCACGGCGGGGTCGGTGGGCAGCGTGTGGGTGCGGCGCAGCGCGTACAGCTGCAGCAGGTGCTCGCTCTGCCGCAGGAACCGGTAGGCCGCCGCCAGCTCGGTCGCGTCGTCGCGGCCGATGTAGCCGCCCTCGGCCAGTGCCTTGATGGCGGGCAGCGTGGCGGGGACGCGGATCCGGTCGTCGTCGCGGCCGTGCACGAGCTGCAGCAGCTGGACGGCGAACTCGATGTCGCGCAGCCCGCCGGGGCCCAGCTTGAGCTCGCGGCCCGCCATGTTCTTCGGCAGGGTCGCGACGACGCGGCGCCGCATGGCCTGCACGTCCTCGACGAAGTTCGGCCGCCGCGAGGCCTGCCAGACCAGCGGGGCGACGGCGTCCTTGTACTGCTTGCCGAGGGCCAGGTCGCCGGCCGCGGGGCGCGCCTTGAGCAGCGCCTGGAATTCCCAGGTCTTCGCCCATCGGTCGTAGTAGGCGAGATGGCTGGCCAGGGTCCGGACGAGCGGGCCCTGGCGGCCTTCCGGCCGCAGGTTGGGGTCGACCGGGAAGATGGACCCTTCGGGGGTGGTGCGCTCGCAGACCTGGATCACGCCGGAGGCCAGCCGGGTGGCCGTCTTGAGCGCCGCTTCCTCGGTGCCGGCCGGGGTCTTGCCGGGGGTCTTGCCAGGGGCCTTGTCCGGGGTTTCGTCCGGCGCGTCGTCAGGGCCGCCGCGCCCCGGTTCGGCGACGAAGATCACGTCGATGTCGCTAGCGTAGTTGAGCTCGCGGGCGCCGCACTTACCCATCGCGACGATCGCGAGCCGGGCCGGGACGCTTTCGTCCGGGAGCTCCGCGCGGGCGACGGCGAGCGCGGCGTCGAGCACCGCGTCGGCGAGGTCGGCGAGCTCTTCCGCCACCTCGTCGATTCCGGCGTCGCCGGTGAGGTCGCGGCCGGCCAGGTGCAGGATCCGGCCGCGGTAAGCGGCCGCGAGGCGGGCGGCGGGGTCCGCGCCGGGGCCCGTCGCCGTCCCGGCCCTGGCCGGCCGCCGGCCGGGCAGCTGGCCGGCCGTCGGCTCCGGGTCATCCGGGTCGGCGCCGACCGCGCGCAGCAGTTCCTCGCGGATGGCCTTGGCATCGGGTCTGCGGGCGGCGTCCTGGCCGCGGAGGAGGGCCGCGTCCCGCGGATGACGGTGCAGGTGTTCCGCGAGTTCCTTGCTCACGCCGAGGACGGCCACGAGCCTGGTGCGGAACGCCGGGTCCCGGTTCAGGTCCTCGATCAGGCTCTTGTCGCGCTCCGCGATCCGCGCGAGGCCGGCCAGCGCGAGGTCGGGGTCCGCCGCCTGGGCGAGCGCCGCGAGCAGCCGATGATCCTCGGAGGTGATGCCGAGGGGGCCGAGTTCGCGCTCGGCCCGCGGGACGTCGGCGAAACCCATCCTGGCCAGCCAGCCGGTCAGGGAGGTCCGCGCGCCACTCACGACATGAGCGTATACCGCTTCCCTGAGCAGGCGGGAAATGCGTGCGTAACGCGGAAGTACGGGATGCGGAGTTTACTGAACGAGCCGTGGTCGAACGCCCATCGTCGGCCTCGACTGTGCGGTGTGGTAGGCATGGGGCATGGTGGAACTGATCCCGCGCGGCGTCTTGTTCGGCAACCCTGAGCGGACGAGCCCGCGCATTTCCCCCGACGGCCGCCTCCTGGCCTGGATCGCGCCGCGGGACGGCGTGCTGAACGTCTGGGTGGCGCCGATCGGCGGCTCGTCCGATGCCCGTCCTTCCGGTGCCGGTGCCTCCGGTGACCGTGCTTCCGATGCCCCTGCTTCCGATGCCCCTGCTTCCGGCGTGGACTGGGCGGCCGCGCGGGCGGTTACGCAGGACACCGACCGGGGCATCCGGACATTCGCGTGGGCGAAGGACGGGGTGCACCTGCTGTACGTGCAGGACGTCGGCGGGGACGAGGACTGGCGGCTGTACGACGTCGACCTCGGCACGGACGCGCGGCGGGACCTGACGCCGTTCGAGAAGATCCACGCGACGATCATCGGGACGTCGAAGCGGCTGCCGACGCAGGTGCTCGTCGGGATCAACGCGGACAACCCCCAGCTGCACGACGTGTACCGGCTTGACCTGGTGACCGGTTCCCTGGTCAAGGAGATCGAGAACCCGGGCTACGCGGGCTGGCTGGCCGATGAGGACCTGGTCGTGCGGTGCGCGATCGCGCCGTTGCCCGACGGGTCGTTCGACGTGCTCGTCCGGGGGTCTCTTGACGAGGAGTTCCGCACGCTGCTGACGATTCCCGCCGAGGACGCGACGTCGACCGACGTGGTTTCGTTCAGCGGCGACGGCCGGTCGCTGCTCATGGTCAGCGCCGCCGGGTCGAACACCGGGCGGCTGATCCGGATCGATCTGGCCACCGACTCCGAGACGGTGCTCGCGGAGGACCCGGAGGCGGACGTGGCCGGGGTGGTGCTGCACCCGGACACCCAAGAGCCGCAGATCGTCACGGTCCTCAAGGACCGGATGTCTTACCTGGTGCTCGACCCCTCGGTGGAGGACGACGTCAAGGCGATCCGGGCGCTGCACCCGGGCGACCCGGTCTTCTCCGGGCGGGACAACGCGGACCAGACCTGGCTGGTCGGCTTCGACACCGACGCCGGGTCGATGTCGTACTTCCTGTACGACCGGGCTTCCCGGTCCGGGCGGCTGCTGTTCTCGGCGCGACCGGAACTTGACAGGTACGAGCTGGCGGCGATGGAGCCGTTCTCCTTCAAGGCGCGGGACGGCCTTGTCATCCACGGGTACCTGTCGTTCCCGCCGGGGCTCGGCCGGTCGGCGCTGCCCGCGGTGGTCGACGTGCACGGCGGGCCGCAGGTCCGTGACACGTGGGGGTACAACGCGGAGGCGCAGTGGCTCGCCAACCGGGGTTACCTGTGCATCCAGGTCAACTACCGGGGCTCCACCGGGTACGGCAAGGCTTTCGTCGCCGCCGGGGACCGCGAGTGGGGCGGCAAGATGCACGACGACCTGATCGACGCGGTCGGGTACGTGGTCGGCCAGGGCTGGGCCGACCCTGACAAGATCGCCATCTACGGCGGCTCTTACGGCGGGTACGCGGCCCTGGTGGGGGCGGCGTTCACGCCGGACGCGTTCTGCTGCGCGGTGGACGTGGTCGGGCCGTCCAACCTGAAGACCCTGCTCGAGACGGTCCCGCCCTACTGGGCGCCGATGATCGCGCAGCTCTACCGGCGAGTCGGCCACCCGGTGGAGGACGAGGAGTTCCTCTGGTCGCGGTCGCCGCTGTCCCGGGTGCGCGACATCAGGATCCCGCTGCTGATCGCGCAGGGAGCGAACGACCCGCGAGTGAAGCAGGCGGAGTCTGAGCAGATCGTGGCCGCCTTGACGGAAGCCGGCATCGACCACGAGTACCTGCTCTTCCCCGACGAGGGGCACGGGTTCGCCAAGCCGGAGAACCGGATCACTTTCTACACGGCCGCCGAGCGGTTCCTGGCGAGGTACCTGGGCGGCCGCTACGAGTCATAGCGTCGTGGCGCGCGGAGCACGGGACCGTTCGATATCGGCGATTTGATTTCGAGGCTAACGCGAGCGCGTGTCGTCGTTGCCGGCTGCCTGATATCTGGACCAAACTCTGGATATGCCCTCCGGACCGGCGTTGACGTGGCTCGCCCGGCTGGCCGCGTGCGCGTCGGTTGTCCTCGCGCTGTGCGGGTGCGACGCGCTCGGGAAGATCGGCAGCGGGTCGCACACGCCGCCGGCCAAGACCTTCACCGTCAGCTCGCGGGTCACGGCCGTGGTCATCGAGGGCGGCAGCGGGTCGATCTCGGTCACCGGGTCCGCGCGCTCCGGCGTCCTGGTGTCGCAGCAGGCGTCCTACTCGAAGACGGCGCCGTCCGCCACGCACGTCGTGCGCGGGACGACGCTCACGCTGACCTACGACTGCCCGTTCGAACTCGTCTGCGGGGTGACGTACGAGGTGCGGGTGCCGTCCGGGGTGTCCGTGTCGGTATCCGCCGGGGCGGGCGCGATCACGCTGACCTCGCTGTCCGGGCCGGTGACGGCACGGGCGGACGCGGGGCTGATCTCGGCGGTCGCCCTTAGTTCGGCTACGGCCACGTTCACGTCGAACGCGGGCGGCGTGATCGCGGGGTTCTCGGCCGCGCCGGTGTCGGTCTCCGCGTCGACCAACGTGGGCCCGATCTCGCTGACGGTGCCGGGCACGGTGGCGTACAAGGTCAGCACGCACACGTACGTCGGGACCGCCTCGGTCACGGTGCGGGAGAGCGCGACCTCGGCGCACCTGATTCACGCGAGCTCCGACCTGGGGTCGATCTCGATCACCCCGGCCTGATTCCTTCGCCTCGGCCGACGGCCGGCCGTCACGAGCTTCGCCTAGGGTGACCGTCATGAGCATCTCGGCCTCGTCGGTCGCCGAGGCGAGCGCGCGCTTCTTGCTGTTATCTCGCCTCAGCCGGTTAACCGGAAAACTCAGCGGTGGACGGTGAAGAACAGGCGGGTCGCGTAGGGCGACTCGACGACGCGGGTCCGTTCGAGCTCGATCGTCTTGTCGCCGAGGTGGCCGAACAGCGGCTTGCCCGCGCCCAGCAGCACCGGCGCGACGGGCAGCCGGAGCTCGTCGACGAGCCCGGCCGCCAGATACTGCTGAATGACGTTGGCGCCACCGCCGATCCCGACGTCCTTGTCCCCGGCAACCCCCGGGCCCGCGCCAGGGCGCTGTCGATGCCGTCGGTGACGAACGTGAACGGCGAGTCCGGTCGCTCCCATTCGCGCGGCACGGCGTGGGTGAGCACGCAGTACCGGGCGCTCGGGCCGCCCGGCGGGTTGCCGCCCCAGCCGTCGGTGACATCGAACGTCCGCCGCCCGATGATCCCCGCGCCGATCGAGCCCATGGACTCCAGCAGAACGCCGCGGTCGACGTCGAGCGGGCCACGTCCGGGCGCGTCATCCGGCCCGGTGACGAACCCGTCCAGCGACATCGTGATGTCGGCGACCAGCTTGCCCATGTCCATCCTCCTGCCCGGTCACGTGCGGCGGTTGCCAAGGAAGGACGGTGGCGACATGGGAAACTCATCGCCCGAACGGCCCGCTCGGCCAAGCCAGTAGTCCGATGATTCCGTGATGTGGCGCCGAGATGGATCCTGATGGATCATATTTTCGAGGCTTGCTCGGACAACCTGTAGATCTATCCTACCTCTCTCGAAAATACCGAATATGCTTGGAATTTGCGATTTTCGAGGCGTCGCGAGGCCGTCGACAAGCTCGCGGATCACCCAAATAATCCACAACTGGCATATTGCACGACTTGCCCAGTCATGCAATCATCCCATCAATAGATCGGATGTTTGTGACAGAAGGAGCGCGAGTGACGCACGTGCAGCCCGAAGATCTCGCGACGATCCCGTCGGCGGCCGCCGCCGATACCGGCCTGGCTGGGGCCACGATCGTCGCGCTCGACTGCTACGACGTGCGGTTTCCCACCTCGCTCGCGCACGACGGATCGGACGCGATGAACCCCGACCCGGATTACTCGGCGGCCTACGCGGTGCTGCGCACCGACGCCGGCGGCCTGGAGGGGCACGCGCTCTGCTTCACGATCGGCCGCGGCAACGACGTCATGGTCGCCGCGGTCGCCGCGCTGCGGGAGCACGTCGTGGGCAGGCACGTCACGGAGGTCATCGGCGATCTCGGCGGCTTCAGCGCGCGGTTGATCGGCGACAGCCAGCTCCGCTGGCTCGGTCCGGAGAAGGGCGTCATGCACATGGCCATCGGCGCCGTCGTCAACGCGGCGTGGGACCTGGCCGCGAAGGTGGCGGGCAAGCCGGTGTGGCGGCTGCTCGCCGATATGACGCCCGAGCAGATCGTCGCCCTTGTCGATTTCCGCTACCTGGAGGACGCGCTGACGCGCGAGGAGGCCCTGGCGATCCTGCGGGCGGCACAAGCCGGCCGCGAGGAGCGGATCGCGGAACTCCAGCGGTCGGGACACCCGGCGTACACCAGCACGCCAGGCTGGATCGGGTACTCGGACGAGCAGCTCACCGAGCTGTCGCGGCAGGCGGTACGCGACGGGTTCACGCAGATCAAGCTTAAGGTCGGCGCCGACACCGGCAACGATGTCCGCCGGATGGCACTGGCCAGGTCGGCGGTCGGCCCGGGCTTCCGGATCGCCGTCGACGCCAACCAGCGCTGGGGAGTAACCGAGGCCGAGGCCGCGATCGCCGCCCTCGCGCCCTGGGACCCGTACTGGGTGGAGGAGCCGACGAGCCCGGACGAGATCATCGGCCTGGCCCGGATCCGGGAGGCGATCAGCCCGGTCCGGATCGCCGTGGGAGAGCATGTCGCCAACCGGGTGATCTTCAAGCAGATCCTGCAGGCCGGCGCCGCGGACGTCCTGACCATCGACGCGTGCCGGGTCGCCGGGGTCAACGAGAACCTCGCGATCCTGCTGCTCGCCGCCAAGTACGGCATTCCCGTCTGCCCGCACGCGGGGGGCGTGGGCCTGTGCGAGATGGTCCAGCATCTCGCGATGTATGACTTCGTCGGAGTTTCCGCTGACCACCGCGACCGTGTCCTTGAGTACGTCGATCACCTGCACGAACACTTCACCGACCCGGTGCGCGTCACCGGTGGCCGGTACCTGGCGCCGACCGAGCCGGGGTTCTCCGCAACCCTCAAGCCCGAATCGCTGCGCGACTACCAATTCCCCCACGGTGCCGTCTGGCGGCGGCTGAACGGCGCCGGCACCCAGTGAACGCACACGCAAGCCGGAAATCACATCCCCAGAGGAGAGCCATGAGACCAAGAAGACGCCTGGCCGGCATCGCGACCCTGGCCGCCGCGGGCCTGCTCGCCGCAGCCTGCTCAAGCAGTGCCAGCAGCTCAAGCAGCGCGACTACCGGTTCATCGAGCACCGCGACCGCCAGCCAGGCGGCGTCCGGTCAGGTCACGATCGGCATCGACCTGACCTACAACAACACCGCATTCTGGGCCGCCTACATCAACTATGAGCAGCAGTACGCGGCGCAGATGCACATCAAGCTGCTCGGCCCGCTGCTCGCCGCCGCCAACGCCAGCCTGCAGAACCAGCAGATCGAGCAGCTGGTGAACGAGGGCGCGAAGGCCATCGTGGTGAACCCGGAGACGGCCACCAGCCTCGGCCCGGCGATCAACTACGCGACCGCGCACGGCGTGCAGCTCGTCTCGGTCGACACGATCGTCGGCGTCGGCCACGTGTACATGGTCGTCCGGGCCTCGAACACCCTGTACGGCCAGGACGCCTGCGCCTACATCAGCCAGAACGTCAAGTCCGGATACGTGCTCGACCTCGAGGGCGACCTCACGTCGTCGAACGGCGCGGACCGTACGAACGCCTTCAACAGCTGCATGGCCGCCAACGACCCGAACGTGAAGGTCCTCAAGGACCCGACCGTCTGGACGGACGCGACCGCCGTGACAGACGCGCAGAACGCGGTCAACGCCTACGGCTCACAGCTCAAGGCCATCTACTCCCAGTGGTCGAGTCCGGACACCGGCATCATCCCGCTGCTGAAGAGCAAGGGCATGGGGCCGGGCTCGGCGAACCCGGTCATCCTGATCAGCGATGACGGTGTGCCGTTCGAGATGTGCGACATCGGCAACGGCTCGGTCACCGCGTCGCAGTCGCAGCCGGCCAACCTGTACGCGCAGTACGCGCTGACCTACGCGCTTGACGCGGCCAACGGCGTCAAGCTGGCGGCAGGCCAGCCCGGCGGCGGCGCACCGACCCTGATGAACGTCTCCTACCAGGGAGACACTAACCTGGCCGACCCCATCGTCGCGCCGTTCGTCACGAAGGCGGCGGACTCGCTCACGGTGGGGTCTCCGGTGGACGGCCTGCCCGCGTCGACCACCACGACCGCCGTGACAGATCAGTCCCTTTGGGGCAATGTGTATGGCGCGGCGCACGGCGGCGTGTGCTCCGCTAACGCGTCGTCCTAAGCAAGCCAGCCGCCGGCCAGCGTCCCGATGACGCCGGCCGGCGGCTGCTCCCCCTCCCCGGAAACTCAGGAACGGACACGGCATGACAGCGCTCGTCGAGGTGGCCGGCGTCGAGAAACGGTTCGGCATCACGCGCGCGCTGCGCGGGGTCGATCTGCGGATTGACGCCGGGCAGTGCCTGGGCCTCGTCGGCCGCAACGGGGCGGGGAAGTCGACGCTCGTCTCGATCCTGTCCGGACTGTCGGAGCCCGACGCGGGCACGGTGCGGTTCGGCGGTGAGCCGGCGCCCCGCATCGGTGACACCGGCCGCTGGCGGGAGTGGATCGCCACCGTCTTTCAGCACTCGATGATCGTGCCGGACCTGTCAGTCGCGGAGAACGTCTTCCTCGGCACCATGCCAGGCCTTGTGGGCTGGCGGGACATGCGCCGCCGAACGCGCGACATCATGCGCGAGTGGGGGTCCGACAGCGCGCCGGAGACCCCCTGCCGCGGCCTGGCGGTCGAGCAGCTGCAGATCGTGGAGATCGCTCGGGCGCTCACCCGCGGCGCCCGGTGCGTCGTCCTCGACGAACCGACTGCCGCGCTTGAGCGGCAGGCGGCGCGGCGGCTCTTCGACCGGGTCCGCCAGCTCACCGAGGCTGGGGTGGCCGTCCTCTACATCTCCCATCACCTGGAAGAGGTCTTCGAGATCTGCCAAGACGTCGCCGTGCTGCGCGACGGCGAGCTGGTGCTGACCGCGCCGACCGCCAGCCTGAGCAGGGACGACCTGGTGGCGGCGATGGTCGGCGACGGCGCCGGCTCGGCCGCGGCGGCCGCCAGCCCGGCGACGGCGCCGCGGGCGGACGTCAGCAACGGGGGCGACGTCGTGCTCGCGGTCGACGGCCTGACCGCGGACTCGGCACGGGGCCGCCTGTCCGGCGTCTCGCTGCGGGTGCACGCGGGCGAGATCGTCGGCGTCACCGGCCTGCTGAGCGCGGGAGTGGCGACGATCGGCCGCGCGATCGCCGGCGCGGAGGCCTACGGCGACGGCGAGGTCCGGCTGCGCGGCCGTCGCATCCCCGCCGGGCGGCGGGACGTCGCCCAGCGAGCCGGGATCGGCTACATTCCCGAGGACCGCCGCGCCGAGGGGTTCGTCGCGCACCTGGGCGTCGCCGAGAACACGACGATGACGATCACGAGACAGCTCTCCGGCCGGCTCGGGGTGCTACCGCCGCGTCGCCGGGCCGCCGCCGCCGCGCCGCTCACCGCGCGGCTCTCGCTGGTCTCGTCGGGTCCCGCCCAGCCGGCCGGCGAGCTGTCCGGCGGCAACCAGCAGAAGGTCACCGTCGCGCGCACGCTCGCGCACCGCCCGTCGCTCATCGTGGCCATCACGCCGACCCGTGGCGTGGACGTCGCGTCGAAGGAGCTGCTGCTCAGCTCACTCGCCGACGTCGCGGCGGACAGCGGCGCGGGCCTGCTGCTGTGCACCGACGAACTCTCCGACCTCGCCATCTGCGACCGGGTGATCGTGCTGGTCCGCGGCGAGATGTTCACCGAATTCACGCAGCCCCCCTTCGACCGCGACGAGCTGATCCTCGCGACGGAAGGCATCGCTGACACCGCGCGGCGCCCCGCCGGATCATCCGAGGAGACAGCAGAATGATCGACAACCCCACCCCGGGAACCCCGGCCATCGCCGTCGGGTCAGGCGGCGAGCGGGCCGCGCCGGGCGCGCCTCTCCGCGCCTGGGTGCGCTCCGCGAACGTAGGCGTGCTGCGCGAGGTGGCGCTGCTTCCGGTCCTCGTGCTGCTGATCATCGTCGGGACGATCGTCAGTCCCGCGTTCTTCACCGTGTCTAACTTCGCGGGCATCGGCCAGCAGAGCTCCGCACTTGGCGTGGTAGTGGTCGGGGAGAGCCTGATCCTGATGATCGGCGGCATGGACCTGTCGCTGGAGGCGACGTACGGCCTGGCCCCCATGGTCGCGGCCTGGCTGATCGTGCCGGTGTCCGCGTTCGGCAACGGCGCCGATCTCAGCCCGTACCTCGGCATCCTCATACTGATCGCGGTCGGCGCCGCCGTCGGCCTGATCAACGGCCTGCTCATCGTGAAGGGCCGGCTGAACGGGTTCATCGTGACGCTCGGCATGACGATCGTGCTGGCCGGCCTGCAGAACGGGATCGTGAAGGCGCAGACGCTGTTCAACCTGCCCACCGCGTTCGGCTACCTGGGCGCCGCGTCCTTCGGCCAGCTGCCGGTTTCGCTGATCGTCGCCGCGGTCATCTTCGTCCTGGTCGGGCTGTTCCTCCGCTACCACCGGACCGGCCGCGCCATCTACGCGGTCGGCGGCAACCCCGCTGCCGCCAGGGCGGCCGGCATCAAGGTCGAGCGCGTCAAGATCGGCGTCTACGTCGCGGGCAGCGTGCTGGCGGCCATCGGCGGCCTGATGGAGGCCGGGCGGGTCTCGGCGGTGACCGGACAGCAGGGCTACCAGGAAGGGATCATTTTCTCGGTCTTCGCCGCCGCGGTCATCGGCGGCGTCAGCCTGAAGGGCGGCCGCGGCAATATGATCGGCGCGGCGTCCGGCGTCATCCTGCTTGGCATCGTCGGGGACATCCTCGACCTGGCGAATGTGTCGAACTACTGGATCGAGGCCATCGACGGCGCGGTGATCCTGTTCGCGCTGTTCCTGGCGCGCGTCGTTGGCGGCGAGTCCACCGCGGAAGAACGGTAAGGCACGAGTGAACGACAGGAACAACACCTGACATGGCGGAATTCAGCGGGCTGGTGGCGGTCGTCACCGGCGGCGGCTCCGGAATCGGCCTGGCGACCGCCCGGCTGCTCGCGGAGCGCGGCGCCAACGTCGCCGTGCTCGACCTCAAGCCCGGCCCGGAGTTCCTCGGCCTCGCCGTCGACGTCACCGACGATGAGTCCGTGCGGAACGCGATCGACACCGTTAACGAACGCCTCGGCGGCATCGACATCCTGGTGAACAACGCGGGCACCGGCGCGATCGGCACGGTCGCCGACAACCCGGACGACGAGTGGCACCGCGTCCTCGACGTCAACGTCGTCGGGATGGTCCGGATGACTCGCGCCGCCCTGCCTCACCTACGGCGGTCGGCACACGCCGCGATCGTCAACACCTGCTCGGTCGCGGCGCTCGCGGGCCTGCCGCAGCGGGCGCTGTACTCGGCGACCAAGGGCGCCGTGCTTTCGCTGACGCTCGCGATGGCCGCCGACCACGTGCCCGAGGGCATCAGGGTGAACTGCGTCAACCCCGGTACCGCCGACACCCCCTGGGTGGCCCGCCTGCTGGAGGCAGCCGACGACCCCGTCGCCGAGCGGGCCGCGCTCGAGCGGCGGCAGCCGATGGGCCGCCTGGTCACGGCCGAAGAGGTGGCGGCGGGCATCGTGTACCTGGCGAGCCCGGCCGCGGCGTCGGTGACCGGCACCGTACTCGCGATCGACGGCGGAATGGCCGGACTGCGCCTCCGGCCGCGCTCATGACCGCGAGACCCCGCGCGCCCGAACTGCCGCGCAGGCGGCTCGGCCGCTCGCCGGTCGAGGTCACCGAGCTGTCCTTCGGCGGTGCCGCGATCGGCAACCTGTTCACCCGGGTGAGCGACGACGATGCCCGCGCGGCCATCGACGCCGCCTGGGACGGTGGCATCCGCACCTTCGACACCGCGCCGCACTACGGCCTCGGGCTCTCCGAGCGCCGCCTCGGTGACGCGCTGCGAGGTCGGCCGCGGGACGAGTACGTGCTCTGCACCAAGGTCGGCCGCGTCCTCGAGCCGATGCCGGGCGCCCCGGCCGGATTGGCCGAGTCGGCCGAGTCGGCCAGTCTGGCCAGTCTGGCCAGCGACCCCGAGGGCTTCGCTGTTCCCGCCCACTCCGTCCGGCGGTTCGACTTCACCGCCGACGGCGTGCGGCGCAGCCTGGCGGCGAGCCTGGACCGGATCGGCCTGGACCGGATCGACATCGCGCTGATCCATGATCCCGACTCCCACGGCGAGCAGGCGTTCCGCGAGGCTTACCCCGCGCTGGAGAAGATGCGGGCGGAAGGGACGGTCCGCGCGATCGGCGCCGGCATGAACCAGACCGCGATGCTCACCAGGTTCATCACCGACACCGACGTCGACGTCGTCCTGGTGGCGGGGCGCTGCACGCTGCTCGACAGGTCCGCGGACGAGGCCTTGCTGCCGGCCGCGCGGCAGCGCGGCGTGTCGGTCATCGCCGGCGGCGTGTTCAACTCGGGCCTGCTCGCCAACCCGGTACCCGGCGCGACATACGACTACCAGACGGCCCCGGCGGAGCTGATCGCCAGGGCACAGCGCCTCGGAGCCGAATGCGCCCGCTTCGGCATCCCGCTGCGGGCGGCGGCGGCCCGGTTCCCGCTCACCCGCGATGCCGTCGCGAGCGTGCTGATCGGCGCCCGCACCGCGGCGGAGATCAGCGATGCGATCGCCCTGCGCGCGCTCGACATCCCCGCCGCGCTCTGGGACTCGATCGCCCCCGGCAACGGGACCAGCCATGACGGGACGGGCCAGCCATGAGAATCGCCTTGCACACCCGGGTTCGCGCCGACCGGATCGCCGACTACGAGCAGGCGCACACCGCGGTGCCCGCCGAGCTGACCGACGCGATCCGCGCCGCCGGCGTGACCAGCTGGACGATCTGGCGCAGCGGCACCGACCTGTTCCACCTGCTCGACTGCGCGGATTACCCCGCGATGCTGGCCGCGCTGAGCGCGAACCCGGTGAACGCGCGGTGGCAGGCCCGGATGGCGGAACTGCTCGAGGTGTCACACGACTACTCGGCCACGGGAGGCGACGCGCTGCTGCCGGTCGTCTGGCAGCTATGAGCGTCATCGACGCCCACCACCACGTGTGGGATCTGGCCGTCAGGCAGCAGCCTTGGCTCGCCGCGAGCGAACTGGGCCCGATCAGGCGGACCTTCACGCTCGACGACCTGCGCCCGGCCGCCGTCGCGGCCGGCGTCACCGCCACCGTCCTGGTGCAAACGGTCATCGTCGCGGCTGAGACGCCCGAACTGCTGCTGCTGGCGGACACCGATCCGCTGGTGGCCGGGGTGGTGGGGTGGACCGACCTCACCTGCCCCGCCGTCGCCGACGACATCGCCGAGCTGCGCGCAGGCCGGGGCGGCGGCCACCTGGCCGGGATCCGGCACCAGGTCCAGTCCGAGCCGGACAAGGACTGGCTGCGCCGCCCCGATGTCATCGCGGGCCTGCGCGCCGTCGCCGCCGCCGGTCTCGCCTATGACCTCGTCGTACTGCCGCACCAGATTCCCGCCGCCAGCTACGCCGCGAGAGCCGTCCCGGACCTCGTCTTCGTTCTCGACCACGCCGGCAAGCCCGCGATCGGAAGCGGCCGGCTCCAGGAATGGAAGGCCGACATCGCGGAGTTCGCGGCACAGCCGAACACGGCTTGCAAGCTGTCCGGCCTGGTGACGGAGGCCCCGCTGAGTGCCGTTCCGGCGGCGTTCGCGGAGGTGGCCGGCGTCGTGCTTGACGTATTCGGCGCGGACCGGGTGATGTTCGGCTCGGACTGGCCGGTCTGCCTGCTGGCCAGCGACTACGCCGGAGTGCTCGCTCTCGCCAGGATGCTCACGGCCGGCCTGTCCGGCATGGAGCGGGCCGCGGTATTCAGCGGAACCGCTGCGCGGGTGTATCGAATAAGTGAGGGCGCCGCCGCGGTGGCGGGGACGGCCGAGAGGGCGTAGAGGAGCGGTGTCATGGCGCTGACAGACGAGGCCATCGGCAAGATCAAGGACATGATCGTCTCCGGCCGCGTGCGGCCAGGGGAGAAGCTGCCCAGGGAAGCCGACCTGGCCGCCGAACTCGGCCTGTCGAGGAACTCGCTGCGCGAGGCGGTAAAGGCGCTGACCCTGATCAACGTGCTCGACGTGCGGCAGGGTGACGGCACGTATGCCACGAGCCTCGCGCCGTCGCTGCTGCTGGAGACGCTCAGCTTCGTCGTTGACTTTCACCGTGACGACACCGTGCTTGAATTCCTTGAGGTACGCCGCATCCTGGAGCCGGCCGCTACCGGCATGGCGGCGCTGCGGATGTCACCGGAAGATAAGGCCGATCTTGGCAAGATCCTCGACGCCGTCACCGTGGACTCGCCGGTGGAGGACTTCGTCGCCACCGACCTTGAGTTTCACCGGAAGATCGCCGTCGGCTCCGGCAACTCGGTGCTCGCGTCCCTGGTCGACAACATGTCGCTGCCCACGGCGCGGGCCCGGATCTGGCGCGGCATGACCGAGCCGCGCGCCCTCGAGCGCACGCTGGCGGAGCACCGCGCCATCCACCAGGCGATCATGATCGGCGACGTGGACCTGGCGCGGTCCTGGGCGACGGTGCACATCGGCGGCATCGAGACGTGGCTGCGCACGACGCTGACGGACTGACGACCTGCCCGGCTTGGGCGCGCCGCGACAGCGCCCAGCGCTTCTTGCTGTTATCCGACATTAACGCCGGGCGCGGCCAGCCATAAGGCTGATGGTGCACCATTTGGACGCCGCTTTGTTGTGATATGTCCCTGCACGATCAGCCCTAAGAGCTGATTCTTCACACGTGGAGTGGCTTGTCCCTGGGCGGGTCTTGCGCTGGGCGGCCTGTCTGTGAAGGCGGCGGCCGGGGCCGGCCCGCAAGATTGTGGGTCAGATGCGGGGCCGTCGCGCCGGAACGGGCAAAACGGGCGGGCAAATGGGACATTTCACCCCGATTGAGGGGTCCAGGTCGTGATCGTGGGTCATCTGCGGCGCTATTCGCCGTGCTTGACCCACGATCCCGAAAACAGGTACTAGCAGCTGGGCGCGAATGACCGCAAAATAGGACATTCTTCCGGCGTCGGAGGGTGCCGCACCCGTTTTGACCCACGATCTCGGCCGGGTGCGGCGGCCGGCAGGCTTCCACGATCTCGGCCGGGTGCGGCGGCCGGCCGGGTTCCCCGCAGCCAGGCGCGCAGAACGGGGAGCCACGGGTTATTCTCCGGCAAGCACTTATAGCTAAGCGGGCGCGCGGAGCACGGGACCGTTCGGGATTATGCGGGTTTTGATCTTTTACAGGATCGGGAGGTAGCGGTCTAGTTCGTAGCGGCTTACCTGGCGGCGGTATTCGGACCATTCTTCGCGCTTGTTGCGGAGGAAGAAGTCGAAGACGTGCTCGCCGAGGGTTTCCGCGACCAGGTCGCTGTTCTCCATGACCTTGATGGCCTCGTTGAGGTCCGCGGGGAGGGGCTTGATGCCCAGCGCGCGGCGCTCGGCGGAGGTCAGGGCCCAGACGTCGTCTTCGGCGCCCGGCGGAAGCTCGTAGTCCTTCTCGATGCCCTTGAGGCCGGCCGCGAGGACGACCGCGAACGCGAGGTAAGGGTTGCATGCGGCGTCGAGCGACCGGAATTCGACGCGGGTGGAGTTCCCCTTCTGCGGCTTGTACATCGGGACGCGGACGAGGGCGGAGCGGTTGTTGTGGCCCCAGCAGACATAGGCCGGGGCCTCGCCGCCGGCGCCGGCGGTACGCTCGGTGCCGCCCCAGAGGCGCTTGTAGGAGTTGACCCACTGGTTGCAGACCGCGGTGATCTCCGGGGCGTGCCGCAGCAGGCCGGCGATGAAGGCGCGGGCCGTCTTCGAGAGCTGGTACTCGGCACCGGCCTCGTAGAAGGCGTTCTGGTCGCCCTCGAAGAGCGAGACGTGCGTGTGCATGCCCGAGCCGGGGTAATCGGTGAACGGCTTGGGCATGAACGTCGCCCAGACGTCCTGCTCGATCGCGACTTCCTTCATCACGAGGCGGAAGCTCATGATGTTGTCCGCGGTGGTGAGCGCGTCCGCGTAGCGCAGGTCTATCTCCTGCTGACCCGGGGCGCCCTCGTGGTGGCTGTACTCGACGGAGATGCCCATCGCCTCGAGCATCGTGATGCTGGTACGGCGGAAGTCGTGCGCCACGGAGTGCGGAGTGTGGTCGTAGTAGCCGCCCGAGTCGATCGGGACCGGCTGATCACCCGGCTCGGGGCGGTCGCGCAGCAGGAAGAACTCGATCTCCGGGTGCGTGTAGAAGGTGAAGCCCATCTCGCTGGCCCGCGACAGGTTGCGCTTGAGCACCCAGCGAGGATCCGCGTAGGAGGGCGAGCCGTCGGGCAGCAGGATGTCGCAGAACATCCTGGCCACGCCCGGGTACTCGCCACGCCAGGGCAGCAGCTGGAACGTCGACGGGTCGGGGCGGGCGATCATGTCCGCCTCGTGCACCCGGGCGAATCCCTCGATCGCGGAGCCATCGAAACCGATGCCGTCGGCGAAGGCGCCCTCGAGCTCGGCCGGGGCGACGGCGACGGACTTAAGCGTGCCGAGCACGTCGGTGAACCAGAGCCGGACGAAGCGAATGTCCCGCTCTTCGAGCGTACGCAGCACGAATTCTTCCTGCCTGTCCACGGTTATCACCTTAGACGCTTCCCGCTGAGACTTCACCGATGCCTGCCGCACCGGGAGGGGCGGCACGTCCGCGCCGCTCCCTGCCGATGGTCCGGTCACCCTAGCAAGGGTTATGCCCGCGGTCTGTTTCGCCGGGGTTACATCGCGGTGATCGCCTCGGGGGTCCGGGTCCGTTACCTGGCCGCGGTAGCGGCCGTGTGCCGCGCCGACGGCCACGCGGCCGGGGCGCGCACGAGCAGCAGGGCGGCGTCGTCGGTGAGCGGCGCGCCGACGTGCTTGAGCAGGTCGTCGCGGACCAAGCCGAGCAGCGGCGGGACGGCGGAGCCATTGGCGCGCTGCTTGGCCCGGCGGGAGACGAGCGCGCGTGACTGCTTGCGCGCCTGGGCGGCGAGGTCGCCGATCCGCTGGTCGAGCGGGTAGAACGCCCGGTTCAGGTTCCGCGCCTCAGTGACACCGTCGGTGTAGAGGAGCAGCTGGTCGTTCGGCTTGAAGGTGAAGGTCTCCTTCGCCCCCGCGTCGCTGCCGAGCGGGATGAGGCCGAGCGGCGGCGCCGGCGCGCGCACTTCGAGGATCTGAACGTCACCGTCTTGCGAGACCAGGATGGGCGGCGGATGGCCGCAGTTGACGATGGTCAGCCTGCCCTCGTCGAGCTCGATCTGCGCGAGCAGCGCGGTCACGAACTCCTCGTACTGGCCCCAGCGCCGGGACAGCCCGGCGTCGAGCCGGTAGGCGAGCTCGTTGAGCGTGCCGACGCTGTGCGCCACTTCGCGGAACCGGCCGATGATGTCGGCGGCGACCTCGACCGCGCCGAGTCCCTTGCCGCGCACGTCGCCGATGATCAGCCGGATGCCGTGCTCGCTCGTGCTGACGACCTCGTACAGGTCACCGCCGACGCGCGCCTCCGCCGCGGCGGCGATGTACACCACACCGAGCTGCAGCGGGCCGATGCTGTCCGGCAAGGGCCGCAGCACCGCCCGCTGCGCCGCCTCCGCGACCGACAGCACGTTGGCGATCTGCTCTTCCTGCTCCTGCCGCGTTTGTGTCTTCGGCGCGCCGATCGCGG
>Ga0210395_10000960_pt1 | contig 22289 bp, 19 predicted proteins | sample IncBWH4OmetaG_FD_150861 | JGI IMG/M metagenome (GOLD analysis project Ga0210395, IMG submission 150861) | Forest soil microbial communities from Barre Woods Harvard Forest LTER site, Petersham, Massachusetts, United States - Inc-BW-H-4-O ...
CCGCGCCACCACGAGCCCCACCGATATCGCCAACCAGCGCTGGTGGGACATCGCCTTCGCCGGCCATCCTTACAGCCGCCCGGCGAACGGCACGCTGGAATCGATGCCGAATATCACCATCGCCGACGTGAAAACCTATGCGCACCGCGCGCTGGCGCGCGACAACCTCAAGATCGCCGTGGTCGGCGACATCGATGCCGCAACGCTCAAGACCATGCTCGACCGCGTGTTCGGCGCGTTGCCGGCAAAGGCGGATCTCGTGCCGGTCGCCAACGCGGTGCCGCAGGGTCTCAACCGCCGTACCGTCGTCAATCTCGACGTGCCGCAGGCGGTGATCGAATTCGGCGGCGCCGGCATCGGCCGCAAGGATCCCGATTTCATGGCCGCCTATATCGTCAACCACATTCTCGGCGGCGGCTCGTTTTCCTCGCGGCTCTACCAAGAGGTGCGCGAGAAGCGCGGCCTGGCCTATGGCGTTTCCGACAGCCTGCTGTGGTACGACCACACCGCGCTGTTCCTCGGCTCGACCGCAACCCGCGCGGACCGCAGCGGCGAAACTCTCGATCTGATCCAGAAGGAAATCCGCCGGCTGGCCGAAGACGGCCCGACCGCCGAAGAGCTCGCCAAGGCCAAGGCCTATCTCAACTCTTCGTTCGCGCTCAATCTCGACACCTCGAGCAAGATCGCTTCGCTGTTGGTGCAGTTGCAGCGCGACGATCTCGGCATCGATTACATCGCGCGGCGGCCGGCGATGATCGAAAGCGTGACGCTCGACGACGCGCGCCGCGTCGCCAAGCGTCTCCTCGACGGCGGCCTTTTGGTCACCGTGGTCGGCAAGCCCGAGGGCATCGCCTCGACCACGCCGACGGCTAACTAAACATTCCCCTCCCCCACCCGGGCCGCGCTTGCGCGCGCCCGAGTGCAAGCTTGTCGGGGAGGGGCAGGGGTGGGGGTCGAGAGGTTTTTGCGCACGCATTGACGATCGTTCACGAGCGTCTACGTTGACGTAAAACCTCCCGACCCCCCACCCAACCCTCCCCCACAAGGGAGGGCTTAGAAGCTGCGCCATGATCCCCGTCACCGCCCATATCTCGATCGACGAGCGCGAAATCGAGGAAAGCTTCGTGCGCTCGTCGGGGCCGGGCGGGCAGAACGTCAACAAGCTCTCGACCGCGGTGCAGCTTCGCTTCGACGTGCGGCACTCGCCGTCGCTGCCGAACGACGTGAGCGCCCGATTGCAACGGCTCGCCGGCTCGCGACTCACCCGCGACGGCGTGCTGGTTATCATCGCGCAAAGCCATCGCACCCAGGGGCGCAATCGGCAGGATGCGCTCGACCGCCTGCTCGACCTGATCCGCCGCGCCGCCGTTGCGCCGGTCAAGCGGCGGCCGACCAGGCCGACCAGAGCGTCGCGCGAGCGCCGCATCGAAGGCAAAAAACGCCGCGGCGGCATCAAGAACTTGCGCCGCACCAAGCCGTCGTTCGATTGATTTGTAGCCCGGATTGAGCGAAGCGAAATCCGGGGAACGATTGATCGGTTCGATCTCAGGCCCCGGATTTCGCTGGTGCTCAATCCGGGCTACGTTTATCGGCCAGCCCGAGTCGCCCATGCCCGTCCGCCAGCTTTCGGAAGCCATCGTCAATCGCATCGCCGCCGGCGAGGTGGTCGAGCGTCCGGCGAGCGTGGTCAAGGAACTGGTCGAGAACGCGCTCGATGCAGGAGCACGCCGCATCGACGTGCTCACCGACGGCGGCGGCCGCCGCCTCATTCGCGTCACCGACGACGGCGAGGGCATGAGCCGAGCCGATCTTACGCTTGCCATCGAGCGCCATGCCACCTCGAAGCTTGCCGACGACGACCTGGTTTCGATCCGCACGTTGGGCTTTCGCGGCGAGGCGCTACCGTCGATCGGTTCCGTGGCGCGATTGTCGATCGCGACGCGGCACGCCGGCGAGCCCCATGCCTGGGCGATCGAAGTCGATGCCGGCACCAAATCAGGCATCAAGCCTGCGGCGCTGAGCGAGGGCACAAGCGTCGAGGTGCGTGATCTATTCTACGCCACGCCGGCGCGGCTGAAATTCCTCAAGCTCGACCGCACCGAGGCCGAAGCGGTGCGCGAGGTGGTGCGCCGCCTCGCCATGAGCCGGCCCGATGTCGCCTTCACGCTGGCCGGCGAGGAGCGCGCGCCGGTGACTTTTGCCGCGGCGTTGCCGGGTGCGACCGGCCGCCTGACGCGGCTCGGCGATATTCTCGGCGCCGACTTTCGCGCCAACGCGGTCGAGATCGCGGCCGAACGTGAAGGCGTCGTCATCGACGGCTTTGCCGCGCTGCCAACGCTGACGCGCGGCAATGCGCTCGGCCAATATCTCTTCGTCAACGGCCGGCCGGTGCGCGACAAGCTTCTTATCGGCGCCGTGCGCGGCGCTTACGCCGATTATCTGCCGCGCGACCGCCATCCCGTGCTGACGCTGTTCGTGGCGCTCGATGCGCGCGAGGTCGACGTCAACGTGCATCCGGCCAAGGCCGAGGTGCGCTTCCGCAATGCCGGCCTGGTTCGCGCGCTGATCGTGTCGGCGCTCAAATCAGCGCTCGCTCGCGAGGGCACGCGCGCGGCGACGACCGGCGGCTCGGCGACTATCGCCGCATTCCGGCCTGCCGCCGTGCCGATCCGTAGCTGGGACTGGCGCCGTTCGCCGGCACGGCCGAACGATGCGCGGCGGTCTTACATGCCATCGCGCGGCGGCGGGGGTTTTGCGGAAGCCGCGCAAGCCGCGTTCGACGTCGGCGCGCCAGCCGCCGACCTGCGCAGCGAGGCTGAGCCCGCCGCCGAGCTGATCGACCGGCCACTCGGCGCGGCGCGGGCGCAAGTGCACGAGACCTATATCGTGGCGCAGACCCGCGACGGCCTGGTCATCGTCGACCAGCACGCCGCCCACGAGCGCATCGTCTACGAAAAGCTTAAAGTGGCGATCGAAAAAACCGGCGTGGCGCGGCAAATTTTGCTCATTCCCGAAATCGTCGAGCTCGACGAAGCCGACGTCGAGCGCCTCGTCGCCCGCGCCGAGGAACTGGCGCGCTTTGGTTTGGTGCTCGAGGCTTTCGGTCCCGGCGCGGTGGCGCTGCGCGAGACGCCGTCGCTTCTCGGCGAGATCGATGGCGCGGGCCTCATGCGCGATCTGGCCGAGCATATCAGCGAATGGGACGAGACCTTGCCGCTGGAACGCCGCCTGATGCAGGTCGCGTCCTCGATGGCGTGCCACGGCTCGGTGCGCGCCGGGCGCCGCCTCAAGCCCGAAGAGATGAACGCGCTGCTGCGCGAGATGGAGGTAACGCCGAATTCCGGCCAGTGCAATCACGGCCGCCCGACCTATGTGGAATTAAAACTCACCGACATCGAGCGCTTGTTCGGGCGGCGCTAGCCGCAATCGCGGAGCATCGGAATGTCTGGTCGCCGGCTGTTGGCTGTTGTCGCGTTGTTTGTTTCGTTGGGCGCACAGGCGCACGCGCAGGAATGGCCGACGCGACCGGTGACCATGGTGGTGCCGTTTGCTCCGGGCGGGGTCTACGACACATTCGGACGTGTCTATGCGGCAAGGCTGACCGAGATCCTGCACCAGCCGGTGATCGTCGAAAACGTGCCCGGCGCGGGCGGCATGACCGGCGCCGCGCGCGTCGCGCGCGCCGACCCTGACGGCTACACATTCTTGTTCGGCGGCGAATCGCCCAACTCGCAGAGCCCGCTGGTCAACAAGGAGGCGCTCTACGACCCCGCAAGCGACTTTGCGCCGGTGGCCTTGATGGCGATCCAGCCGCTCATTCTGGTCGCCCGCGGCGGTATTCCTGCCGGCAATCTGCCGGATTTCATCGCTTACACGAAAACCAATCAGAGCAGGATGCAATATGGCTCCCCGGGCACCGGTACCGGATCGCATCTGGCCTGCGCGTTGCTCGATCTCGCGGTCGGCATCGAAGTTACGCACGTGCCATATCGCGGGCTTGGACCGGCGATGCAGGATTTGCTGGCCGGCCGCATCGACTATCTGTGTCCGACGATCACGACCGCCATCGCGCAGATCGAAAGCCATCAGGTGCAGGCAACGGCGGTGCTTGGGCGCGAGCGTTCCGCGAGCCTGCCCGGCGTCGCCACCGCGCAGGAACAGGGGCTGAAGGATTTCGAAGTCTATAGCTGGAACGCGACATTCCTGCCGAAAGCTACCTCGGCGGCGATTGTCGACAAGCTCCATGCGGCTGCGGTCGCGGCGATGGATGAGCCGGCGGTGCAGGAGCGTCTGCACGATCTCGGTGCGTCGGCGCCGCCGCCGGAACACCGCTCGTCGCAATATCTGCAAAGTTTTGTTGCGGCCGAGCTCAAGAAATGGAGCGCCGCCGTCAAAGCCGCCGGCATCACGGCGCAATAGCAAGCCGAAGCATGATGAATTCCGTATCGTCGTAGCCGCGCCGTTCGATCTCGGTAAAACCCTCAGGAGTTGAGAATTTGGCCTTGGTCGCCTCCTCGACGATGATCAACGCATCCGGCACGAGCCAGCCACCGGCACGCGCCGAGGCCAGCGCCTGTTCGGCGAGACCCTTGCCGTAGGGTGGATCGAGGAAAGCGAGCGTGAACGGCTCGACCGGATGCGCCGGCCCGAGCTTGGTGGCGTCGCGGCGAAAAATGCGAGACGTACCGCCGAGGCCGAGCGTCGCGACGTTCTCGCGCATGAGCGCGCGCGCCTCCGCGCCGTCGTCGACGAACAGCGTGAAAACGGCGCCGCGCGACAGCGCTTCGATGCCGAGCGCGCCGGTGCCGGCGAACAGGTCGAGCACGCGCGCGCCTGCGATTGGGTTGTCGTAGGCATGGACGAGGATGTTGAACAACGCTTCGCGCAGCCGGTCGGCAGTAGGTCGGATCGTCTGCGATTTCGGCGCAGCGAGCGTACGCCCGCGCAAGCTGCCGCCGACCACGCGCATCAGCGGCGGCCTTTGGGATAACTACGCCGCGGGCCGGATGCACGGTCAGGCGAGGAGCGGCGGCGGCCGTGCTTGCCGCGTTTTTCTGGAAGCTTTTGCGGCGGCTCGCGCGGCGGCGGCTGACCGTGGCGCTCGACCGGAACACGGCGTCCTTTGCGGTCGGTCAACAGGTCGGCGCGCCCATCGTCCGCCGGACGCTGCGGTGGCGTTTCGTCATCGCGGCGCGCGCCGTGAAATTTACGCTGAAACTTCTTGCCCGGACGTTCCTCCTCGTGCGCCCGCCAGGAATGGCTCGGGGGCTTGCGCGGTGCGGTCTTGAGCCGGGTGTCCTTGTCCGGCGCGGGCGGGCGCGGGACGAGCGGCATCGAGAAATCGACGCCGGAATCCGCAACCAGCCGCTCGCCGAGTTGTTCGCGCAAAGTCCGCGTGCGGACTTCCTCGACGTCGCCCGCCTTGAGCTCGGCGAGCTGGAACGGGCCGAACGAGACGCGAATGAGCCGCGTCACGTCGAGGCCGAGATGGCCGAGCACGTTGCGCACCTCGCGGTTCTTGCCTTCGCGAATGGCAAAAGTGAGCCAGAGATTGGCGCCTTGCACGCGCTCGATCGTTGCTTCGATGGCGCCGTAATGGATGCCGGAGAGCGTCAGCCCCGAGCGCAACTGATCGAGCTGCGCCTGGTTCACCTTGCCATGGGCGCGCACGCGGTAGCGGCGCAGCCAGCCAGTCGCCGGCAGTTCGAGCACGCGGGCAAGCGCGCCGTCATTGGTGAGGAGTAAAAGCCCCTCGGTATTGAAATCGAGCCGGCCGACGCTGATCAGGCGCGGCAGCTCTGCCGGCAGATGCTCAAAGATGGTCGGCCGCGCTTGCGGATCGGCATGAGTCGTCATCAGCCCGCGCGGCTTGTGATAGAGGAACAGCCGCGTGCGCTCGCGCGCCGGCAGCGGCGCGCCGTCGACGGTGACATGGTCCTGCGCAGTGATGTTGCAGGCCGGCGAAGTGATCACGGCACCGTTGACCGCCACGCGGCCGGCCGCGATCCAGGCTTCCGCCTCGCGCCGCGAGGCAAGGCCGGCTCGGGCGATCACCTTGGCGACGCGTTCGCCGGATTTGTGCTGTTCGCTGTTGCCGTTCATAGTCCTGCTCGTCGAGGACGGCTGATAGCAGAGCGGCTCGCAAGGAACCATGACTTCCTTCATGGCTATGGCGCTGGAGGAAGCCCGCGCCGCCGGCGGGCGGGGCGAAGTTCCAGTCGGTTGCGTCATCGTGCGCGAGGGTGCTGTCTTGGCGCGCGCCGGCAATCGGACGCTCGCCGACCGCGATCCAACGGCCCATGCCGAGATGGTTGCGATTCGGGCGGCCGCAGCCTTGCTCGGCTCCGAACGGCTCGAGGACTGCGACCTCTATGTCACGTTGGAGCCCTGCGCCATGTGCGCGGGCGCCGTCGCCTTCGCCCGTATCCGCCGGCTTTATTACGGCGCCGCCGATCCAAAGGGCGGGGCGGTGGACAATGGCGTGAAATTCTTTGCGTCGCCGACCTGCCATCATCGGCCGGAGGTTTACGGCGGCCTGGCGGAAGCCGAGGCGGGCGCGTTGCTCAAGGAGTTTTTCCGGGAACGCCGCTAGGCTGACAGCAGCGCGCCGAGCTTCTCCTTTACTTCGGCCTTCACCGCGTCGGCGGTGCGCAAAATGGCGCTCGCCTGATAAAAATCGAGCGTGCGGAAGATCGCGACGTTGGGCCGGATCACGAGGTCGGCCGGGGCGTGCCTATGCTTCGCGGCGGCGATGGCCGAGCCCATGATCTGCAGCGTCGTGAACATGCTTTCCCACGCACTCGGAATGTCGTTTCGCTCCATGTCCGGCATGCCGAAGACATCGACGGCGATGGTGACGTCGGCGCGCTCGCGCACGTGATCGAACGGCAGCGGATTGGTGGCGCCGCCGTCGACCAGGATGCTGCCGCCGATCGCCACCGGGCGAAACAGGCCCGGAATGGCGATCGAGCTCGCCAGCGCCGGCTGCAGCGGGCCGGATGTGAAAGCCGCTTCTTGCCGCCGGTGCAGGTCGGTCGCGATCACCGTGAGCGGAATCTGCAGCGCGGCAAAATCCTGCGGCACCGCTTCGGGCAGAAACTGCGCGCAGAATTTTTCCGCGTCGAGCTGCATCGCCTGGCCGAAGGCGCCGGTGAACAGATCGGCCAGCGTGCCGGCGCGCGCGGCGATCAGCCGGCGCGTGATCTCGCCTCTGTTATGCGCCAGCGCGATGACGTGGCGGCGAATGTCCTTGCCGCGCATGCCGGCGGCGTAGGCGGCACCAACCAGCGCGCCGATCGAGGTGCCGGCAATGGCGGTGGGCTTTATGCCCAAATCGTCGAGCGCCTCGATCACCGGGATGTGCGCCAGCCCGCGCGCACCACCGCCGCCGAGCGCGAGCGCAAACGTTTTCATGCGCCGGCAGCCTGCGCGAACTCCCACGCCTTGGCGGCAAGCGGGCCAACCAATTCGGCTTTGGCGGCAGCAAAGGCGCTGGTCGCGGTGCCGTCACGCACGCGGCCGGCGATGCCCTGCAAGATCGCGGCGAGGCGGAAGAAATTATAGGCGAAATAGACCGGCAGATGCGGCCGCGGATCGAGCCCGGTGCGCTCGACGTAAGCATCCACATAAGTCTCGAGCGACGGAATGCCGAGCGCGGCGATGTCCTGGTCCAAGAGCGAACCTGTGCCGGCGTCCGACGGCGGCATGTGCCATTGCATCAGATGATAAGAAAAGTCCGCCAGCGGATCGCCGAGTGTCGACAGCTCCCAATCGAGCACGGCTGCGATCTGCGGCGCGTCGGGCGCAAGGATGATGTTGTCGAGCCGGTAGTCGCCGTGCACCACCCGCGGCGGCTGGCTTGGCGGCAGATGCGCCGGCAGCCAGGCGATCAGGCGCTCCATATCCTCGATCGATTGGGTTTCGGAAGCGCGGTACTGCTTCGACCAGCGTTCGACCTGGCGCGCCACATAATTTTCGCCGCGGCCGTAGTCGGACAAGCCGATCGCGGCGGGGTCAAATGCATGCAGCCGCGCGATGGTCGAGTTCATGGCGTCGTAGACGGCCGCGCGCTCGGCCGGATTGGACGCCGGCATCTGCGGCTCCCAGAACACGCGGCCTGCGACGTAAGCCATGACGAAGAACGGCGTGCCGGCGATGCTTTCGTCGGCGCAATAGAGCACCGGCTCGGCGACCGGGAAGCGTTGCGCGGCAAGCGCGCTGATGATGCGGTGCTCGCGGTCCACGGCGTGCGCGGAGGGCAACAGCTTGCCAGGCGGTTTGCGCCGCAGCACGTAACGCCGCAGCGGCGTTTCCACCAGATAAGTCGGGTTGGACTGGCCGCCCTTGAACTGGCTGACCACGACGGGGCCGGCGAATCCGGCGACGTGCGCGCTCAAATAATCTTCCAGCCGCGCCACGTCGAAGCGCAGCCGCTCGGCGACTTCGCGCGTGCCGGAAAAGGCGCTCTGGCGGTCGATCATGGTCATGCGCGGATTCTAGCGCGTGGCAAAGAAATCCAGCAATGCCCGCGCGGTCGCGGGCGGGTTCTCTTCCGGCACGTAGTGGCCGCTTTCGATCGCGAAACCGCGCAGGTCCGGCGCCCAATCGCGCCAGGTCGCCAGCGGATCGATGCCGGCATTGGCGGGTAGCCCGCCGGTGCCCCACAGCGCCAGCACCGGGCAGCCGATCCTTTTGCCCGCGGTACGGTCGGCTTCGTCGTCGGCCAGATCGGTGGTGCGGCCGGCGCGGTAATCCTCGCACATGGCGTGGATGCGCAACGGGTCCTGGTAGGCGGCATGGTAATGCGCCAGAGCGCGCGGATCGAAGACGGAGATGTTTTTTGCCTCGGCGCCGGCGCGCGCCCGAGAATCGAAGAAGAACGCCGGATCGTGGCCGATCAGCGTCTCGGGGAACGGCTCAGGCAGCGCCAGGAAGGTCCAGTGCCAGGCGCGCGAGGCAAGCCGCGCATCGAAGCGGTGCTACATGTCCCAGGTGGTGATGATGTCGAGCACCGCGAGTTGCTCGAGCCGGCCGGGATGGTCGAGCGCAAGCCGATAACCGACCCGCCCGCCGCGATCATGGCCGGCGAGACGGAAGCGGGCAAAGCCAAGCGCCGCCATCGCTTCGACCATGACGGCGGCCATGGCGCGCTTGCTATAGGGCGCGTGATCGGGTTGCGCTTCCGGCACCGCCGACCAGCCGTAGCCGGGCAGGTCGGCGATCACGAGCGTAAAATGCGCCGCAAGTTCCGGCGCCACACGATGCCACATCACATTGCTCTGCGGATGGCCGTGCAGCAAAAGCAGCGGTGGCCCGCGGCCGCCGACGCGGGCGAAGATTTTCCCGATCGAGGTGTCGATCCAGCGCGAAGCGTAATCGGGATAGAGGTCGGCGAGGTCAGCCATTATTTCGCCTCGCGTTCGATCGCCCGCCAGCCGATGTCGTGTCGATAGAACCCTTCAGGCCAGCGGATGCGGGAGATCGCCTCGTAGGCGCGCGCCTGCGCCTCGCGCACCGTCTTGCCGATGGCCGAGACGTTGAGGACGCGGCCGCCATTGGCGAGGATGCGGTTGCCGTCGGCCTTGGTGCCGGCATGGAAGATTTCCACGCCTTCGACCTTGGCGGCGTCGTCGAGGCCTTCGATGACGGAGCCGCGCGCGTATTCTCCCGGATAGCCCTTGGCGGCCATCACCACGGTCAGCGCCGGTTCGGCATACCAGCGCAGGTCGAAGGATTTCAGCTGGCCGTCGCGGCTCGCCAATAGCGCCGGCATAAGGTCCGACATCAGGCGCAGCATCAGCACTTGGGTTTCCGGATCGCCGAAGCGGGCGTTGTATTCGATCAGCTTCGGCCCGTCCGTGGTGATCATCAGGCCGGCATAGAGCACGCCTTTATACGGCGCGCCCATGGCCCGCATCGCCCGCAAAGTCGGGGTGATGATTTCGGCCATCACCCGCGCGCTCATGGCGTCATCGATATTCGGCGCCGGCGAATAGGCGCCCATGCCGCCGGTGTTCGGCCCTTGATCGCCGTCGAAGGCGCGCTTGTGGTCTTGCGCCGTGGTCAGGGCGATCGCGGTCTCACCGTCGCACAGCGCGAAGAAGGACGCTTCCTCTCCAGCCAGGAATTCTTCGATGACGACTTCGCCGCCGGCTTCGCCGAGGCCGCCGCCGAACATCATTTCGATGGCGGCTTCGGCCTCGGCGACGGTTTGCGCCACCACCACGCCTTTGCCGGCGGCAAGGCCGTCGGCCTTGACCACGATCGGCGCGCCGCGCGCGCGCACATAGGTCTTGGCCGGCTCGGCGGCGCGGAAGCGCTCATAGGCCGCGGTCGGGATGCCGTTGGCGCGGCACAAATCCTTGGTGAAACCCTTGGAGCCTTCGAGCCGCGCCGCGGCCCGTGTCGGCCCGAACGCCTTGATGCCGGCGGCTTCCAAATCATCGACGATGCCGGCGCACAGCGGCGCCTCCGGCCCGACCACGACCAGATCGATGCGGCGGTCACGGCAAAACGCGATCACTGCCCCATGGTCGGCGATGTCGAGCGCCACGCATTCGGCCTCCCGCGCGATGCCGGCATTGCCCGGCGCGCAGTAGAGCCGGTCGGCCAGCGGGCTTGCCGCCATTTTCCAGGCCAGCGCATGCTCGCGCCCGCCGGAGCCCAACAGCAGGATATTCATGGGTCGGAACGCATATCTTTGCTAGGAATTGGCACAACGCGAGCTGTTGGGGCCTTGACCCATGCCCGCGACGCACAACACTAATTGGGTCAGAAGCAAAAGCCCATGGACCGCGCCCGGCCATCCACATTTTGGGCCGGCCGGGACATCAGGAGAGCGCGATGAACCGTCCGGCCGTTGGTATGGCATTGCTGCTGGCGCTCTGCGTTGGCGGGCAATCGCGCGCGCACGGCGAGACCATCGCGGTTTTCACCAAAAACCAGGGCCCGATCTTTGCCGCGCTGCGCGCCGGCGCCGCGGTCGCCGCCAAGAACCTCGGCGTGCAACTGGTCAATTATGTGCCGTCGACGCCGGATAGCGTGGCCGAGCAGAACAAGCTGGTCGACGACGCCATCAAGGACAAGCCGGACGCCATCGTCTTCGTGCCGGTCAAGTTCACGGAAGCCGACGGCGCGGTGAAAAAGATCAATGCCGCACAGATCCCGCTGGTCAACGCCAATGAGCCGCTCGTCAATGCCAGCATCGTCGGTTATGTCGGCACCAACGACGTCTCGCTGGCGCGCGAGACCGGCCGTTACCTCCTCAAAGCGATGCACGGCAATGGCAATGTCGTGATCCTCGACGGACCGGACAAGAGCTTCTCGGCCGAAGGCCGCGGCCAAGGGTTTCGCGACGTCATCAAGGAGTTTCCCGACGTAAAACTCCTCGACGGCAAGCCGGCCAATTATCAGCGCGCCCAGGCCAAACAGGTCGTCGCCGGTTTCTTGAGTAAACTCGCGCATGTCGACGGCATTCTCGCCGCCAACGATCCGATGGCGATGGGTGCGGTCGATGCGCTGAAGGCGGCGAAACAGCAAGCTTTGGTCGTCGGCATCAATGCCAGCCGCGAGGTGATGGAGTTCATCAAATCCGGCGACGTCATCGGCAGCGGCGACTACGATACCTTCGCGCAAGGCTGCCTCGCCGTCGAAATGGCGGTGCGCAGCGTGCGCAAACAGGACGTGCCGCGCGAGCTCATCCTCAAGCCGACGGTGATCGACAAAGCCAATGACGGACCTTTCGATCAGCCGTTGGATAAACGCGAATGCCCGACATTGGGCAATGTCGACCGCCAATGATCGGCCGATAAATCGACGGGACTATTCAAGGAACAATGGCTTTGAACGAACCGCGGCTCAATCTGCCGGAACTGACCGTCTCCGAGCTCTCGACGGCGCTCAAGCGCACCATCGAGGACGCTTACGGTTACGTGCGCGTGCGCGGCGAACTCGGCAAGGTGAGCTATCACGGCAACGGCCACGTCTATTTCGATCTCAAGGATGACCGCGCCTCGATTGCCGGCGTGATCTGGCGCGGCACCGCGCCGCGTATCAAGCTCAAGCTCGAAGCCGGCCTCGAAGTGGTCATCACCGGCCGGCTCACCACTTATCCCGGCCGTTCGCAGTATCAGATCATCGTCGAGACGCTGGAGCCGGCCGGCCTCGGCGCGCTGATGGCGCTGCTTGAGGAGCGTCGCAAGAAATTCATCGCCGAGGGTTTGTTCGACGAGGCGCGCAAGCAGCTGTTGCCGTATCTGCCGACGGTGATCGGCGTCATCACCTCGCCGACCGGCGCCGTCATTCGCGATATTTTGCACCGGCTCGCCGATCGTTTCCCGCGCCACGTGCTGCTTTGGCCGGTGAAGGTGCAGGGCGAAGGCTCGGCCGCCGAGGTCGCCGCGGCCATCGAGGGATTCAATGCATTGTCGGAGTGGGGCGCGCCGCCGCGACCCGATCTGCTCATCGTTGCCCGCGGCGGCGGCTCGCTGGAGGATTTGTGGTCGTTCAACGAAGAGATCGTGGTGCGGGCGGCCGCCGCCAGCATGATCCCGCTGATCTCCGCGGTCGGCCACGAGACCGACGTGACCTTGATCGATTTCGCCGCCGACCGCCGCGCGCCGACGCCGACCGCGGCGGCCGAAATGGCGGTGCCGGTGCGCGCCGACCTTCTGGTCGATATCGATTCACTGGCGCGGCGCGGACTCGCCTCTTGGCGGCGCAATCAGGAGGCGCGCCGCACCGAACTGCGCTCGGCGGCCCGCGCGCTGCCCGACGCCGATGAAGTTTTGGCGCTGCCGCGGCAGCGGCTCGATCACGCCGCGGCAGCGCTGACGCGGGCGCTGCGTGCCAATGCGCAGATTCACCGTGTCGGCTTTTCACGGATCGGCGGCCGCTTGAGCCCGCAATTGTTGCGCACCAATGTCGAGCGCCGGCGCGAGCGCTATACCGGCCTCGCGCACCGGCTGCGCGCCAGCGTTGCCGCGAATATCGAGACCTATCGCACGCGGATCGCGCGCCAGCGCGAGCGCGTCATTGTGTTTACGCAGCGCGCCGAACGCGCCGTCCGCACGCTCATCGCCACGCGGCTTGCCCGCTGCGAGCGCGATGGGCAATTGCTCGCGGCTTTCTCCTATCGCGGCGTGCTCGCGCGCGGCTTTGCCCTCGTCCGCGACGCCGCCGGCCAGCCGTTGCATAGCGCTACGGCCGCCGTCGCCGGCATGCCAATTCAGATCGAGTTCTCCGATGGCCGCGTCGGCGCTCGTGTCGATGGCGCGTCGTCCGCCGATAGGCCGGCTGAGCCAACAACGCCGCGGGCAAAGCGCGGCGGCGGTGCGGGGCAGGGCGATTTATTCTGAGGCGTTCAGGCCGGCGCCGCGGCAAACGTGCGTTCGATGAGCGCGTCGAGCCGCTCGCCCGCAATCTTGGCGGACGCGGCGTGATAGCCGGGCCGGATCGGATTGAAGAAGGAGTGGCCGGCCTCGGCGTAAAGAAAGATTTCGATATTGGGCCGGTGCTGAGCCGCCCGCGTCACCGCATCGATTTCCGGCCGCGGAATGTGCGGGTCCTTCAGGCCATAATGCAATTGCACCGGACAGTCCACGCGGGCGATTTCGGCGTCGTGCTTGGCAATGCCCATGCCGTAGAACGACACCGCAGCATCGACGCCGGCCCGCGCCGCGGCGACGAAGGCCATGCGGCCGCCGGCGCAGAAGCCCAGCGCAAGAACCTTGTCGCTGGCAAACGGCTGCGTCCGCAGCCAATGCACCGCGGCGCCGATATCGCGGCCGGCGGCATCGACGTCGAGGGCGGCAAGCCGCGCCCAGGCGGCGTCGCGGTCCGGCCCGTCGAAGGCGAGCTCGCCCGGATAGGCGGAGCGCCAGAACAGATTCGGTATCAGCGCGTTAAAACCGCGCCGCGCATAATCCTCCGCCATGTCGCGATTGTGCTGTCCGATGCCGAACATCTCGGTGAAGATCATGATGCTCGGCGCGTTGCCTTGATCCGGCCGCGCCAGATGGGCGTCGAATGTGCGGCTGCCATCGTGTGCCAGCACGATCGTCTGCGTCGTGACCATGCGCCAATGATCCCTGGGTGACTTTGCCGTCATCTTATCGCAGGCTGCCGCGGGCGCGCGAGATCGATCGAACGGGGCATCCATGCAGGGCAAGATCGCAGTCGAGGAGCATTTCCGCATCGCCGAGACGACCGGCAGCGAAGGGCGTTATCCCGGCCCTTACTGGGCGGGGCTCTCGGCAAAACTCCTCGACATCCATGACGCGCGGCTTGCCGAGATGGACAAGACCGGCATCGAAATCGAGGTCATCTCGCTCAACTCCAATGCCGTCCAGGGCATTCCCGATCTCGCCAAGGCCATCGAGATCGCGCGCAAGGCAAACGACGCCTTGGCCGAAGCGGTCGCCAAGCGCCCGGATCGCTTCGCCGGTTTAGGCGCGTTGCCGATGCAGGATCCGCAAGCCGCCGCCGAGGAGCTTAAGCGCTGCGCACGCGAGCTGAAATTCAAGGGTGTGCTGGTCAACGGCTTTTCGCAAGCCGGTTCGGCCGACACCGCGGTCTATTACGACCTGCCGCACTATCGGCCGTTCTGGGCCGAGGTGGAACGGCTCGGCTTGCCGTTCTATCTGCATCCGCGCGATCAATTGCCGAGCCGGCGTCAGGCTTACGAAGGCCATCCCTGGCTGGTCGGCTCGCCGTGGGGGTTTGCCGATGAGACCGCGATCCATGCGCTCCGCCTGATGGGTTCTGGTCTGTTCGATGAATTTCCCAAGCTGCAAATCGTGCTCGGCCATCTCGGCGAACGCATCCCGTACGATTTGTGGCGGCTCGATCATCGCTTGAGCAAAGTGCCGAACCGCCCGGCCAAACGCGCCATGGGCGACTATTTCCGCAATAATTTCCACATTACGACGAGCGGCCACTTCTGCACGCCGTCGCTCATTGCCGCGATGCTGACCGTCGGCGCCGACCGCATATTGTTCGCGGTCGACTATCCGTTCGAGGATCACCTGCAAGGCTGCGCGTGGTTCGATACTGCGGAGATTGCCGAAGCCGACAGGATCAAGATCGGCAGAACCAACGCGATGGCGTTGTTTGATCTCGGTTGATTGAACAATCCTGTCAGTTCGTTCATTCCAGCGTCCTGGAACCGCCATCAAGCTCAGGTGTTATGTGCTCGGCGAACACGATTCGCGTTCAAGGAGAACACACAATGCTACGGACTATGTTTGCGATGACGGTTGCGGGTTTGCTCTTCGCGGCCGTTTCCGGGACTTCACAAGCTGCGCCGATTGCTCCACTGCCGTCCGGCGTCACTAAGGACAATAGCGGCCTTACGCAAGTGTACTACTACCGTCATCGTCACTGCTGGGTCGGGCGCTACGGCCACATGCATTGCGGCTAGTGATGCCGCGCTCCTGACGCGGAGCTAGCACACGAATTCGACACAGCCGCGCTGTGGCTTTTTCGACCAAAACGCGTCAATCTGGCGCCGCGCCGACCACAGTCGGTGCGGCGCTTGGTTTTTGCGCCAAGCTTCATCCCGCCGGAGGGCAATCATGGATCTTCTTGCCGATCGCGGCCGCCGCGTGCCGATCGAGGAACTCAATACCTCTAGGCTCCTGGCCCATGCCCGCAAGCAGGCGCATGAGCGCAATCTCGACGACATATTGATCGCCGACGTCGATTCCCACCACTACGAGAACGAGTGCTTCGACGAGTTCCTGCCCTTCATCGAGAACGACGTGCTGCGCCACCTCGTGCTGGCCGGCCGCGCCAAGGGGCGGCAGGCGCTCACCCCGAGCCAGGTCAGCTTCCAGGACATGGGCGGCCGCATCACCCGCTACCCGCTGCGCTCGTCGGAAAAAACGGCGGCCGGCAAGCTGCGCGACGTCGAATTGGGCCAGCGCTGGATGGACGCCATGAGCGTCGATTATTCCTGCCTGTTCCCGACCTTGCTGCTGGCGGTGGGACTGCATCCGTCGACCGAAATGGAGATCGAGCTGTGCTTCTCGTACAATCGCTGGCTCACCGAGCACGTGCTGCCGGAAGGCGACGGGCGGCTCTACTCGATGCTGTCATTGCCGATCTCCGAGCCCGACGAAGCGTTGCGCCAGATTGAAAAATTCGGCGACTGTAAGCACATCACCGGATTCATGGTGACCTCGGCGCGCACTTTGCCGATCCATCACAATTCCAACATGAAGGTGTTCCGCGCCATCGAGGAGCGCGGGCTGGCGCTGGCTTTCCACTCGGCCATCAATATCGGCGAGCCGGTGTTCAAGGGGCTCAATCGGTTCGCCGCCGTGCACGCGCTCGGCTTCCCGTTCTTCAACATTTTGCACATGACGAATTGGATCACCAACGGGCTCGGCGAGCGCTTTCCCAAGCTGCCGGTGATCTGGATCGAAGGCGGGCTCGCCTGGGTGCCGTTCCTGATGCAGCGGCTCGACCACGAATTCCTGCTGCGCGCGTCCGAATTTCCGCTGCTGAAGAAGAAGCCGTCGGACTACATGCGCGACATGTATTACGCCTCGCAGCCCATGGAGCGCGTCGACATGCTGGCGCTGGAGTGCACCTTCCGCATGATCAATGCCGAGACGCAGCTGATGTACGCTTCCGATTATCCGCACTGGGATTTCGACCTGCCGTCGACGGTGTGGGATCTGCCGTTCGTGTCGGAGAAAGCCAAGCACAATATTCTCGGCGGCAACGCGGCGCGGCTGTTCAAATTGCCGCCGCGCAACGACAAGCAGAAGCAAAACCTCGCCCGCTTCGGCAATCTCGCGGCGTGACGTGCAAGACGTCAGGCTCGGTGTCGACATCGGCGGCACCTTCACCGATGTGGCGCTCGAAGTCGGCGACAAGCGCTACACCGCGAAGGGCTTGACGACGCCACGCGCGCCCGAAGACGGCGTGCTCGCGATCCTGCATTCTGTCATCGCCGAGGCAGGTATCGCGCCCGATGATGTGCGCCTGATCATCCACGGCACCACGCTCGCCACCAATGCGTTGATCGAGAGGAAGGGCGCCAAGACCGCGCTGCTGACCACCGAAGGTTTTCGCGATGTGGTCGAGATCCGCCACGAGAACCGCTTCGAGCAGTACGACCTCAATATCGACCTGCCGCCGCCGCTGGTGCCGCGCCGGCTGCGCCTGCCGGTGCGCGAGCGCATCGATGCGCAAGGCGCCGTGCTGGTGGCGCTCGATGCGGCGAGTGTCGAAAGCGCCATCGATACGCTTGCCGCGCAACAGGTCGAGGCCGTGGCGGTCGGGCTTTTGCACAGCTTCACCAATCCGGAGCACGAGCGCCGGGTCGGCGAGGCGATTGGCCGCCGGCTGCCCGATGTTGCCGTGACGCTCTCCTCGGACGTTTCGCCGGAAATGCGCGAATACGAGCGCTTCTCCACGGCTTGCGCCAACGCCTACCTGCAGCCGCTGATGGGGAATTACATCGGCAAGCTTGAGCGCGAACTGACACGCGCCGGCTTTCGCTGCCCGATGCTGCTGATGACTTCGGGCGGCGGCATCACCACCGCCGAGACCGCGATGCGCTTTCCGGTGCGGCTGGTCGAATCCGGGCCGGCCGGCGGTGCGATCTTCGCCGCCTGCATCGCGCGCCAGCACGCCCTCTACCAGGTGGTCTCGTTCGACATGGGCGGCACCACGGCGAAAATCTGCTTCATCGACAAGGGCGAGCCGCAGACCGCGCGGCTTTTCGAGGTGGCGCGCATCTACCGTTTCGCCAAAGGCTCAGGCCTGCCGTTGCGCATTCCGGTCATCGAGATGGTCGAGATCGGCGCCGGCGGCGGCTCGATCGCGAGCGTCGATGGGCTTAACCGCATCGTCGTCGGTCCGGCGAGTGCCGGCTCGGAGCCCGGGCCGGTGTGCTACGGCCGCGGCGGCGGCGAGCCGACCGTGACCGATGCCGACGTGGCGCTCGGCCGAATCGATCCGCAAACATTTTCCGGCGGCAAGATGGCGCTCGATGCCGCCGCTGCCAGGGACGCCATCGCCGCGCGCATCGGCGAAAAGCTCGATCTCGTGGTCGAGCACGCCGCTCTCGGCATCAGCGAGGTGGTCGACGAGAACATGGCGAACGCGGCCCGCGTGCACGGCATCGAGAGCGGCAAGGATGTGCGGCCGCGCACCTTGATCGCCTTCGGCGGCGCCGCGCCGCTGCACGCCGCGCGCATTGCGGAAAAGCTCGGCATCGGTCGCGTGCTGATCCCCACCAATGCCGGCGTCGGCTCGGCGGTCGGACTGTTGCGCGCGCCGGTGGCTTACGAGGTCGTGCGCGGCCGGCTGATGCGGCTCGAAAGTTTCGATGCGGCGGCGGCCAACCGCCTGCTCGCCGAAATGCGCAGCGAAGCCGAATCGATCGTGCGCCGCGGCGCTCCCGACGCCGCGCTCAGCGAGCGCCGCTCGGCGCTGATGCGCTATCGCGGCCAGGGCCACGAGATCACGGTCGAGTTGCCGGTGCGGGACTTCACGTCGGCGGATCGCGCGACCATGCGAAAGCTGTTCGAGGAAGCCTACAGCCGGCTCTACAGCCGTCATATCCCCGGTGTCGAGATCGAGATTTTGAGCTGGGTGGTCGCGATCGCAGCGCCCGCCGAAGGCGAATTGGCGGCCGCAGTCGAAACGAAATCGAACGAGCCGAAGCCGCACACGCGGCGGCTGGTGTTCGATCCGGCGGGCGGCGAATTTTTGGACGTGCCGATCTATCGGCGGCCGGATTTGGCGCCCGGCGCGCGCATCCGCGGCCCGGCGGTGATTGCCGAGGACGATACCTCCACGGTGGTGAGTCCATTGTTCGACGCGCGCATCGACCGGTTCGGCTATATTGAGCTCATCCGTCGCGAGACCTGAACCATGATCGCACGCCCCAATGCCGCGCTGGCGCAAATCCATACCCAGATCATGTGGAACCGCCTGATCGCGGTGGTCGAGGAACAGGCGCAGACCATGATCCGCACCGCGTTCTCGACCTCGGTGCGCGAGGCCGGCGATCTTTCAGCCGGTGTGTTCGACCGCGAGGGCCGCATGTTGGCGCAGGCCGTCACCGGCACGCCGGGCCACGTCAATTCCATGGCCAACGGCGTCAGGCATTTTCTCGACGTCTATCCGATCGCGAGCATGAAGCCCGGCGATCACTACATCACCAACGATCCGTGGCTGACCGCCGGCCATCTGCACGACATCACCGTCGTCACGCCGAGCTTTTATCGCGGCGAGGCGGTCGGGCTGTTCGCCAACACCATCCATGTGGTCGATATCGGCGGCCTTGGCATGGGACCGGACGGCAGGCAGGTGTTCGAGGAAGGCGTCGCCATCCCGATCATGAAGCTCGCCCGCGAGGGCCGCATGAACGAGGATTTGTTGCGCCTGGTGCGCGCCAATGTGCGCGAGCCGCTGCAGGTCGAGGGTGACATTTATGCCTGCGCGGCGTGCAACGACGAAGGCAGCCGTCGCCTCCTTGAGATGATGGACGAGTTCGGCATCAACAATCTCGAACGGCTCGGCGACACCATCCTCGAAGCGTCGCGCGAGGCGACCCTGACGCGCATCCGCGCGCTGCCAAAGGGTACCTATCGCAACAGCATGACCATTGACGGCTACGAGAAGCCGCTCAAGTTGAACGCGGCGTTGACCGTGGGCGACGACGGCATCCACGTCGATTTCGAAGGCACGTCGTCGGCGTCGGCCTACGGCATCAACGTCGTCTATAATTATTGCTTCGCCTACACCGCGTTCGGCGTCAAATGCCTGGTGGCGCCCGAAGTGCCGAATAATGCCGGCTCGCTCGAGCCGATCACGGTCAGCGCGCCGGAAGGTTGTCTGCTCAACGTGAAGCGGCCGTGGCCGGTGGCGGCCCGGCACACCGTCGGCCAGATGCTGCCCGACGTGGTGTTCGGTTGCTTGGCGAACGTCATCCTGGGCGGCGTGCCGGCCGAGGGTGCGTCGGCTTTATGGAATCCGCAAATTTTTGGCGGCGGTTCGCTGGTCGATGAAGTCGAAGACGGCACGGATGCCAATATGCTGCCGGAATTCTCCACCGTGATCTTCCATTGTGGCGGCGCCGGCGCCCGGCCGGAGAAGGACGGCTTGAGCGCGACCGCGTTTCCGTCCGGCGTGCGCACGATACCCGTGGAAGCCACCGAGAGCGTGGCGCCGGTGGTGTTCTATCGCCGCGAATTCCGTGAAAGCTCGGGCGGCGCCGGAAAGATGCGCGGCGGGCTTGGCCAGGTGATCGAGATCGGCGGCGCCGGCGCCAATCCGGTAGCGCTCTTGTGCAATTTCGAACGGGTGAAAAACCCGGCGCGCGGCCGCGACGGCGGCATGTCCGGCGCAGCCGGCACCGTGACGCTGCGCTCGGGCCGCCCGATCCGGCCAAAAGGCCGGCAGACCGTGCCGCCGCGCGATGCCATCCAGCTGCACCTGCCAGGCGGCGGCGGCTTCGGCGATCCGCGCCGGCGCGATCCGCAAAGCGTGCGCGACGACGTGCTCGACGGCTTGATCACGGCGGAGGAGGCGCGGCGCGATTACGGCGTCGTCATCGATGCGCGCGGCGGAATCGATGTCGCTGCGACCTCGCGTCTGCGATCGGCCTAAATCCGCAAAAAATGCTACTGTGGCTGCCGGCCATCTACTAACCGCGAGCGTGCAATGCCCATAAAAATCATCGGCATGATCGGCGTCACGCCGCCGCGCAGCGACGCCACCTTGCATGTCATCGAAGGCGGCTTGTCGCCGGATTATGTGATCCAGGCCGCGCGCGCCCACGAAGCGTCCGGTTTTGATCTGGTGCTGGTCGGCTACTCGTCGTCCTCCGCCGAGGGTTTTTTGGTCGCGCTGCATGCGGCGGCGCGGACCGAACGGCTGGGTTATCTGATCGCGCACCGGCCGGGCTTTGTGGCGCCGACCTTGATGGCGCGCAAGATCGCGACCTTCGACCATCTCACCCACGGCCGCCTCGTCCTGCACGTCATCACCGGCAAGACCGACGACGAGCAGGAGGGCGACGGCGATTTCACGCCCAAGGACGAGCGCTATCGCCGCGCCGCCGAATATCTCGAACTGATGAAGCTTGCCTGGTCGAACGAGCGGCCGTTCGATTTTGCGGGCGACTTCTACAAGGTCAAAGGCGCCCATTCCGACGTGCGGCCGCTGCAAAAACCGCATCCGCCCATCTTCTTCGGCGGCGCGTCGGATGGTGCGCTCGAAATGGGCGCGCGGCTGTGCGACGTCTATGCCATCTATGCCGAGCCGCTCAAATCGACGCGCGAGCGCATGCGCGAATTTCGCGCCCGTGCCGCGGTGTTCGGCCGCACGCCAGGCTTCAATGTCTCGGTGCGTCCGATCATCGCCGCCAGCGAAGGCGCCGCCTGGGACAAGGCGAACAGGATTTTGGCCGGCGTTTCCGGCAACAAGGGCTGGAGCCGGCAGGAGGCGATGTCAGGGCCGGTGGATAATGCCGGGCGGCGGCTGATGAGCTTTGCGCTCGAAAGCGATGTCCACGACGAGCGGCTGTGGATGCCGATCGCACGCGCCACCGGCGCGCTCGGCAACACCTCCTGCCTGGTCGGCACCGCCGAGCAGGTCGCGGCTGCGATCCTGGAATATTACAAGCTCGGCGTCGGCTCGGTGTTGATCCGCGGTTTTGATCCCATGAACGATACCGTCGAGTTCGGCCGGGAGCTTATTCCGCACATAAAGGCCGGTGCCGCCGAGGTTGATCGCCTGCAAGCGGCTGGCTGAACGTTCATGCCGACAGCGCCATCGGCGCGGTCGCTGCCGCGTCCTGCAGGATCATGTCCGAGCCCTTCTCGCCGATCATGACTGCCGCCGCATTGGTGTTGCCGGACACCACGGTCGGCATGATCGAGGCGTCGACCACGCGCAGGCGCTCAAACCCGCGCACGCGTAAGCGTTCGTCGACGACTGCGGCTGAATCAGGCCCCATGCGGCAGGTCGAGGTCGGGTGATAGACCGTGGTGCCGGTGTTGCGGGCGTAGGCCAAGAGATCGGCGTCGCTTTGGCATTGCGGCCCGGGCGCGTGTTCCTCGGCGATCAGCTTGCGCATCACCGGCTGGCTCATGACCTTGCGCAGCACATGCAATCCCGCGACCACGGTGTCGCAATCGGCGCGCGCCGACAGATAGCGCGGCTGGATCGCCGGCGCGTCGCTCGGGTTATTGGATTTGATGCGCACGGTGCCACGGCTGTCCGGCCGCAACTGGCAGATCGATGCCATGAAGCCGGAGAACGGATGC
>Ga0210395_10000961_pt1 | contig 22282 bp, 22 predicted proteins | sample IncBWH4OmetaG_FD_150861 | JGI IMG/M metagenome (GOLD analysis project Ga0210395, IMG submission 150861) | Forest soil microbial communities from Barre Woods Harvard Forest LTER site, Petersham, Massachusetts, United States - Inc-BW-H-4-O ...
ATGCGCTGGGGGACGCTGGCCTCGAGGAAGGCGTGGGGCGGATCGGGAAGCTGCTGGCTGAGGCTCACTAAAGGGTCCACGGGGTCGTCCTAAGTCCACGGGGTCGTCGCGGGGAAATCAACCACCGGGGCGCGGGCCTGGGGGACAATAGAGAATGCCCCACGATCTTTCGGCGCTGCCTAAGGCGCATCTGCATCTGCATCTGACTGGGGCCATGCGGCACTCGACGATGATCGAGTTGGCTCAGTTTCACCGGGTGTCGCTGCCGCCGGCGCTGACCGAGGAGTGGCCGCCGCAGCTGTCTACGGCCGACGAGCGCGGGTGGTTCCGGTTTCAGCGGCTGTATGACATGGCTCGGTCGGTGCTGCGCACGACTGATGATCTGTACCGGCTCGTGGCGGAGATCGCCGAGGATGAGCAGGCGGAAGGGTCCGGGTGGCTTGAGCTGCAGGCCGACCCGTCCGGGTTCGCGGGGGTTTATGGCGGGATCACGGCCCTTCACGCGTTGCTGCTCGATGCTGCGGAGAAAGCCGCACGCGCAGCCGGGATCGGGATCGGGATCATTCTCGCGGCTAACCGGATCAGGCATCCGATGGATGCGCGGACGCTCGCTCGGCTCGCGGTTCAGTTCGCCGGGCAGGGCGTGGTCGGGTTCGGGCTCTCTAATGATGAACGGCGGGGGCCCGCGCAGGACTTTGAGCGGGCATTTCTGATCGCGGAGCGGGGCGGGCTGCTGCTGGCACCGCATGCCGGGGAGCTTGTCGGGGCGGCGAGCGTGCGAGCGGCGCTCGACGTGCTGCACGCCAACCGGCTTGGGCACGGGGTGCGGGTGGTGGAGGATCCGCGGCTCGTTGAGCGACTGGCTGCCGCTGGTATCGCCTGCGAGGTGTGCCCGTCTTCCAACGTCTCGCTCGGCGTCAGCCCGAACGAGGCATCAGTGCCCGTCCGCACCCTCGTCGAGGCTGGGGTTCCGGTAGCGCTTGGGGCGGACGATCCGCTGCTCTTCGGGCGACGGCTGGTGAAGCAGTATGAAATCGCCCGCGACGTCCAGCGGTTCACGCCAGCGGAGCTGGCCGAGCTCGCGCGCATGTCCATCAGGAGTTCCGCCGCACCGGCAGACACAAAAACCCGCCTGCTATCAGCCATCGACGCCTGGCTGGCCGCTTGATGCCATGCGCTTTAGAGGGTCACGCCGATGAGGGTGGGTTCGGGGGTGAGGGTGACGCCGAAGGCGTTCTGGACGCCGTCGACGATCTCGCGGGCGAGGGCGACTAGGTCGGCGGTGGTGGCATTGCCCGTGTTCGTGAGGGCGAGGGTGTGCTTGGTCGACACGCGGGCGGGGGCGGGGGCGCCGTAGCCCTTGGCGAACCCGGAGCGCTCGATCAGCCACGCGGCCGAAAGCTTCACCAGGCCCTCGCCTGCCGGGTAGCCAGGGACTGGGCCGGCGACCCCGCGGCCCGCTGCGGCCGCCCCGACCCGGGCGAACTCGCCCGCTGAGACGATCGGGTTGGTGAAGAACGACCCCACGCTGCGGGTGTCCGGGTCTCCGGGGCACAGAACCATGCCCTTGCGGGCGCGGATCTTGAGGACCGCCGAACGGACCTCGCCGACGCTCGCGCGCTCCCCCGCGGCAACGCCCAGTTCCGTGGCGAGTTCGGCGTATTTCACCGGCATCGATGCAGGCTGGCGAGCGAGGCGGAACGTGGCGGCGAGCACCACGTGGCGCGGCCCGGCCGCCTTGAACAGGCTGGTGCGGTACGCGAATGCGCACCCTTCGTTCGGAATGACCTTTACTTGATCTTCCTGCCGGTCGTACACCCGTACCTCGGTGATGACCTCAGCCACCTCACGACCGTACGCGCCGACATTCTGGATCGGGGTCGCGCCCGCGCGACCCGGGATGCCGGACAGGGTTTCGAGGCCGGACAGACCCTCGGCGACCGTGACCGCGACCACGCTGTCCCAGTCCTCGCCAGCCGCGACGGTTACGTTCACCACACCGTCGCCGGCTTCGGCGAAGGTGAGGCCGCGGGTGTTGACGTGGATGACGGTGCCGCCGAAGCCCTCGTCGGAGATCACGAGGTTGGAGCCGCCGCCGATGAGCAGGACCGGCTCGGCGGCCGCGTCAGCGGCCCGCACCGCCTCGATGAGCTCAGCATCTCCCGCCGCGGAGACGAAGTTCCGGGCCGGGCCGCCGAGGCCGAGGGTGGTGTAGTCGGCGAGCGAGGTCACGGGAGGCGGACGGTGGCGCGGGCGCGGGTCAGCACCTTCGCCCCCGCTGCCTTCGCCACGATGTCGACGGTGACCTTATTGCCTTCGAGCTTCTCGAGGACCTTGCCGGTGAACTCGATAGTCGCGCCGCCCGTGCTGCCGGAAGGCGGAGCATCGTCGGGCACGGGGACCATGGCGGAGAAGCGGACGCCGAAGTCCGTGACCGCGCCCGGGTCGCCCGCCCACTCGGTGACGAACTTGCCCGCTTGCGCCATGGTGTACATGCCGTGCGCGATGACGCTAGGCAAGCCGACGGACGTGGCGACGCGGTCGCTCCAGTGAATCGGATTGAAGTCACCGGACGCGCCGGCGTACTTGACCAGGTCCAGGCGGGTGACGCGGTAGCTGCGGGCGGGCAGCTCCGTGCCGGGTTCGACGTCCGCGTAGCTGACGCTCATCAGCTGCCTCCGCGCTCGACGAGCGTGGACCTGGCGGTGCAGACGTGCTCGCCCTCGACGGTCGCGATGTCCGTGGAGGTGACAAGCATCGACATGGCGCCGACCGATTTGATCGACTCGATGGTGGTCGTCGCGACCACGACGTCGCCGGCGTGCAGCGGGCGGGCGTGCGCGAAGGACTGCTCGCCATGCACGACCATCGAGTAGTCGAGCCCGAGGCCCGGATCGCTGTTGGCCTGGCCGGCGGCGGCCATGCTGATCACGATCGCGAACGTGGGCGGCGCGATCACGTCGGGGTAGCCCGCCTTGACGGCGGCTTCCCGGTTGCGGCACAGCTCAGAAGAATCGCCGATCGCCTTCGCGAAATCAGCGATCTTCACCCGGCTGACCTCGTAGGGCTCGCCCGGACCGTAAACGCGGCCGACGTACTCGGGGTTCAGCGGCACGCTCGGTGACCTTAACCGCGGGAGACTAGCGGGTCTCGCGGTGGTCGGTGTGCCGACGGCAGTTCGGGCAGAACTTCTTCAGCTCAAGACGGTCCGGGTCATTGCGCCGGTTCTTCTTGGTGATGTAGTTGCGGTGCTTGCACTCCTGGCAAGCCAGCGTGATCTTCGGCCGGACATCGGTGGCAGCCACGATGGAGTGCCTTTCTACACGAGGGTCTACACGAACGGGTCAACGGTCAAGATTACCTGGCTGGGTAGCGGAGACCGGACTTGAACCGGTGACACAGCGATTATGAGCCGCTTGCTCTGCCGACTGAGCTACTCCGCCATATTCATGACTGGGTAAGCGTACCCGATCGCCGGCGTATTCCGTGCGCCAACCAGTTGTCCACAGGGCTGCGTGATTTGTGCACCGGAGAATCCTCTTCAGACCGGGGCATATCCACACGACCGCAACAAGTTGCGCACAGGTTATCCACAGGCTGTGCGTGGCGCATCCGCCGATCGGTTGATGCCGGTGCACCGACCGGCTGGTCGCGCGAATGCGTTCAACCGCGGCCTGCTCACCCCGGCGGGGCCCCCGCAGGGCCGGAGCCAGGACTGAGCGACGGGTCACCAACTGGCGCGCATTCCGTACGGGAACGCGGCGCCGATCGCCTCGATGCGGCGGATCCAGCCACCGGACACCTTGAACAGCTCCCAGATCATCATGCTGTTCGGTGCCGGGATGGGGGAGACGAAATCGGCGTCGCGGAGCTGGCCGGGATGGTCGAAGAAGCAGCGGACGAGCACCAGGCCGCGCTCGACGTCGATGATCAGGAAGTCCCGGTCGCGGATGTCCTCGATGTAACGGAAGGCCAGAGTTCGGATCTGGTCCCGCACACCCAGCCGCAGGCCTTCGACGAAGCTCAGATCCGGAGGGAAGCCCGCGCCGTCGGGGTTGAGCACGGTCTGGAGCCCGTTCTCGATCCTGAGGCAGTCGTCCGCGGCCGGAATCAGGTCGGCGTCGTCGCGCGACACGCCATCCAGGTAGCCGTTCGCCGCGGCGATAAGGCCTTCCGTCGTGCCGCGCTCCCTGGGATCGATGAGGTCGGGCATGACCGGGCTCGGCTTGTACAAGCCCTCGGGGAACGTGCTGCGCCCGAAGGGGGCGCGGCGGATGACCAGGGTTTCGGCCTCGGAGATGGCCTTGCCCGTGGTCCGCAGCCTGACGCCGAGCAGCGCCTCATTGCCGCTGTCGGGACCGCCCTCGGTGATCATTCCCCAGCCGGCCACCTGGCCCGCCGCGGTGTCGGCGACGGTCACCGCGCGGTTTTCGGCCGTGCCGGTCGCTGTCGCCCACAGCCCGGTTCCGATGGCCAGCTCCTGGCCGTTCTCGGTGAACCGGGTGTCCGCGCTCAAGGGCAGCCGCCCGGGGTCGCCCGCTGCGAGGGCGGCGTAGTACGCGTCGAGCAGTTCACGCAGCCGCGCTTCCGTGATCGCCATAACCAGCCCCATCGCGTGCCGTAAGGGAAGATCGAGATGATGGCCTCGATGTGCCGGATGAGCCCGCCGCGCACCTTGAAGACCTCCCAGGCGGGCATGCTGTTCGGGGCGATGAACGCCGCCCGGCCCTGCCATCCGTGCACCTTGCCCGGATGGTCGAAGAAGAACCGCACCATGACAAGCCCTCGCGCCGGATCCGTCAGGTACATGCCGCGGTCACGCGCCGCCCAGATATGCCGGGTCAGGCCCTCGCGGACCTGCCGGGCGACGCCGATGGCCTGCCGTGGCGGCAACTCGGTGCCCGGCGGCCACCCCTCGGTGCGCAGGACCGTCTGTACGCCGTTCTCCACCCGGACGCAGTCGTCGGCGACGGGGATAAGGTCGGCGTTATCGCCGGACACGCCGTCCAGGTACCCGTCCGCCGCCCGGCACAGTTCGTCCCTCGTCGGGCGCTCTGCCTCGTCGAGCAGGTCGAGCAGGCCAGGGGCCGGCCGGGCCAGCCGCTCGGCGTCGAGCAGACCGAACCCGGACACCATGTCGTTGATCCGTACGACGAAGGTCTCGATCTCCGTGATGAGCTCGGCGGCCACTTTGAGCCGGACCCCGAGGATGGCGTCGCGGCCCGCCTCGCGCACCATCCCCCAGCTGGCGACCTCCCCGCTTTCTTCGTCGGCCACGGTCACCGCCCGGCTGGTCCCGACCCCGGTGGCCGTCCGCCAGAGCCCGCGCCCGAGCGGGAGGACCTGGCCGTTCTCCGTGAAAACCGCGCCCGGTGCCACCGGCAGGAGCGCATGCTCGCCCGCCGCCAGAACCTCGAAGTACCGGTCGGCGCACCGCCCGAGGCCGGTTTCCGGCTGCTGAGCCTCGTTCTCCATTGACGTGCTACTCCTTCGCCGGCCAGTAGTTCATCAGCCACTCGCGCGGGTGCTGCCCGTTGACGAACCCGAGGTAGCGGGAGGCCTGGTTGAAGCCGAGCAGTTCCAGCAGCCGCGGCGGCAGCCCGCGGACTTGTGCGGGGTCAGCGCCAAGGACGCCGAGGGTGTGGGCTTCGCAGGGGCGCAGCCACGGCTGGACATAGTCGATGACGACGCCGAGCCGGGGCCGGGTGCTGTAGTTGGCGCCGCCACCGTGGTAGAGACGGCCCGAGAACAGCAGCACCGATCCGGCCGGCATCGCCGCGGGGATCGCCTCGGCGGCCGTTGGCTTGCCCGCGGGCCGGAGGTGACTGCCGGGGACCACCCGGGTGGCCCCGTTGGCGGCGGTGAAGTCGTCCAGTGCCCATATCGCGCTGATCATGACGTCGCGGTCCCGCGGCAGCGGGTAGACGCCCTGCTCGTAGTGCAGAACCTGGGCGTCCTGGCCGGGGTGGACCTGGATGGCGACGGTGTTGCCGAACTGCGCGCCCGCCCCGATCAGCCGTTCCACCACGTCGAGCACGAGAGGTTCGAGCGCCGCCGCGTCCATGCATCGGGTCACGGCGAGTGGCGCCCAGACCCGGCGCGTCCGGGTGCCGTCGAATCCGGTTCCCCAGTGAGCCGCTCCGGCCAGTGCGCCGAGCCGATCCCGCGCCGCGGTCAGGTCCCGTTCGCCGAGGAGGCCCGGCACGATCGCGTAGCCGTTGGTCGCGATCTCCCGCTCCACCTCGGCCGCCGTTGCCATAGATGCAGTATCCATCCGCACCGCGCGTGCGGTCATTGGCTCTGGCTCAAGGCGGGGCCTCGGCTTGTAGTGCTTAGGCCCGTACTCCGAGGAGATCGAGACGGGCACGTTCCGGTAGCGAGCCGGGTCGCGGTCAGCGTCGCCGGGCGAGCGGGAACGCGAACCAGAGCACGGCGAACATGCCGGCGACGAACGCGGTGATCAGCCAACCGGCCAGTCCCCCGGCCACATAGCTGGCTACCAGCAGGATGCTGGCCGAGACGGCCAGGCCGACCGCACCCAGCCCGGCCATGGCCATCACGTTGGCCGCGCGGACCAGGCCCTCCTTCCCGCCGCGGCGGAACACCAGCCGGTGATAGGCCACCGGTCCCAGCAACAGGGCGGTCGCGGCGGCGGACAGCAGCAGGCAGGCCAGATAGAGGTCACGCTGGCCCGGGCTGATGGTGGCGAACCGGTTGGCAAACGGCAGCGAAAGCAGGAACCCGAACAGAACCTGCACGCCGAGGCCAGCCACCCGCAGCTCTTGAAGCAGCTCGGCGAGATTGCGGTCATCCCGCTGCTCCTGCGACTCATCCCGCGGACCCTGCATGTACCCCCGCCTTCCTGGCAAATTTCCCGGCTGCCCGGAGGTCGTGGGGCTAAACACGGCCGGCGCCGCCCGCCAGCACCGTGGATTACCGACCGATAGTCACGGGTAGCCACTTAGTTGTTACGGTCAGTAACATCGCCGCGGGCGGGGGAAACTGGGATGCCGGCACGGACGCAGGGGTCACACATGGCCACCAGTCAGCAGGGCGGGTGCCGGTGACCGCGCCGGCCCGGCCGATCCTGCGCAGCCAGCGGCTGCGCTTGGTCAACCACCAGGGCGACGCGCTGCGGCTGGGGATGAACTGGACCGAGGAGGACCTGGGCAAGCCGCAGGTCCTGGTGGACAGCGCTTACGGGATGGGCCATCCTGGCACGTTCCATTTCCGTGAGCTGGTCGAAGAGGTCAGCAACGGGGTCTACGAGGCAGGCGGCAAGCCGGCCGTCTTCGCGGTCAGCGACATCTGCGACGGCGTGGTCCAGGCCACCAGCGGGATGAGCTACTCGCTCGTGTCACGCGACATCATGGCGGCGATGGTGGAGATCCACGCGCTCGGCCATCCCCACGACGGCATGGTGCTGATCTCCGGCAACGACAAGTCGGTCCCCGCCCACCTGGTGGCGATCGCCCGGTGCGACCTGCCGGCGATCCACCTGCCGGGCGGCACCCAGCTGAATGCCCCGGACTATATGACCTCGAACAAGATGTGGGAGATGGGTGCCGAGGTCGAGCGCGGCGAAATGCCGAGGGAGGATCTCGCGTCCGCGCAGCGAAACGCCTGTCCGACCTGCGGGGCCTGCCAGTTCATGGGCAGCGCCAGCACCGGCCAGGTGCTGGCCGAGGCCCTCGGCCTGGCGCTGCCCGGAAGCGCGCTTACCCCGGCACCGCTGACCAGGCTGCTGCGCTATGCCCGGGCGACGGGGAAGCAGCTCGTCACGCTGATCGAGGAGAATCTCACGCCGCGGCGCATCCTGACCCGCGACGCGTTCGAGAACGCGATCGTGCTGCACGCAGCCGTCGGCGGCTCGACCAACGCGCTGCTGCACCTGCCGGTGATCGCCCGCGAGGCAGGCGTCGATATCGGCATCGACGACTTCGACCGGATTCACCGGCGGGTGCCGGTGCTGGCCAACGTGAAGACGACCGGCCGCTACCCCGTCGAGTACTTCTGGTACGCCGGCGGCGTACCCGCGGTCATGCTCGAACTCCGCGAGATGCTGCACCTGAACTGCCTGACCGTCACCGGGAAGACGCTGGGCGAGAACCTCGAGGAGATCGAGCAATCGCCGTTCTTCTTCGCCGAACGGCTCGGCTACCTGCGCAACCTCAAGCTAGCGAAAGAGGAGATCATCCGGCCCCGGGATGACCCGTTCGGCACCGACGGCGGTGTCGCGGTGCTGTACGGCAATCTGGCGCCCGGCGGCGCGATGATCAAGGCGTTCTCCGTGCCGTCCGAGATGCACGTGCACACCGGCCCGGCCCGGGTCTTCGACTTCGAGGACGAGGCCGTGCACGCGCTGGTGGGCCGCAAGGTGACACCCGGCGACGTGCTGGTGATCCGCTATGAGGGGCCACGGGCGAACGGCATGCCGGAGATGTACTACGCCGCGGCCATCCTGTCCTCCGACGCCGTCCTGAACACCACGACGGCGATCGTCACCGACGGCCGGTATTCCGGCGCCATGCGCGGTCCGTGCGTCGGCCACGTCGCACCCGAGGCGCTCAGCGGCGGTCCGATCGCGCTTGTCGAGGAGGGCGATCTGATCGAGATCAACATCCCCGAGCGACGGCTGGCGATCGTCGGTATCGGCGGTGAACACCAGTCGCCGGAGGCCGTTGACGAGACCCTGGCCCGGCGCCGCGAAGTCTGGAAGCCGCCGAGGCCGCGGCATGAGACCGGAATCCTGTCGCTGTACGAACGAGTCGCCAGGGACGCCGCTCAAGGGGCGTCCCTCACCTGACCGCCGGATCGGGACCCCGCTGAAAGGCAGCGAAACGGAATGGCTGACAACATCAGGCAGAAGACCGTCGTGATCGCGGACTCCGACTACGGCGACGTGGACATCGAGCGGGCGATCATCGAGGCGGCGGGCCTGCGCCTGGTCCCCGCGCAGTGCAAGACCGAGGACGACGTCATCGAGGTCGCGCGGGACGCGGACGCGATCATCGCGCAGTACGCGACCGTCGGGGCGCGGGCTATCGACGCGCTGACCCGTTGCGAGGTGATCGCCCGGTACGGTACCGGCACCGACATCGTCGACGTCGATGCCGCGACGCAGCACGGCATCCTGGTCACGAACGTGCCGAACGACTGGTGCGAGAACGAGGTCGCGGACCACGCCATGGCCCTGCTCCTGGCGGCCGCGCGGAAGATCTGCGCCTATGACCAGGCGACCCGGGCCGGCACGTGGCGGTGGCAGGCGGGCGAGCCCATCCACCGGCTGAGCGGTCGCACGCTCGGGCTGCTGTCGTTCGGCGCGATCGCGCAGGCGATCGCTCGCCGAGCGGCGGGGTTCGGGCTGCAGGTCATCGCCAGCGACCCGTACCAGCCCGCCGCGAACATCACCGAACGAGGCGCGGTTCCCGTGTCGTTCGAGGAATTGCTAGACCAGGCGGACTACCTGGTCATCCAGGCGCCGCTGACCAAGGAGACCCATCACCTGATCGGCGAGCCCGAACTGCGCCGGATGAAGCCCACCGCCATCCTCATCAACACCGCCCGCGGGCCCATCGTCAGCGACCAGGCCCTGCACCGGGCGCTCATCGAAGGCTGGATCGCGGGCGCCGGCCTGGACGACATCGAGGAAGAACCCGCCAAGCAGCGCGACTGGACTCCGGCCAACCCGCTATTCAGCCTGGAAAACGTGATCATCACGCCGCACGCCGCCTACTACTCGGAAGAAGCCATCCGAACGGTGCGTGACTTCGCCGCATCCGAAGTCGTCCGCGTGCTCTCCGGCAAGCCGCCGTTGTCACCGGTCAACGCGGTCCCCCGGCAGCGTGCTGAGCAGCCGGCCCGCCGCACGGTCAGGCATTAAACACAACGGCACCAGCCTGCCGGTATTGACGGAGAGTAGTCCTGTGAGTGCAAACTGAGAGATCTGATACTGAAGTCCACTCGCGTGAAGCACTCACGTGCTTGTGGCAGAACATCACCCCACGGATAGGTGGGTGACCGCTCCTCGGGCTCGAGAAGGGAGCTCGATCATGGCTACTGAAACTGGATCCGCCGGAGTCGCCGCTACCAGGCCCGGGGACATAGGCCTCAGGCGAGAGATGGGGCTCATCGGGGCCACGTGGGCGTCGGAGACCTCGATCATCGGGTCCGGCTGGCTGTTCGCCGGAATGGGCGCCGCGGTCCTCGCCGGGCCCGCGGCCATCTACGGCTGGCTCATTGGCGGGGGGTGCGCCATCGTCCTGGCGCTCCTGCACGCCGAGCTGGGGGGGATGTACCCGGTAGCGGGCGGGACGGCCAGGTTCCCGCACCTGGCGTACGGCAGCGTGGCCGGCGTGTCGTTCGGGTTCTTCTCCTGGCTGCAGGCGGTCACCGTCGCACCGGTCGAGTGCTACGCGGTCATGCAGTACGGCCAGTACTACTGGCACAGCATCTACAACCCGGACACGGGCCGGATCACCACGCTCGGCTTCGTGATGACGATCGTGCTGATGGCCATCTTCACCGCGCTCAACTTCATGGCCGTGCGGCTGTTTTCGCGCGTCAACGCCGGCATCACGTGGTGGAAGGTCGCCATCCCGCTCCTCACCATCATCATCTTCTTCTTCAAGTTCCACGGCGGCAACTTCAACCCGGGCGGCGGCGGGTTCATGCCGTTCGGCATGAAGGCGGTGTTCGGCGCCATCCCCGGTGCGGGCATCGTATTCTCCTACCTGGGCTTCGAGCAGGCTGACCAGCTAGCCGGGGAGATCAAGAACCCGCAGAAGAACCTGCCGCGCGCGATCATCATCGCGATCCTGCTCGGCACGCTGATCTACTGCCTGGCGCAGGTCGTGCTCATCGGCGCCACCCCGGCCAGCCTGCTGACCCACGGCTTCCAGGGAATCCCGACCGGGAACCCCGTGCTCGTCTACCCGTTCGCCGCGGTGGCCGGCCTGGCCGGGCTCGGTATCTTCTGGGTGACGGTCCTGCATATCGACGCGTTCGTCTCCCCGTTCGGCACCGGGATGATCTACCAGACCTCCACCTCCCGGATCGGGTACGGCCTGGCCAGGAACAGGTACTACCCGCAGATCTTCCAGTGGGTCGACAGGAACGGCGTGCCGTGGTTCAGCCTGATCATGGCGTTCGTATTCGGCATCTTCTTCCTGCTCCCGTTCCCGAGCTGGCAAGCACTGGTCGGCCTCGTCACCGGTGCGAGCGTGCTCATGTACGCGGGCGCCCCGCTGTCGCTGGGCGCCTTCCGCCGCCAGGTGCCGGATGCGCCGCGGCCCTACCGGGTGCCTTTCGCCGTGGTAATTTCGCCGCTCGGCTTCGTCATCGCGAACATGATCATCTACTGGTCCGGCTTCAACGTGGTCTGGAAGCTCGGCGTATGCATCGTGATCGGCTACATCATCATCGGCATCTGCATGGTCTTCGACCCGGACCGGCCGCCGCTGGACTGGAAGTCCGCGCAGTGGCTGCCGGTCTACCTGATCGGAATGGGCTTCATCTCCTGGTTCGGCCAGTTCGGCAGCGGCGCGCCGCCGGTCAACAACAACCGCCTCGGCTACGGGTGGGACATGCTGACGGTGGCGCTCTTCAGCCTGGTCATCTACTACTGGGCGCTGTGGTGCAGGCTGCCGCGGCAGGAGATGGCGCTGCTCGTCGAGAAGCAGTCCGTGCGGATGGGAGACGTGGCCGCGCCGCCGCGGCACTGACCCGTCCGCGGGCTGCCGGTCACGCGGCGAACGCACGCAGCCCGGTGTCGATGAGCCGCGCGGCGCGGCGGACGTCGGCGGTCACCTGCTCGTGGAGCAGCGCCGGCGTGGCCGCGCTATCCAGGTGCCCCGGCCTCGGGCACTGAATTGCCATGCCGGGCCTTCCTGTTCGAGAGGCCCGGCAACCCAGGTGGCTAACCGAGTGCGAACGACCGCAGATCTCGTCTGGAGATCTTGAACAGTCAGATTCAGCCGCGGACCGCCCATGGGATCAGCTGGCCGTGCGCCGTGAACAGGTCGTCGCACATGGCGATGGTTTGCGTCGTGGTCAGCGTGGCGGCCGTGTTCGGGTCGAGGAGCGCGGCCTGGTAGGCGTGCTCCCGCGATTCCTCCAGCGCGGAACGCACGGTCAGCTCCACCACGTTGAGGAACGTCCTGTTGAGCGCGGCGATCTGCGGTGGCAGCGCGCCGACCGCGACAGGCTTGGGACCGCCCGCGCCGACCACGCACGGCACTTCGACGCAGCAGTCATCCGGCAGGCTGGAGATGAGCCCGCCGTTGCGGATGTTGACGTGCAGCTCGCGTTCGGTGCCCGTCTCCTGCGAATGGATGAACAGGGACGCCAGCTCGTGCGCGGGCTCCAGGTCCAGGGGCGCGTCCGAGTCGAGCGCCGCACTTAGCGCCGACAGCTCCTGCAGGTTCTCTTCGGAACGCTCCAGGTAGTCCCCCACGAAGATGCGGAACCGCTCAATCTCCGAGTCATGGTGCATGAACCACGGCAGGTACTCCGCACCGTGCTCGCTGGACTCGGTGGGGAAGTATCCGAACCGCCGGTAGATCTCCACCCGGACCCGCCGTTGCAGCTCCGGCGAGCTTTCAACGATCGCGGCCAGCTTCGGGTACAGGGACTCGCCGTCCTGCTCGAAGCGGAGCACGAATGCCTGGTGGTTGAACCCCGCGGTCAGGAAGCGGACCCGTGACGGGTCGGCTCCGACCAGGGAGGTCAGGAACGCCTGCGTGTCGCGGACCGAGTGGCACAGGCCGAATACCCGGTTGAACCCCGTCCCCTCGTATACCGCCCACGGCAGCATGGCCATCGGATTGCTGTAGCTGAGCAGGTAGGCGTCCGGGCAGACCTCCAGCATGTCCCGCGCCAGCGCGGTCACCACCGGAATCGTGCGCAGCCCCCGGAAGATGCCGCCGATGCCCAGCGTGTCGCCGATCGTCTGGCGCACGCCGTAGCTGGCGGGGATGTCGAAGTCCGCCCTGGTGGCGTCGTACCCGCCGACCTGCACCTCGTTAATGACGTAGTCGGCGCCGAGCAGCGCCTCGCGGCGGTCCAGCGTGGCGGTCACGAGCGCGCCCGCACCGGCCTGCTCTGAGATCCTGCGGACGAGCCGTTCGGCGTGCGCCAGCCGGTCCGCGTTGATGTCGTGCAGCGTCAGCCGCAGGTTGTTCCGGAACTCCGGGTAACTGCACAGGTCAGTCACCACGTTGCGGGTGAACTCGACGCTGCCCGCGCCGATGAAGGTCACTTGGGTCATAGTGCGAAACTGTTGCATATCTGCTCATTTCAGTCAACTCCTTGCACATCGCCCCCTCATACTGCACTATGTTGCTTCAAACACGCGTATTTCAGTCATTTCTGCGCCAGAACGCTTGATCGGACGACGAAGGGCGACGTTTCATGGGAAGAAGACATCGGCTGCGGGGAGCTGTCGCTGGCTCGCTCGCGGTGGCGACCGCGGCGGCCCTCGGCCTGGCGGGCTGCGGTACCGACGCGAGCTCGGGCACCAGCAGCAGCGGCCCCACCACCATCCAGATCTGGGAGGGCTATAGCGGCGCCGAGGCCACCGCGTTCTCGCACCTGGTGTCCAAGTACGAGGCCCAGTATCCGGGCGAAAAGGTCGACAGCCTGTACGTCAACAACGACGACACGCTGCAGAAGGTGCTGACCGCCGTGCGCGGCGGCAGCCCGCCGGACATCGCCTACCTTTACGGGTCGTGGGCGCCGAACGTGGCTCAGATCCCCCAGGTGGTGAACCTGAGCTCGGTGGTCCGCGAGCCCGGGGTCAACTGGGACGACTTCTGGCAGGGCGAACGCGACGTGGCCACCGTCAACGGCAAGGTCATCGGCATCCCCGCGCTGGTGGACAACCTGGCCGTCGTTTACAACAAGACGCTGTTCGCCGAGGCGGGCCTGACGCCGCCGAGCGCGGGCTGGACCTGGCAGGACTTCGTCACCGATGCGCAGAAGCTCACTGATCCGGCTAACAAGCAGTACGGGACCGCGTACGTCACCCCGGGTACCGAGGACACGGTGTGGCATTGGGAAGCGCTGCTGTGGGAGGCCGGCGGGGAGCTCCTGAACGCGAACAACACGAAGGCCGCGTTCGACTCGCCCGCCGGGCTGGAGTCCCTCAAGACGCTTCAGACGATGGCCGTTACCGACAAATCCATGTACCTCGACCCGTCGGACTCCGCGTACACCAACCTGTTCAACTCAGGCAAGATCGGGATGCTCGTCACCGGGCCATGGGACCTGTCCTCGTTCCCGAACGTGAAATATGGCGTGACGGACATGCCGTCGTATGCGGGGAGCAGCGCCGGTGACCAGACCATCTCCGGACCGGACAACTGGGTGGTCTTCAACAACGGCTCGGCCAACGTCGCCGCGGCGGAGAAGTTCCTGCTCTGGCTCACCGCGCCGGCTCAGGTCAAGTACTTCTCGGAGCAGACCGGTGACCTGCCGACCCGGCAGTCGGTCGCCGATGCGAGCGGCTTCACCGCACAGATGAACAAAACGCTCCCCGGAGTGAGCACGTTCATCTCCAATCTCGCCAACGTCAAGCAGGCTCGGCCGCAGATCACCGCGTACCCGAGTGTCTCGACGATCCTCGGCACGATGATCGTGTCCGTCCTGCTCGGCAAGAGCCAGCCGCAGGCGGCGCTGGATTCCGCGGCGCAGCAGGTCAACCAGGCCCTGGCCGGAAGCTGACATGACGAGCATCTCCCTTGCCCGGCGCGGCTCCGGTCGGAGCGGCGCCGGGCGGCGCCGGAGGATGGCCTCGGAGCAATTCGCGGGATGGTCCTTCGTGACACCTGGCGTCGCGATCATCGTCTTGTTCGGCGCGGTGCCGATCGTCTGGTCGGCGCTGATGTCCTTCCAGAAGAACAACCTGCTTACCTCGAACACGCCGTTCATCGGGCTGAAGAACTACCAGCAGATGGTGCACGACCCGGTGGTGTCACAGGCCATCCAGCACACACTGGTCTACACCGCGCTGTTCGTGCCCGGGACCATGATCGCCGGGCTGTTCCTCGCGGTGGCGATGAACCGCAAGATCCGCTTCATCAACTTGTACCGGACAGCGGCGTACGCCACGATGGCGATCTCCACCATCAGCGAGGCGATCGTCTTCATCTGGCTGTTCGACCCTTCCTACGGCGTCGTCAACTATGCGCTCGGCAAGATCGGTGTGCCAGCGCAGCAGTTCCTGAACTCGCCGTCCGAGGCGCTGTTCGTGATCGTGGCGATGACCATCTGGGGCTGGACCGGGTTCGCCGTCGTCGTCTACCTCGCAGCTCTTCAAGGCGTGCCCAGGGAACTGCTGGAGGCCGCGTCGATCGACGGGGCCGGGGCCTGGCGGACGTTTCGCCGGGTCACGCTCCCGCTGCTCAGCCCCGCGTCGCTGTTCCTCGCCGTGTGGCTCACGATCAACGCACTCCAGTTGTTCGACGAGGTCTACCTGTCCACCCAGGGCGGTCCGCTCAACGCGACCATGGTGCTCGTCTACTACCTGTACGACCAGGCGTTCCAGCAGTTCAACTTCGGTTACGCGTCGGCCATCGCCTACTTCCTGTTCCTCATCATCCTCGTGATCACCGCGATCCAATTCTGGGTCGGCAGGCGCTTCACGTACTACCGGTCATGAGCGAGCCAAGGGCGGGCGGTGCCGCCCTGACTGACGAGCGCGGCGAGGCGGGAGGAAGGCACCTCGCGGGCGCGCCGGAGGCGAGCAGGAGGCAGCGCGCGCGCAAGAAGCGCAAGCTGCCCTTCAGCCCCTGGCACCTGGTGCTGATCCCGGCGAGCCTGATACTGCTCTTCCCGTTCTACTGGCTGATCGTGACCTCGGTGGAGACGCCGTCCGAGGCGCTGCATTTCCCGCCGGAGCTCTGGCCGCACGTGCTGCGGTTCGCCAACTACGTGGACGCGTGGAACAGCGCACCGTTCGGGCACTTCTTCCTGAACAGCGCGATTGTCGCGGTGACCACCGTGCTGACCAACCTGGTGCTGTGCTCGCTGGCCGGTTACGCGTTCGCCCGGTTCCGGTTCCTTGGCCGGGGCGTGCTTTTCGCGGTGATCATGGCCACGCTCATGGTGCCCTTCCAGGTCACGATGATCCCGCAGTTCATCATCACCAAGTGGCTGGGCGTGCACGTGCTGGCCGCCGTCGGCATCAACCACCTCGGCGCGCTGATCCTGCCGAACGCGGCGACCGCCTTCGGCATCTTCTTCCTGCGCCAGTTCTTCCGCACGCTGCCGATTGAGTGCGAGGAGGCCGCCCGGGTCGACGGGGCCAGCAGGCTTACCGTCTTGTTCCGCGTCGTGCTGCCATTGGCGACTCCGGCGCTGGCCACGCTGGCCGCCCTGACGTTCCTGGACTCCTGGAACAACTTCCTGTGGCCGCTGATCGTGACCACGTCGACGAATCAGATGACGCTGCCGCTCGGGCTGGCCACGTTCCAGGGCGCGCACTCCACCGAGTGGACCCTGCTCATGGCGGGCAACGTGATGAGCCTGGTGCCCATGATGGTGATCTTCTTCGTCGCCCAGCGCTACTTCGTGCGCTCGGTGGCCGTAACCGGGCTCGGTGGGACGTGAGCGGATTTGTATCCAGAAGCATTGAAAGAAAAGAGGATGAAGTGACGAGCGAGCAGGCTGCGCTGATGCAGGACCACGGGCTGCAGGACCACGGTCGCACCGAGCAGGAGCTGGCGTCCCAGCCGGCCTGCTGGCGACGGGCCGGCGAACTGGCCGGGTACGTCGCCGGCGCACTGCCGGCGAGGGGAGAAAGGGTCGCGGTCGCGGGCTGCGGCACCTCGTGGTTCATGGCGCAGTCATACGCCGCCGCCAGAGAGGCAACCGGACACGGCGAAACGGACGCGTTCGCTGCTTCGCAGATGCCGTTGGGCCGGGCCTACGACCGTGTCGTTGTCCTTTGCCGTTCGGGGACCACGACGGAGATCCTGCAGTTGCTTTCCCGGCTGAGCGGCAGCGTGCCCACCGTGGCGATCGTCGCGGACGCCGGCTCACCGGTGGGTCAGGCGGCCGACGAAGTCATCGAGCTGAGCTTCGCCGACGAGGAATCGGTGGTACAGACGAGGTTCGCCACCACCGAGCTTGCCCTGCTCCTCGCTCACCTGGGCCAGGATCCCGGACCGGCGGCCGCCGCCGCCGAACGGGTACTCGCCGAGCCGGTTCCGCCGCAGCTGCTGGCCGCCAGGCAGTTCACCTTTCTCGGCAACGGCTGGACCTGCGGCCTGGCGAACGAGGCGGCCCTGAAGCTGCGCGAGGCAGTCGGCCTGTGGACCGAGGCTTACCCCGCCATGGAGTACCGTCACGGCCCGATCGCGGTGACTGGCGAAGGCAGCGTCGTGTGGGCGTTCGGGACCCCGCCGGACGGGATGGCCGGCGAGATCGCCGCGGCCGGCGGCAGCGCGTGGTTCAGTGACGAGCATCCGCTCGCTGAACTGGTGCGGGTGCACAAGCTCGCCGTCACGGCGGCCCGCGCCCGCGGGCTGGACCCGGACCGCCCGCGGAACCTGACTCGCTCGGTCATCCTGGGCGGCAGGCCATGATCGGTGTGGTCTGCCTTAACCCGGCGCTTGACATCACCTATCACGTGCCGGCCGTCGACTGGGCGGGAACGAACCGGCCAAGCGCGGTGTATGCCCGTCCCGGTGGCAAGGGCCTGAACGTGGCGCGCACGCTGCACTCACTGGGCGCCGACGTTCTCGCCATGGGTCTCGCGGGCGGCGTCACCGGCGCCGAGGTGGCAGTCGCGCTCAGCGAACTCGGAGTGCCTGCCGAAATTACCCAGATCGCCGAACAGACGCGGCGGACCGTCACGATCGTCGACGGTCGCGGCGACGTCGCCGCGTTCAACGAGCCCGGTCCGCGCATCGCCGCCGCGGAGTTCGCGGACTTCGCCGCCCGGTACGCCAAGGCGGTAACCCGCTGCACAGCAGTCGTGCTGTCCGGGAGCCTGCCGCCGGGACTTCCCGCGGACAGCTACGCCGCGCTCATCGAGATGACGACCGCGGCCGGCGTGCCCGCCGTGCTCGACACATCGGGCGCGGCGCTGGCGCTGGGAGTGGCCGCCAGGCCCGCGATCGTCAAGCCGAACCTGAGCGAACTTCAGGCGCTGCCCGGCCGGCCCCTTGTCACCGGCCAGGGCACCGACCTGGAGGCCGTGGCGGCCGCGGCCGATGAGCTGCGGGCGGCCGGCGCGCAGGCGGTCGTGGTCTCGCTCGGGCCCGATGGCCTGCTGGCCGCGACCGCCGACGGCCGCTGGCACGCGTTCCCGCCCGGCGCGGTGGCGGGCAACGCGACCGGCGCGGGCGACGCCGTGGCCGCGGGGCTGGCGCACGCGCTCGTCCGCGGCCTGCCCTGGGATGAACGGCTGCGGCATGCCGTGGCCCTCGGCACCGCGGCCGTCGCGGCGCCGAGGGCGGGGGAATTCAGTACCGACGATTACACGAGCGGTCTCGCCAAGGTGACCGTGCGCAGGGACCCCGTGCTCAGGGACGGAGCCCGCTGATGCCGCTGTCCGCAATGCATGACATCACCGGGCCGGCGCGCGCAGCGGGCCGGGGCATCGGCGCGTTCAATGTCATCGGCATTGAGCACGCCGAGGCAATCGTCGCCGCGGCCGAGCGGGCCGGTGCTCCCGTCGTCCTCCAGATCAGCGAGAACTGCGCGGCCTACCATGGTGCCCTGGAGCCCATCGCCCGCGCGTGCCTGGCTGTCGCGCGTTCAGCGACGGTGCCGGTCGTGGTGCACCTGGATCATGCGACCAACCCGGATCTGGTCTACGAGGCGGCGCGCCTCGGTGTCGGGTCCGTGATGTATGACGCCTCGCAACTTCCCTACGAGAAAAACGTCCGGATGACGGCCGAGGTGACGCGGTGGTGCCAGCAGCGAAACGTGTGGGTCGAAGCGGAGCTTGGCGAGATCGGCGGCAAAAACGGCGTTCATTCGCCCTCGGCCCGCACCGACCCAGAGGAAGCGGCGAGTTACGTCGCGGCAACCGGCATTGACGCGCTCGCCGTCGCGGTCGGAAGCTCGCACGCGATGCTCAGCCGCGACGCGGTTCTGGACATCGAGCTCATTGCCAGGATCCGCCAGGCTGTCGGTGTTCCGCTTGTGCTGCATGGCTCGTCCGGCGTACCCGACCGGGATCTAGCGGCGGCGGTCCGGGCCGGGATGACGAAAATTAACATCGCGACCCAGCTGAACAAGGTCTTTACCACCGCAATTCGGCAGAGCCTGGCCGATGACGGCACAATGGTCGATCCTAGGCGATACGGTGCTGCGGGGCGAGAAGCGGTCGCCTCGGAAGTTATCAGGCTTCTCGGCGCGATTGGCGGGGACATCAGTGAGCCGTTATCGTCGGTGGAACGAACTGCTGGAGCTGCTGGCTACCGCGGGCCAACTCCAGGTGGAAGACGCCGCCAAGGCCCTGGGCGTCTCGCTGGCCACCGTTCGCCGTGACTTCGACGAACTCGCCGAGCAGCAGATGCTCACCCGGATCCGGGGTGGCGCCATCGCCCAGGGCGTGACCTATGACCTGCCGCTTCGGTATAAGTCCGAGCGTCGTCCGTCAGAGAAGCAGCGCATCGGAATTCAGGCGGCTGCCATGGTCGGCGCCGGTCAGGTCGTCGGGCTCAATGGCGGCACCACAATGACGGAGGTAGCCCGCGCACTGGCTACTCGCCAGGATCTGCACGCCGGCGACTCCGTCCCGGCGGTCACGGTGGTCACCAACGCGCTGAACATCGCGACCGACCTGGCGATCCGCCAGCACATCAAGATCGTCGTGACCGGCGGGGTCGCCCGGACGCAGTCCTACGAGCTCACCGGGCCGCTGGGCACCGGCGTACTCGAGCAGCTCACTCTGCACGTGGCGATCCTCGGCGTGGACGGGATCGACGCCTTCGCCGGTGCCACCGCGCATCATGAGGGAGAGGCAAGCATCAACGCTCTGATGGCCCGCCGGGCGGACAAGGTGATCATCGCCGCGGACAGTTCCAAGGTCGGCCGCCGGGCGTTCGCCAGAATCTGCGCCACCACGAAGATCAATGTGCTCGTCACCGATACCGGTATCAACGCCGCCGACGCTGCCAGCCTGGAAGCCGCGGGGGTGCAGGTTGTCACGGCGTGATCTGGACCTCGTGGTGCTGGGCGACTGTAACCCTGACGTCCTCGTGCTCGGCAGCGACGTGAGTCCCGCCTTCGGCCAGCAGGAAAAACTGGTGTCCAGCATCTCGATGGTCATCGGCGGTTCCGCCGCGATAACCGCCGTCGCCGCCGCGAGGCTCGGGCTGACGGTCGCGCTGGTCGCCGCGGTCGGGTCGGACCCGGTCGGCCGGTTCATGCTGGACCAGCTTGCCCGTGAGGGCGTTGACGTCGGCTTTGTCGTGGTCCGCGACGGCATCCCGACGGGCATGACAGTGGCGCTCTCCCAGGGACACGACCGCGCGATCCTGACCGCCCTCGGCGCGATGGAATCCCTGACCGCCGCTGACGTCGACCGCGGGCTGTTCGCACGCGCCCGGCACGTGCACGTCAGCTCCTACTTCCTGCTTGAGGACAGCCTCGGACCCGGCCTCGCCGACCTCCTGTCCGCCGCGCGAGCCGCGGGCGCCACCACGTCATTGGACACCAACTGGGACCCGTCGGGCCGGTGGGGTGATGCACGCCTGTCCGCCGCGATTTCGCAGACCGACGTGCTGCTTCCGAACGAGGCAGAGGCGTTGCGGCTGAGCCGTGCCGAGGCCTTGCCCGCCGCCGCCGACGCTCTCACCGCCCGTGGCCCGCGGCTCGTTGTCAAGCTCGGGGAGCAGGGCGCACTGTGCGCCGACGGGCCGGTGCGTCAGCACGTCAGCCTGCCACCCGTGGTACCGGTGGATACCACGGGCGCAGGCGATTGCTTCAACGCCGGCTTGATCGCGGGCCTGCTCCAAGACCTGCCGCTACCAGAGGCAGCCGCGCTCGGCTGCGCCGTCGGCGCCCTGTCGACAGGCGGGGCCGGAGGCACGGCAGCTGCCCCCGACATGACGCTCGCGGCCAAGTTCGCCCAGCAGGCAGGACCGCGGTCCGCCGGCTGAGTACCGGCCGGCATGCCTCGTCCAGGAGGCCCCGGCGGGCCGGTTCGCGGCGCCCACTCGTCGCTGAAGATTACTCGCAGGCACTCGGCCGCCGTGCGCTCGGCTGGCGGCGGGCAGCCGATCGCGGTGTTCGGTCCCCGTACCCGGTCCAGCTCCTCCTGCGTGACCTCCGCCAGATACGCGCGCAGATCGGCGATCCGCTGGGCGCGCACGGCGAGGATCTCGCCGAGGGCGGGCGCGGCCGACTCGTCGATGCCGAACGCGGCGCCGTTGGCGGTGAACGAGGCGGGCACGCCGATCGGATGGAACGGGTTCGGGCGAAGGGCCGCCGCGTGGCCGTACCACGCGTCCACGACGAAGATCGTGTGGCGCAGGGTCTGGGCGAGCGACCATTCGTCGTTCACTGATCTGTAGACGGCTTCCTCCGGCAGCGTGCTTGCGCGTCGCACCGTCGCGTGCCAGAGCTCCTCGATGACGTCCACCGCGTCACGCATCGTCTCGGGTGTGGCCGGCCGCAGTCGCAGCCCTTCGGGGTGCAGGCGATCCAGCTCGGCCTCAATCAACGGCATGACCTCAACGCCATTAACGCGCAGCCCGTCGACAGCCCGGTCGATGTCGGCGCCGGACAACAGCACGCCATGCATCCGGGCGCCGCTGAGATCCACCTCGCGGAAGGTCGCGCCGGCCATTGACAGGCCGGTGAACTCCGCACCCTCGTAGTCTGGCAGCTGCACGAATCGCGTCACCGGTACATCGTAGGAGGCCGCTGCGGCAAGACCCGCTGAATCGTCAGCCAGGCCGAGCCCGCCGCACCGGCCTGAGTTGTTACGACTCCACGGACTGCACGTCGCAGTGCACTAGATTCGCCGACCTGGCGTGTACCGTCGGGGCGTCCGTCACCGGGGTGCCGGTCCAGGGCGGGTCACCGGTGTCACATGGGCGAGCCTGGGGAGTTTGCGCGTTGCGCCAGCGCGGTCCGGACGTGCGCATCGGAGTAGACGTCCGCGATGGGGATGGATCCGCCGAGGACGCCGAAGACGCGGGCGGACCAGGCAGGCGATCCTTGAGGCCGCCGCCGACCTGGCCTCTGTCGACGGCCTCGACGGGCTGAGCATCGGGCGGCTCGCCGATGAGCTGACGATGAGCAAGAGCGGCCTGTTCGCCCA
>Ga0210395_10000963_pt1 | contig 22253 bp, 20 predicted proteins | sample IncBWH4OmetaG_FD_150861 | JGI IMG/M metagenome (GOLD analysis project Ga0210395, IMG submission 150861) | Forest soil microbial communities from Barre Woods Harvard Forest LTER site, Petersham, Massachusetts, United States - Inc-BW-H-4-O ...
TACAAAATCAATGTCCTCGCTCGCCAAAAGCGTCTCGTCCGGTTTGATGTGCCCGTGCGGCCCCACGAACGCAATTTTCAATCCCGGATTGCTTTCCTTGATCTTCCGGATCAGCTTGATGTCGCTATGGAATCCAACGGTAGACGTGTACAACACCAGGAACTCATAGTCCTTGCAGATTTCGATGGTTTGCTGCCAGTTCACCTTATGCGGCGAAGCGTCCAGCAAGCGGCTTCCCGGAATCAGTCCCGCGGGATAGCTCAGCCATACCGGGTACCAATACGACTCAATCTCGCGCGTCGCGGGCCACCGCGAGCTAGCTCCACCGTCGAAATTCTCAAAACTCGGCGGGTTCATCAACAGCGTTTTCATTACATCCGGCATTCTTCACCCTCAGTTTTTTCTAATGCAGCTTCAAACCTGCAAGATTTTTCCGTTTTGCGCCTTAACCGCGCCATCTGGGGCCGCGCCCATGGCTCGCCCCGCGATGCCCACACATCTAGAGTACAGTTTACCTGACTTGGTTGCATACGCTCAATTCTTTCTGCGAAGTGCCTCTTTTCTGCATCGAAACCCTAACTACAGCAGTAATCGGAACTGGCTGCGGCCGAGGACGCGAAATCTCCCAAGCATGCTCGTTTTTGATTCAATTTAATCATCTGAATCCTGGTTGATTATTTACCGTTTCGTTATATACTGTCGTCGAGCCCTGCGCTTGTCACGGCCCGTCCAGGAGAACTGAGGTTGGGATGATAGGATCGCGCCCCGAAGTCACCACTCATCCTGTCATTCTCGTGGTGGAAGATCTGGAATCCCTCCGGCAATCCATGCAACAAATCCTTGAGGACGCTGACTTTCTCGTCTTGCCGGCCGCCAACGCCGGTCAGGCGCTGGAACTGGCCCAATCGTGCGCTGGCCCCATTAATCTGCTGATTACCACGCTGCATCCCGAAGGCATGCCGGGACCAGACTTAGCCATTTGCCTGCGCAAGCATTCCCCGGGCATGAGTGTTCTCTACAGCTCCGCTAATCCGATGGCGGCTTTAGAGATTTCCGACCCCGCTGAAGTGGTCTCCTCGATGCTACCCAGGCCGTTCAGCAAAACGACTCTTCTTCGCCGTATCAACGTGCTGCTCGCTGCGCGCACCTGATTTTCAGAACTCCCTAGCGCGCCGAGCGGAATGCCCCTGCCGCGCCAAGAACCTCGGAAGTCGCCGCCGAAAGCTCTTCCCAGATTCGCGGAATCCATTCGAGATGCTCAGGCTTCATCAGCACGGAGCGGAGACAGGTCATGGTTTCGCGATCGCGCTGCATCGATCCCAGGTTTGCACCCCAAAACTCTGTCGGCAACTCCGCAACGGCAAGGTGCAGATTCCGCTTTGCGGCCGCATCGAAAATCCGCCGGGAAAGCGTGGATGCCTCGCTGACTGTCTTTGTGCGCGGAGCGAAAATTACAATGTCCAATTCCGGCGCAAACGCTGTCGCGAAGCGTTCATCCTTCTCGAGCCTCTCGTAAAACGCCAGCCCCGCCGCTCTTCCGTTTTCGAGCCCGCGCGCGAACTCCCCGCCCCGCACCAGCGGCAAAAGCCTTTGCGTAGTCCAAAGCGCAGCAGCCGCCGCACCCGGCCTCGAGCACTCTAAACTGATCTCGCCCAAATGCAGTTCCGCGGAGCTGAAATACGTGTAGGGAGAATCATGCTTGTAAAAGCGCCCCGCCGAGGGATCGCGAAACAACACGCAGCCGCAACCGTACGGCTGCAAGCCATGTTTGTGAGGATCGATAACGATGGAGTCGACCTCGCCGATCCGGGCAAAACTCCGCGAGGCCTCCTCTCCCAAATTCCTCGCCAGCGCAAAATAACCGCCATAGGCGGCGTCCGCGTGAACTCGAAAGCCATGCTCCTCTCGCATAGCAAGAATCTCCGGCAGTGAGTCGACCGACCCGGTCGCCGTGGTGCCCATCGTTGCCACTACCGTCCCCACGTCACCTCGGGCCACCCGGGTTGCCAGTGCGCTCATGTCCATCCGCCCCCGCGCATCGCAAGCCACGCTCTCAAACTGCAATTGCAATACTGCGCTGATGCGCTTGTGCGTGTAGTGCGCCTGCTCGCTCGCTAGAATTTTCTTCCCTGGCTGCACTTGCGAAGCCACCCAAAGCGCCTCGAGATTCGCCATCGTTCCCCCGCCGCACAAATGCCCGAGAAACTCTTTCCACCCAAACATCGCCGCGATTTCCGCAACCGCCTCCTTTTCCATCGCGGAAGTCGCTCGCCCTCCATCAAGCGCGTGATTGTTGGGATTGATCCACATCGCCAGCGCATAAGCCAGCCGCGCCACCGGGTGTGGCGGCTTAAGCATCTGTCCCGCGTAAAGAGGATGAAAATAAGGATAATTGTCTTGCAACCGTTCAGCAGTGGCGTGCAGCGCCTCAGCGATCCCCGCGCTCCCCGGCGCTCTCGCTTCGAACGCAGGCAAGTCCGAAAAGCCCGAATCCAATTTTCTAACGGCTTCTAAGAATGCATCCAAACTGTGCTGTTCTAGCGCCACCAGTCACCAGTCACAAATCGCCAGTCACCACGCACTACTCACCACCACCACGCACTTTTCTCTTTACGTCATTACTTCCTTACATCATTACGTCTTATTGCCAAACCTTATCCAACTGCCCCGCCGTCCTCAGCAAATCCAGCTGCGCCTGCTGCCGCTGGAAATTCGCATCCAGATACGCCATCCATCTGTCATTCTCTTCCAGCCGCGCTCTCTCCACCTCGCGCAGATTCACTTTTCCCTCGCTGTACTGTGTCTGCAGCACGCCAATATTTTGCTGCGCCAACTGCAGTTCCAGCCGCGCCACTTCCTTCGCCGCGTCCCGCTCCCGCAGGTGCCTCGTTTTCTGCCGCACCTCGGCGCTCACCTGTGTCCTCTTGCTCGCCAGGGTCGCCTGCGACGTCTCCAGATTGATCTTCGCCAGGCCAATGTCCTCTCTCGTTTTCGCGCTGAACAGTGGCACCTGGACCTGCACACCTGCGTTAAAGTTGTTGCTCTGGAATTTCTTGTAGAACTCGCTGTAATTGTTGAAGTTCGCCAGCCGGCTGTACGTGCTCACCAGCTCCAGCGTCGGAAAAACTCCCCTCTTCTCGCCTTTCAACCGGAACTCCTTCGCCCGCACGTCGGACTCCGCCAGCAACAGCCCGGCATTGTTTTGCATCGCCATGGCCACCAGATTCGCGCCCTCCTGCTCCGCTTCGCCGGGCAATTCTTCCGGTGTTACCTCGATCGTTTGCTCTTGTCCCAGCCCGAGCTGTCCCTGCAAAAAAACTGCCAGTTCGTCTTCACGCCCCTCAAGCAGCAAAATCTTCTGCGTCACTTGTGCCTTGGTAAGTTGCGCCTTCGTCACTTCCACCGGCAATTCGTATCCTTCTCCTTGTCTTTCTTGCGTCACCTGCAAAATCTTGTCTGTGCTCTCCTGCTCACCGCGCAGCAGCTCCAGCGAGTGCCGCACCTTGGCCAGCTCCAAATAAGCCATCGCCGTCCGCTCGATGACGCTGTTCTTCACATCTTCCAGCACAATCTTCTGCGAACGCGCTTCTTCCTCCAGTTCTTTTCCCTGTCCTTTCAGCGGCTCGTTAAAAACCTGTTCCGTGTAGGTAAAGCTGAAGAGCGAAGGCGCCCGCCCTCCCGGCGTCTCCGGGATTCCGTACGTGTATCCCGCTCCCGACCCCGCGTACAGATTCGGCAGAAATTGCGCTTTGCTCACTTGGGATGCGTGCGTCGCAAGGCTGGCTTGCAGTCTCGCAACTTGAATGTCCTTGCTGTTCCTTAGCGCCATCTCAATCGCGCTCTTCAGCGTTAGCGCCACCGGAGCGCCCTGTTGCTCTCCTGCAGCCGTTCCTGCAGGTTGCGCTGTTGCCGTCGTCTGTCCACTAGGCGTTTGCACCACGGCCGCTGTCTGGGCGCTCACCGTCGCGCCCAAGAGCAACGCCCCCGATAGCAGAGCGAACGCCGCGCCGCCCGCGACCGCAATTCTTTTTCTCATTCCCCCGCTCCTTCTCTTGGCGCCCACTCTCCCAACTCTATTGGGAGGAGGCTTGCCCCGCCCTTCCAATCACGCCCTACTCATACCGCAACGATTCAATCGGCTGCAGCTTGGCCGCCTGATTCGCCGGCAAATAGCCAAAAAATAATCCCGTCGAGCACGACACCACGAACGCCAGCACCACACTCGTCGTCGACACCGGCACCCGCAAATTCCCAGGCAAAAAAAACTGCGCCACCACCGGCACCAGCAACCCGATTAATATTCCCAGCACCGCACCGCCCCCACTGATCAAAAATGCCTCCGTCAAAAATTGATACATGATCTCCTTGCGCGCCGCCCCGATGGCCTTTCGAATCCCTATCTCCCGCGTGCGCTCCGTCACCGTCACGAGCATGATGTTCATAATCCCAATCCCGCTGATCAGCAACGCGATAAACGCGATCACGATCAGCACAATCGTCAGCGCCAGTGAAATATCCTTTGCCGCCGTCAAAATCGCCGTCAGCGTCTGCACGTGATACTCCGCGCCGCCCGGATGCCGGCTCTGCAACAGTTCTGCCAATCGCCGCTGCACACTCGGAACATCCTCGGGTGTCGTCGCCTGCGCATCCAGCACCTTCAGCGTATTCACGCCCGTGTAGTACTTGATCAGTCCAAATGGTATCAAGACGGTTTCCGACTGAATGTCGGAAAGCCCGAAGGTTTCCACGCGCTCGTTGAACACCCCGATGATCGTGAAGATTAGCTCCCCCACGTGCAAATCGCGGCCCACCGGGTTGTCCTGCCCGAATAGCCGCTTAGCGAGTTGCGGTGTGATGACGCACGTCTTGCTCCGGGCTTCCATGTCCAGAGAATCGAGGTAGCGGCCTCGCAAGACGACCAGCCTCCGAATCTCTCGGTATCCCGAGGTCACCCCGATCAGGGTGACGGGCCTCACCAATCCCTGCGCCACAACAGTCATCTGGACGTCCGTCGTTCCGGCCACTTGCACGATTTCGGGAATCGCGTTCCTCGCCGCCTCCATATCATCCAGCGTCAATTCGTAGCTCAACGGCTGAGCCTTCTCCGAGCTTCTGACCAGCTCCGCCCACACGACGTTAGAGCCCACCGCTTCAATTTTCGAGATGACAAATTTCTTGCTCGTCAGCGCCACCGTAACCACCAGCACGATCGACGCGCTTCCGATAATCACGCCCAGCGACGTCAGCATCGCGCGCAGCTTGTTGGCCCGCAACGCATCGATCGACACGGACAGGGTTTCTCTTAAATCCATCATGAAGGTTTACTCGCCCTGCTTTTACTCGCCCTGACTTTAGTCGCCAAGGTTTGCCCATGCCGCTGAAAACACAGGAAGCCGAGTTCCCTGCTCTTCTTCAATTCTTCTCCGCGCGCTTCAGCGATTCGCGCGCACTTTTATCCTTGGGGTCCAATTGCAACGCCGCCTGATATTCCTTCGCCGCTGCTTCCTTCTCGCCCTTGCTCTCATACAATCGGCCGAGCCACTCATGCGCCACTGCATACCGCGGATAGCCAGAGCGCTTCGGCGCCTTCTGCAAATACTCCCTCAACAACCGCTCGGCTTCTTCCAGCTTTTCATTCTTGAGAATCAAACCCACCGCCCGGTAATACATGCTACGCGGGTCCAAAGGACCCACCTTCGCTCCAAGATCAGCAACCTCGATCAATCGTTCCGCTTGGCCCCGCCTCACCGCATAATCGCCAATGTCGTAAATGAGTTCCACTGACTTCGGATGACTTTCCAGCGCCAGTTTGAATTCCACCTCAGCATCCGCAAAATCTTTTTTCTGCCGCCGGCAGTTCCCCAGCGCGTAATGCCATTCCGAGGCATCCATGGACTGGAGCTTCTCGATCTCCGGCTTCGCTTTCTCCTCGCCGCCTCCGACCATGCCCGGAGCGGCACAATCAAATTCGATCAACGCCTGCCGTGCCGCAAAATTCTTTTCATCCAGCTGCACTGCAATCTCAAATTCCCTATGCGTCTTTCTCGCCAGTCCCGGCGCCGAAAACATCGAGGCATGGTCCGCCTTCTCCCCGTACGCTCTCCCCAGCCATTCGTGATACACGGAACTCTTCGGATCGATGGCCACCGCTTTTTCCGCGCAGTTGATAGCCGCGTCGCGTTCCTGCAATTCCAAATAAGTTTTTGTCAGCAGCAGCTGTATTTCGCCGTTCTGCGGCTCCTTCGCTGCTGCCGCCTGCAACTCCAGCACGGCCTTTGCATAGTCGCTGCTTTCGTAAGCTCGCCTCCCGGCTTCCCAGGCGTCGCTCTGCTTCACCGTCGCCAAAATACTCGCCGCCCCAGCCAGCAACAAGGCGGTCAGCACCCACCATTTTGCCTGCTCGCGAGTCCCCATCCCCCATTTACGCCGCATTCGTATTCACAACCTGAACGGTCATGCCATCATGTAAATCTGCATCTCCTGGCAATGCGACCATCTCCCCTTCCTGCAGCCCGCTCATTACTTCGTAGCTGGTCGCGTCCGCGATTCCCACTTTGATCTCCCGCTTCTCCAGCTTGGATTTACCGACGCCCAATTCGTTGGGCTTCACCACAAACACGTACCGGTGCCCGCCCTCCGAAGCCACCGCCCCACGCGGCACCGCCAGCACGTTCATCCGTTCCTTCGAATTGATCCTCACATTCACATTGATATTTGGCAGCAACTCGATCTTGTTGTTATTCACCGCGCACAGCAGTTCTCCCACGCTGCGCGTTCCGTGCGGCACCACTTGCTTCGGAATGATCTCCGTTTTCCCCACCCAGCTCCGGTTCGGATATGCGTCCCACGTGATGAGGACAGGTTCGCCCTCTTCGAGCGCCCCCAGGTCCGGCTCGTCGATGAACGCTCGTACTCGCACCTTATGCAAATCCGCCATCTCCGCCAGCAGATCCCCCATCTTCACGTAATCCCCTGCTTTCAACGGCAGCGCGGCGGCATTTCTGCCCAGAGCATAGAGTGTCCCATCAGCAGGCGCGGAAATTCTCCCGTTGTTGACCTTGTCCTCGAGCGCCGCCATTTCGCTCAGCGTCTGTTGCACCTGCAACTCCCCGCGCTCCGCATCCAGCCTGGCCTGCCTGTCGAACTCCTGCTTCACCGCCAGCAAACGTGTAACTTCGGCCTTCGCGTTTGCTAGCGCCTGCTCGTTCGCCGCAAGATCCTCTTTCGTAGCCGCTTGCCCCGCCGCCAGCCGGGCCAGCGAATCATGATTCTTCTGCAAACGGTCGCTTGCCGCCTCCGCCTTGGCCAAGTCAGCGGCAATCTTCGCGGCTTCGTCCGCTTTTCCCCCTGCTTTCGCGGCCCGCAAATCGTCCTGCGCCCGCAAAAGTTTCGACCGCGTCTCCGCCAGCTGCGCCGTCACATCCTTCACGTTCAACTCCAGCAAAAGCTGCCCCCTCTTCACCGTCTGCCCTTCCGTCACATAAATCTTTTTCACAAACGTATCCAGCTGCGCCCGCATCACGTACGGCGAAATCGGCTCCACCTTCCCGTTGCTGCTGATCGACGACACCAGGTTTTCCCGCGTAGGCGTCATTGCAGAGATTTTCGCCGCCGGCTTCCTTCCGCTTAGCCACACCAACAATGGCGCCAGGCCGCACGCCAGCAGCAACAAAATCACGATCCGGTTTCGCAGTTTCCGATCCATGCTCTCCTATTCCAAACAGTCCCTGGCCTGGCTCGCAGTAACACACGCACGCCCTGCCGCCCCAAGGCCTTCTTCAATCTTGTCCGTGGCTTTGTGCCCTACGTCCGGAATGCCCCGCAGTGTTTCATTCTAACAATAGCCAAGCAGCTTTCTCCACCACCGTTCCTAATAAGTGTCTCATCTCCAATACAATACAGATGCGCCGCCCGCCCCCCAGGATGTGCCGCCCGCGCTGCTTTTCACGCAAGTGAAATTTTTCCCATTCCCTTCCGTAGTAGACTCAGAAGCCTTACTACCCTGTCTTTCGATTGCTGCAAGCGAGGGTTCCATTCATGATTGAAGCCCGTTCCCTGTCCAAGCGCTTCCAAGACAAGAAGCGCGGCGAAATTCGCGCCGTCGATAACGTCAGCTTCACCTGCCAGCCGGGCAAAATTTACGGCCTTCTCGGCGCCAACGGCGCTGGCAAAACCACCACTCTCCGCATGCTCGCCACCATCCTCGAGCCCACCGACGGCACCGCCATCGTCAACGGCTTCGACGTCGTCGAACACCCCGAAAAAGTCCGCGCTAACGTCGGTTTCCTCTCGACCGCAACCGCTCTCTATCCTCGCCTCACCGCCCAGGAAATGGTCGAATACTTCGGCCGCCTAAACGGTCTCGACGAAGCCACCCTAAAAAAGCGCACCGACGACATCTTCACTCGCCTCGACATGAACAGTTTCAGCGACCGCCGCTGCGACAAACTCTCCACCGGCATGAAGCAAAAAACCTCCATCGCCCGCACCCTCGTCCATGATCCCCCCGTCATGATCTTCGACGAACCCACCACCGGCCTCGACGTCATGACCGCCCGCACCATCATCGGCTTCATCGCCGACTGCCGCGACCGCGGCAAAACCGTCATCTTCTCTACGCACATCATGAGTGAAGTCGAGCGCCTCTGCGACCACATCGGCATCATCCACGACGGCAAACTCCTCGAGGAAGGCACCCTCACCGGACTCCGCGCAAAACACAGCGAACACAATCTCGAAGAAATCATCGTCAAGGTCGTTGGCCCGCTCGCCAACGCGGAGGCCTAATCATCATGAATCTTCACGCCATAGGCGTCGTCTATCGCAAGGAACTCACCGAGTGGCTCCGCGACCGCCGCACCCTCATCTCCACGGTCCTCGTCCCTCTCTTGATGTTCCCCATTCTAATCACCGGCATGATCTCCGTCACCAGCGCCTTGATGGACAAAGCTGATAAAGCGATCCCCAAGGTCATGATCATCGACGGCGACGATTCCCCAGAAGTGCTCGCGGCGCTTCACGACATCAAGGATCTCGAATTTGTTCCTTACGAGACCAACTGGAAAGATCAAATCTCCGACAAGAAAATCCGGGCCGCGGTGCAGATCCCCAAGGGCTTCCAGTCTTCTTTGCAAAGTGGAAATTCGCAGACCGTCGATATCTACTACTACGAAGGCGAAATCAAGTCCGAACTTGGCGCCAAGCACGTCGAAAAGTCTCTCACAGAGTATAAGGACAAAATTGTCGTCGCCCGCCTCAAGGCCAAGGACCTTCCCGCTTCCGTCGTTTCTCCGTTCGAAATCAAAAAAGAAAACGCCGCCCCACCCGAAAAGGTCAGCGGCGCTGGCATCGGCAGCTTCATCGGCTACATGGTGATCATTCTCTCCATGACCGGCGCCATATATCCCGCCATCGATCTCACCGCCGGCGAAAAAGAACGCGGCACCATGGAAACTATCCTTTCCAGCCCCATTTCCCGCCTCGATCTCGTGCTCGGAAAATTCTTATTGGTCTTCTCCGCATCCTTGACAACAGCCATCCTCGCCGTCATCTCCATGGGTAGTTCTTTCTATTTTCTAGGCCATTCGCAAGCCGCGACCTCCGGTGACCACACCCTGCAGATGAATCTCGGCTGGATCTCCATCCTCGCCGTCTTTCTCATGGCCCTTCCTCTTTCGGTCCTATTTTCCGCCGTCCTGATGACCGTCGCCCTCTTCGCCAAAACCTACAAAGAAGCCCAAAGCTACCTCACTCCCATGACGTTTGTCGTGGTCATTCCCGCTGTCGCCTCCCTAATGCCCGGCGTCGAACTATCCCCAAAACTCGCCCTGATTCCCATCCTCAATACCAGCCTGATCTGTAAAGAAATCATCACCGGCACCTATCACTGGAACTCCATAGCCCTAATCTTCGCCTCCACTTGCGTTTACGCCGCCATCGCCATCTTCATCGCCGTCAAAACTTTCCAACGCGAATCCGTCCTCTTCCGCTCCTGACCTCTTGTCTTTGTAGGGGCGCAATTCATTGCGCCCCTACTGCTGCATCTGAGCAAGACTTGTCCCGTTGGTTCCGGCCCGGTTTTTAGAAATACCCATCGTTACCCTTTCGTCTTATCCGTAGCCGTTTTGTTTTTCTCCGGTGTCCAATAGAAGAGGCCCTCCGGCCGCATATGCGATTCACGACTCCCCAATGGCGTCCCAGCGCCGCGAAGCGCCGCACTCCTTTGCGCAGCGCCATCGACGTCTCCGGCTTCGCCAGCATCATGTTCGCCCTGCTGTTCCTGCAATTCGGATTGCTACTTCCGGCCCACAGTCCAATGCGCTCGCTGGCGGCCGACCTGCCAATAACCTTCCATGCCGCCCTCCAGCCCGCCGCGCTCCGAGAGGATGCGATGACCCTCATCATCACCCGCGACGGAATGCTCTACTTTCAAAATACGAAAATTCCTTCAAAAGCCCTGCCAGACGCGATCCGCGCGGCTGTACGGGATGGCTCCGAAAAGACCCTTTATATCAGCGCCGACGCCCGCGCAAAATATGGAGACATCCAAGCTGCGCTCGATCGCATTCGTGACTCCGGCATGACGAACGTTACATTTCTTACGGAACTCCACCAACCCTAGACTGCAATCCCTATTCTTCTCTCTACATCTCGCTTTCGGGTGCGCCCGATCTTAGGGGCGATTGCTACGCGCTCCTTTCCTCGCTCCGTATGCCCGGGCTCCCCCACATTCCACAAATACATCGCTGCATACGCCCGCCACGGCCTCCACGCCTGCGATCGCTCCTCCAGCTCCCGCGCGTTATCTAACGCTAGCGCGCGCACCAGCCCCAAATCCCCCGTCGGCAGTGCATCCGGCTCCCCCAGAGCCCGCATAGCCACATACTGTGCCGTCCACGTCCCAACCCCCGGAATTTCGCAAAGCCGCTTCAGAAAATCCTCCGTTTCCACGATCCCCTCAAAATTTATTTTCCGGTCGCGCACCGTTCGAGCGAACGCGCGAATGGTCTCCGCTCGTGCCCCGGGCAATCCGATGCTCGTTAGCTTTGCCTCCGCCAGGACCTCCGGCCGCGGAAAGTAATGTGTCAGCCCGCTCGCCGGCGAAGTTGGCCGCCCGAACGCTGTCGCCAGCCGTCCAGCCAAGGTCGTTGCCCCTTTGACCGTCACCTGTTGCCCAAGAATCGCCCGCACACCCAGCTCGAACCCGTCCCAGCATCCCGGCACTCGCAGCCCCGGACTCGCCTCAATTCTCCTCGCCAGCGCCGGGTCCTTTCTCAGTCTCGCCGCAATCGTCTGCCAATCCGCGCTCAAATCAAACATCCTGCGAATCCGCTCGATAATCACAAATAGCGCGCGCGAATCACCAAACTGAATCCGCACCGAAAGCGCCAGCCCGCTCTTGTCCAGCGACGCCTCAAAATATCCCTCCTGGCCATTCAAGAGAATGGTTCGCCTGTAACACTCGCCTTCCACAAGCTCCACTCCCGGTATCGCTCGCGGCGCCAGGAATCGCAATGTCCCTGCCCAGTCGAACGGTGGCCGAAATCCCAGTCGAAACAAATACTGATCTTCCGGCAGCCTCTCCCTCTTCAGTGCAATTCGACGAATGTGCGTCGGCGTCCGCTTATACGTCGTTCGAATCGCCGCATTGAATCGCCGCACGCATCCAAATCCCGAAGCAATCGCGATGTGGCTCATCGGCAGACTCGTCTCATCAATCAGCTTCTTCGCAAAGTGCAGGCGCCGCGTGCGAGCCACCGCGCTCGGCGTCGCTCCCAAATGTTTCAGAAACAACCGCCGCAAATGCCGCGTTCCAATTCCCAACCGCTCCGCGAGCGTCTCCATACCGCCGTCCTCCAAGCCACTCTCGCCGATCAGCTTCAACGCCCGCGACACCGTGTTCGAAGTTCCCAGCCACGCCGGCGTCCCAGGCGAACTCTCCGGCCTGCATCGCAAGCACGGCCGGAATCCCGCCTCCGCCGCGGCTGCCGCAGTCGCGAAGTACCGGCAATTTTTTTCTTTCGCCGTCGGCGCGGGGCAAATCGGCCGGCAATACACCATGCTCCCCACCACCCCGATAAAGAATTTCCCATCGAATCGCGCGTCTCTCGAAAGTCTCGCCCGCTTGCAAACCAGTAGGTCTAGTTTCATCGCTTCACACGTCTAGCCTAATCTATCCAGACCTCAAAGTTAGACGTTTTCGGACCACGCTCTAAACGCTCCTTTGCGTTCTCGTCTTCCCAAGCCTTGCAGCGTCCCCGCCGCGCAAGAGCCGCGTCCGCAAACGTCCATCTTTCCGCCGAGCAAGGTCCGCCAACGTCCAACTCTTCTCCCCAAACAAATCTATGTTCTTTTCCAACGGTTGCAGCTCGATTCGCCGGGCCGGCTTGCCCAGTCCCAAGGCAACGTCGCGTTCCAGGAAAGGGCACTGAAAGACGCGGACCCTTCGCTCAGTTGCTCGGCAGCAAAAAAATCCATTGGAGGTAATATGCAGCTCAAAATTTCCACTACTCTCGCCGCAGCAATCTTATTGGCCGCGCTTGCGGTTTCTGCTCGACTCCGCGCGCAAGACAATCCCGCTTCACCGCCAACCCATTACCGCGTAGTGGATCTCGGCACGCTTGGCGGACCGGTCAGCGCCGGCAATGCCATCAACAACGTCGGCTGGGTTACAGGCTTCTCGATCAACTCTAACGGCGTCCTGCTTGCCACGCTGTGGCACAATGGTCTGCAAATCTCCCTCGGGACACTCGGCGGCCCCAGTAGCGATGTCGCGTGGCCCGTCAAAAACAATTTCGGCTTAATCTCCGGCGTAACAGAAAACGGCGTGCACGATCCCCTCAACGAGAACTTTTCTTGTCCGGCATTCGGCTTGGTCAGCGGCAATTCCTGCGTCGCTTTCGCATGGCAGGGCGGCCGGATGACGCAGCTTCCCGGACTCGGCGGCAACAATTCCATCGGCGCCGGCGACAACAATCTTGGCCAGATCGTTGGGTGGGCGGAGAAAAATGTCTATGACTCCACCTGCGCTCCTCCGAGTCCCGGAGCCACTCAATTCTTGCAGTTTGAAGCAACCGTCTGGCAACGCGACTGGAGCGGCCATTGGCACGTGCGCGAACTTCCTCCCTATCCGGGCGACCCTGATGGAGCCGCCACCGCCATCAATGATTTGGGCCAGGCGGTCGGCATCTCCGGCCAATGCGACGTTGCCATCGGCGCCTACACCGCCATTCATGCCCTGCTCTGGGAAAACGGCAAGCCCATCGACCTCGGCAACCTCGGAGGCCACGGCTGGAACACGCCGGGAGCCATTAATAATCGTGGCGTGATCGCGGGATTCGCAAACGGCGCCAACGACGTCATCGGCGGTCATCTCCAGTTCAGGTTCTTGGCTTTTATCTGGACGAAAGAACACGGCATGCAGAGCCTTGGCACATTGCCGGGAGACGCCATGAGCGAAGCCACCGACATAAACGACGAAAATCAAATCGTCGGCGTTTCCTTTTCCGACTTTTTCTTTGACAACCCGCGCGCCTTCATCTACGAAAATGGAACCATGACTGCCCTGAATTCCCTTATCGGGTCCGCCACTGCCAATTGGGACATATCTTCCACGGGTGGAATCAATGATCGCGGCGAGATCGCCGCGCAGGCCAACGTCGTCTCCAATGGTGTCGTCACAAGCGTGGCGCACGCGGTCTTGTTGGTTCCTTGCGATCCCGGCGACCCTGTGGCCTATGGCGACACGCAGCAGGTCATCGTCCCGGATGCCGTTCAGAAGCAGATGCGCCAGCACGTCAGCATCGGCCGTTTCCACCTGCCGCTAGAAAAGGCCCTAGAAAAGGAATGACCCAGTGAACGTGACAATCAACGTCACTCTGCATCGTGTTGCCAAGCGGCGCGCAAGAAGTAACGACGCAGTAGGGCGGCGCTCGTCGCAATAGATCGAGAGTTGTTTTACCCCAGATGGGTGCAGGCGAAAGCAACACACACCCCAACACACCCCCGCCTGCACCCATCCTATGATTGACGGCTTCGCGCGGCGTCGCATCGCACAACTCACCCGCGGAGCCCTGTAGGGGCGGGGCTTGCCCCGCCCTCTTCACGCGCCACCAACACTAACTTTCAGCTCTTTGGAACAATATCCGCCAGCGACTGAATGAAAATGGAGCCCTCTATGAAGCCTCTTGCGGCACTTCTCGTAATCTCTTTCTTGGCGGCACAACTCATTCCATCTTTTCTATTACGAGCCGCTCAAGCTCCAAAACCCGCGCCCTGCGCCGCTCCTGAGTACCACCAATTCGATTTTTGGCTCGGCGATTGGGACTCCTTCGAAATCGGCAGCTCCGTCAAAGACGCGCGCATCCGCGTAGATCGCACTCTGGAAGGCTGTGTCCTCCCCGAAGACTACCAAGGCACGAACGGCCACAAAGGCCAAAGCTTCAGCATCTACGACGCCTCCCGCAAACTCTGGCATCAAACCTGGGTCACCAATCGCGGCGAATTGCTCGTCATCGAAGGCCAATTCAAATCCGGCGAAATGGTCCTTTCCGGTTCCGATCTCACTCCCACCAGCCAGCCACGCCAAATCCGTGGCACTTGGAAGCGGGTCGAAGGCGGCGTCCGCGAAACCGCCGTCACCTCCCTCGACGCAGGCAAAACCTGGCAACCCTGGTTCGACCTGATCTTCCGCCCCCACAAGCCTTGACTCGTCACACCTCAGCACAATTCATCCGCGCACGCGATCGCGCTTTGTCTTTTCCGTTTGGCTAATTTTTCGCCACGGGCTCAACACGAAATAACAAGGTGTCGCCGTCACACTACTCTTCCTCACCTCAATCAATTTCCTCCTAACCAACCACCCCACCGCCCCCTGCACCGAACTCTTCGACACCCCAATACTCTCCGCCAACTCCCGATAACTGATCTCCACCGCCCCACCCCGCCGCCTCGACTCCGCCGCCAGCCACACATACACCAAAAAACAAACCGGCCTACGGTCATGCCCCACCAGGTCCCGCATCAATACATCGAAAACGTAATCATCCAGGGAAATCATAGCTATACCAACCATTCCTATAGCAACGCCTGCCTGATTGCAATCCCAAAACGCCCCAAGTTATCTTCTCGAAAGCTTCATCCAGGAGGCTCGCATGATTCGAGGCATCAAGTTCATCAGCATTCCCGTTCGCAATCAGGATGTTTCGCTGAAGTTCTTCACCGAAGCACTCGGCTTCAAAGTCGTCACCGATCAGCCCTACACAAAGACCCAGCGCTGGATCGAGCTTTCCATTCCCGGCGCGCCAACCGGCCTCGCGCTCTTCACCCCCGAAGGCCACGAAGACCGCATCGGCCAATTTCAATCCATCGCCTTTTGGTGCGACGACCTATTCGCGACCGCCAAAATCCTAAAATCCAAAGGCGTCCAATTCACCTCCGAGCCCAAAACCGAAGAATGGGGCTCCAGCAGCGTCTTCAAAGACCCCGACGGCAACCAATTCGCCCTTTCCAGTAAGTAAAACCGAAGTGTGCGACGGCTAAGACCCAAGCCGCGTAAGCGGAGGCAAGTTGAGCTCCGCTCGTTACAGGCCAATTTGTCCCTTGAACCCGTTAGCCTGCCGTAGTATTCTTGACGCTAGGGAAATTCCCGAGAACGGCAGCCACAGGCTGCCGTTTTTGTTTTGGTGGCACAGGCTTCAGCCTGTGCGCTTCTCGCTTATTCGCCAAATCTCAGCATGCACCCCAGCCGGCAAATGTAGTGCAGGGTGGAGCCCTGTGGTTTTTCTCAGCGCGCCAGGCTCGTCTCGCTCGTCGCGGCGGAGCCCCAGCACCGCAAATAACGGACTCCGGCAATGCATTATGTTTACTCGCAAGTCTTTTAAAATCAATGCTTACAGGGCCTCCGTAAGGGCTGATTCTAAAGGCTTTACAGAAAAGCTAAATCCTTTACATGCAACACTTACAAGAAAAGTGGGAGGGGGGCCGCGTACAGAAGGGGGCACGAACCACGCCCATCCCTATCAGAGTCGACCGGGTGGCATTCATGTCACACTTCCTCGATTGGCCCCGAACGGGCCCCTTCGTTTTCTCGTATATTAACTAAGACCACGTCGATGACCCTACGTCGCCGCCTCATCCGTATCTTATTGATCCTCCTCCTCTTGCCCCCGATCCTGGCAGGCATCGCAGGCTGGCTCGTAGCCCCCGGCTTCCTTCATCCCATCCGTCGCGAACTCACACCCGATCTGATTCGCGAAGCCGACGCCTCCTTCGCCCACAGCGGCGGCCACCGCGAAGACTTCAACGTCCGCGCCCCCGATGGCATCCTCCTCCGGGCTGGGTCGTCCACCCCGATCATCCCAACGGCAACTGGGTCCTTCTCTTCCACGGCGTCGCCGACAACCGCATCGGGGTGGTCAGCCACTCCGAATTTCTACTTCGCGCCGGTTACAGCGTCGTCATGATGGACGCTCGCGCCCACGGCGCCAGCGAAGGCCCCATCGCCACCTACGGCTGGCTCGAGCGCAACGACACCCGCGCCATCATCGACGCGCTGATCCCTTCGGAGCGTAGTCGATACGTCGACGAGCAAGTGCGCGCAGGCAAAGCGACCGTGAGACTGGAAAATGAGGTTGATACCCACAAACTACTTCGCTCACTCCCCGTCTGGAATGGCCCGCCCTTTCACATCTTCGCGCTGGGCGAATCCATGGGCGCAGGCATCGCCCTCCAGTCCGCCGCGGCCGATCCGCGCATCGAAGCCGTCGTCGCCGAATCGGCTTTCGCCAACTTGCGCGAAGCCTCCTACGACTACGCCGGTTTACGGCGTTCTCCCATGCTCGGCAAAACGCTCCTCGCGCCCTTCAGTTGGACGCTCCTCTATCGCGGCGAAAAACTCACCGGCCTTCCGGTCGCCGAAGTTTCTCCAGTGAAAGCCGTTGCCACGCGCGCCTTCCCCGTCCTTCTCATCTGCGACGAAAAAGACGAGGCCCTCCCCTGCCGCCACACGGAGCGCATCTACACAGCAGCCCGCGGCCCCAAGCAATTGTGGGAAGTCCCCGGCGCCTTCCACACCGCCGCCCTCGGCTTCCAACCCGTCGAGTTCCAGCGCCGCGTTCTCGATTTCTACGCTAACGTTGCCCAGTCCAAGCCCGTCCAATAGCGAGGTAGCACAGACACTCATGTCTGTGCGGTTTTTGCAAATTAAGCCGTGTGGGACAGGCTTTTAGCCTGTCGCCGCTTTCGTCAAATTTAAGTAACACAGTTGCAGGAGCAAAAACCTCGACGTCAAAGTGAGCCACTCGCACCAATGAGCTCTCGCGCCGGTCTTTTCTCCCCCGCGTGCTAAAATTGTTAATTCATGCCGGACGCTTCCCTAATCTCGGTCCACGCCCTCTCCAAGCACTACCGCAGTTTCCGCAGGCGCGAAGGCATCCTCGGCGGCTTGCAGAATCTTTTTCATCGCGAATACCAAACCGTCAAAGCCGTTGAAAACATAAATTTTGAAATCGGCCGCGGTGAAATGGTCGGCTACATCGGCCCCAACGGCGCCGGCAAATCCACTACCATCAAAATGCTGACGGGCATTCTGGTGCCGACATCGGGCGAAATCCTCTCGAATGGTTTTGTCCCCTGGCGCCAGCGTGCCGCCTATGTAAAAACCATCGGCGTCGTCTTCGGCCAGCGCACGCAACTTTGGTGGGACATCGCCGCCATCGAATCTTTCAAACTCCTGCGCCGCATCTACGACGTCTCGCAGCGCGACTACGACGAGCGCATGGAACTTTTCAATCAAGTCCTCGGCTTGACCGAACTGCTCGACGTGCCGGTCCGCAAACTTTCTCTCGGCCAGCGCATGCGCTGCGATCTTGCCGCCGCGCTGCTTCACAATCCTCCCATCCTTTTTCTAGATGAGCCCACCATCGGCCTCGACGTCGTCGCCAAGGATCACATTCGCCAATTTCTCCGCGCCATCAACCAGCGCTACAAAACCACGGTCCTCCTCACGACTCACGATCTCGACGACATCGAAGAACTCTGCCGCCGCATCATGATTATCGATCGCGGCACCGTCCTCTACAATGGCCCGCTCTCCCGCCTGAAAGAACAATTCCTCCGCACCAAGCAAATCAAATTCATTCTTCGCGACGGCGATCAAAGCGCCCGCCTCGCCGCCTTCGAGCGAAACCTCCCCGCGCTTGCGCCCAATGGCGCCAGTGGCGCCGCCACGCTGCATCTCGAGCGCCTCGATGAAATGACCTGCCGCCTGCGCTTCGATCGCGCCCGCGTCTCTTCCAGCGATCTGATTCGCCAGATTCTCGCCGCCGTTGACGTCCGCGACTTCGTCATCGAAGACGAACCCATCGAAGAAATCATCAAGCGCATCTATTCCGGCGAAGCCGAAATGAGTTTGTGCCAACCCGAAGAGAAAAATGCTTTGCCGGTGGCCAAGTAACGCGCGTGAAGAAACGGTAGAACATCGGTAAGAACAAGCAAATGGCCGCAACACAAACACTTCCGCTTCCAATTCGCAAGCCTTCGCCGCTCGCCGGGCTGAAGGTTTACGCTGAATTCGTTCGCATCGGCTTCGTCAACATTCTCGCGTTTCGCTTGCGCTACTACACGGGGATCATCACTTACCTAATCAACGTCACCGTGTACTTTTTCATCTGGCGCGCCGTCTTCGCCAACGCCACCGGACCCATCGCCGGTTTCTCTCTGCCGCAAATTCTCACCTACGTCAGCGCCGGCTGGATTCTCCGCTCCTTCTACTGGAACACCATCGATCAGGAAATGGCTTACGAAGTGATCGACGGCAAAATCGCGATGGACTTCATCAAGCCCGTCTCCGTCCAGGGCATGTGGCTCGCGCGCGCCATGGGCGAATCCGCGTTCCGCCTCATCCTTCTCACCGCGCCAACGGCCATTATCGTCACTCTCCTTTTCCCCGTGCTTCCCCCGGCCTCGAAACTGAATTTCGCGCTTTTCCTCGTCGCCGCCGTCGGCAGTTTTTTCATCATGGGCGCGCTCAATTTCATCATCGGCACGTGCGCCATTCCTCTCACTTCCATCCTGGCGCTAATCCGCGCGAAATTCTGGCTCATCGAGCTCTTAAGCGGCTTGCTCATTCCACTCAGTTTTTTCCCGCGCCCCCTGCAGATCATCTCTTCGTGCCTTCCCTTCGAGCACATTGCCAATACGCCGCTGCAAATCTATCTCGGCCGTCTCTCTCTCGCCCAAACGCTTCGCCTCCTCGCCATCGAATACTTCTGGGTCGCCGCGTTACTTTTCCTCGGCCATCTCTGGTGGATCCGCGCCACGCGCAAAATCACCATCCACGGCGGCTAAATGCGCGACGCCTTCCTCAATTTCAAACGGCACGCAGCGCTGCTCGGCTCCTACTTCGCGCAATACGCGAAAGTCCGCGTCAGTTATCGCGGAGACTTTTTCATTTCCGCAGCTACTTCCATGGCCGCCACGATTTTTTCGCTCGGATTCGTCTTCGTTCTCTTCAAGCGCGTCCCTACTCTCTCCAATTGGCGAATGGAAGAAGTCGTATTCCTTTACGGCTTCTCGCTCATCCCTTTTGGGCTCTTCAACGTTTTCTCACTCAACCTCTACGAATTCGGCGCCACGTACATCATGGAAGGAAAATTCGACCGCGTTCTTCTCCGCCCGCTCTCTTCCCTGTTCCAGGTAGTCTTTGACGCCTTCCGCATCGAGTCCTTGCAGGAAGTTGTCGTCGGCCTGATCGTCGTTGTCTGGGCGTCGCGGCGGCTTCACTATCCCTGGCACGTACTCGATGTTTTCCTCCTCGCGTGCTTCGCGCTTTGCGGCGGCCTCATCTACATCTCCGTCTTCCTCTTTCTCTCCACATTTTCTTTCTGGTTTGAGGACCGAATCGGCATTCATCCCCCGTTCTGGAATCTTCTGGCCTTCGGCCGTTATCCGCTCTCCATCTATTCCAGCTACATCCAATTCCTTCTGAGCTGGATCATTCCGTTCGGCTTCGCCACGTTCTATCCAGCCTCGCGCCTCCTCGGCCGCCCTGAATTTCGCATCTACGCCTCACTCATTCCTCTTGTTGCTGCAGCAACCTTCGCGCTGGCCGTCACGGCGTGGCGCATCGGCCTTCGCCGTTACTCCTCCACTGGCTCTTAAGGAAAAGAAAAAGAATTTACGCCCTCAGGGCTGAGGCGAATGCGCGGGACGTTCGCGCGATTTCCATTCCGTACTGAGACGGCGTACGGATTCGCGCAAGCGAACCGCCAGCGAGGCAATGGTTTCGAGCCGCTGAGGAGCGCCCTGCGGCAAGCGGCCGTCGCTCTTCCGCTGAATTTCGGAGAGCAGAAGTTCGGCGTTGCCGAGAATTCCGGTAAGCGGGTTGTTCAGTTCGTGCCGCAGCACTTCGCCGAAATCCTCGCGGTCTAGCGCCATCAAGGCATCCTTGGGCGGCCCCTCGAGCGATGCTTCGGGAGCGGGTTGTGGGCGGGCGTCATGCTTGGCTTTGCTTAGCCGCCGTTCGACCAGACCCAGTGCCACCGTCAGGCACCCGCGCGTGCGCACGACATAATCCGCGCTGCCAGCGGCCACCAGGCCGGAGAGTTCCGTCTGATGTTGGGCGTCTCCAATCACCACGACCGGAGCGTAGGTGGCCAGCGAGGAAACGGCCACATCCAGGCGCTCGGGGCGTTCGTGCGGTTTGCCAGCTCCCAGGGTCTGCGCTGTTTCCGTGAGCAAAATCACGGCGGGCGCCGCATGCTCGACGATGCGGCGCGCGGCATCCAAAGTGCCCACCGATGAAATTTGACGCCGCTCATCGATGGTTTCGAGTTCGTGGCGCGCCGTGGCGCGCAGCGCCGCGTCATCGCTTACGAGAAGAATCGAGTGTTCCCGAGGGGTCATGTCGTCATCCATTCCTCTACATTATTAAAGGGCTTAATGGCCTTTCCTGGCGGCCGCGGCGCGTCCTCCGCGCGCAAGCTGGCTTTCCAGAAGGCTGAAGACTTTCTCCGTCAGTTCCTCGACGCGGAAAGGTTTCGCAACATGAGGAAGCCGGTTTCGCGCGAGGAAATCGTGGGTTTGCTGGGCAATCACGTCTCCGGTCACGAACAAAAACCTTTCCTGAAGCGGATTCCGCGTGCGTGCCAGCGACTGGTAGAAATTCTGGCCGTCCAGTCCGGGCATTTTCATGTCGCAAATCACCAGGTCGAAAGGCTCGCGCGCCGCGCGATCGAGCGCTTCGCGTCCGTCCAGAAGCACATCGACGTGCAGCCCTTCATCCTCGAGCACGTCGGCGATCAACCGGGCCACGGTGGGCTCGTCTTCGACCACCAGCACACGCGTTCCGCGATGGTTGGAGCGCAACGCATGCTGCGGCAGCGCATGCGGATGATGCCTGGAAACTTCAGACCCGCCGGTGACCGGCGGAAGCTGTTCGCCGGATTCCGGCGAACTGCGGCCTGGTTCGATGGCGGACTCGACAGCGGACGGAAGCTCGACAGTGAAAACGGTGCCGCCCTCCGGCGGACTCGATACGCTTACCTGGCCGCCGTGTTCGCGCACCACGCTGAGGACAATGGCGAGGCCGAGACCCGTGCCCACCCCCGCGGGCTTGGTGGTGAAGAAGGGATCGAAGATGCGCGCGAGAATCGTTTGGGGAATGCCGGGACCGTCGTCGCTGACTTGCAGAATGATCCTGCTGTCGCCGCTCCGCGCCGTGCGCAACCGGATGGTTCCGGCTTTTCCCTCCAGCACAATGGCCTGGCGGGCGTTGCCGATCAGGTTCATCAGCACTTGCTGCAATTGGCCCGAGTCGCCGGTGAGGAAAGGAAGCGTGGGGTCGAGGTCCAGCTCGATGCGGATTTTTTCCGCGGACGAGCCGAAGCGTTGCAGATCCATGGCGCGTTGCACCACTTGATTGAGAGCCACGCGCTTGCGCTCCGGCCGCGCCTCTCTGGCGCTCAGCAGGAGCTGGCGCAGGATGGTGCCGGCTCGCTCGGCCTCCTCATAGATCTGACGCGCCTCTTCCGTCCCTCCAGCGAGGTCTTTGCGGACCAGGAGGCGCTGCGAATAGCCCAGAATGCTGGTCAAGGGATTGCTCAGTTCATGCGCGATGCCGGTGACCATTTGTCCGAGGGCGGCGAGTTTTTCCGTTTGCAGCAGCTTGGCTTGAAAAACGCGTTGAGCGGTGAGATCGCGGTAAATCTCGACGCGGCCGAGGCGTTGGCCAGCACGGTCCAAAATCGGGCGTA
>Ga0210395_10000965_pt1 | contig 22244 bp, 17 predicted proteins | sample IncBWH4OmetaG_FD_150861 | JGI IMG/M metagenome (GOLD analysis project Ga0210395, IMG submission 150861) | Forest soil microbial communities from Barre Woods Harvard Forest LTER site, Petersham, Massachusetts, United States - Inc-BW-H-4-O ...
CCCCGGCAGCAGCGGCACCGGCTCGTGTGGTCCCGTCCCGGGCGTCCCCGGTGGCGCCGGCCCGGAGGGCCCTGGCCCCGGCGGGTGGCCGCGCTGGGGGCCGGGTGACCCCGGCTATGACGAGGACCCCGACGACGAGGCCGCCGGGACCGCGCCGTCCCGTGACCCGGCCCCGCTGCCCGCCCTGGTCAACCTGCTGATCCCGGCCGGCACCTGGCTCGGCTGGTCGACGGCCCCCGGCCAGGCGGCCGGCTGGGGCCTGCTCGACCACCAGGAGATGACTGATCTGCTGAGCGCCGCCGCCCGGCATCCCCGGACCCGCTGGTGCGCCACCGTTGTCGGGCCCGACGGCACCGCGGTCGCCCACGCCTGCGCCAACGGCCAGCATCCCTGGCTCGCCGATGCCACCGGACCCCCGGGAACAACAGGCGGCCCCTTCGCCCCACGACCGCAACCTCCGCCCGGACCATCCGGCCCGGCCGAGCCCGGCGGCCCCGGTCAACCCGGTCAGCCCGGCGATCGCGCTGCCCCCGGTGACCGCGGTGATCCCGGCGGCGGCAGGGACGGCCCGGACCCGGAGCAGGCCGCCGTCCTCGCCGCGATCATCGGCCGGCTCAGCCTGACCTTCACCCCCATCGCCAAAGGCGGCTGCGACCACGGGGCAGCCGAGGACCGCTACACCCCCAGCCGCAAACTGCGGCACCTGGTCCGCGCCCGCACCGACCGCTGCGACGCCCCCGGCTGCCAGGCCCCCGCCCTCCGCGGCGACCTCGACCACACCACCGAATACCCGGCCGGGATCACCGACGAGTGCAACCTGGGCCCGAAATGTCGCAATCGCCGGGCTGGAAACTCGAGCAGACCCAACCCGGCGTCATGCGGTGGACCCTGCCCTCCGGCCGCGTCCACACCACCACCCCCACCGTCTACGACCTCTGACGATCACCGGTGTGCCGATCCGGACCACGGGCCTGGGCGCTCGCGCCGCCCGGCTGCCGAGCGTGAGCGCGCAGCTGCCAGCACCTGTAATGGCGTGACGGCACCACCCCTACGGATCAGGTTCTCGTCCGGCGCCAGGCATTGACTAGCGTGGTGAGCATAGAGAAATTTGACCCTCGCCTTGAACGGCTGGGCGGTGAACACCGACTCGATGGACGTCTACGGCAACTACTCCCTCAAGCGCGCCATCATCGCCCGGATGAGGCTGGGGGCGAATCCGCCGGAGGACGCCGTTTACCCGGCACTGCTGGTCACCGCCGGCCGTCCGCCGGCTGCGCTAGCCGGGCGGGTCCTGTCCGTTGTCGGCGCCCTCGTCGTCGCGTGGCCGCTGCGGCCCTCGGTAGGCGGCGACCAGCCTGGCGCCAAGCGTGGCGAGGAAGACCTGACCGACGAGCGCCTCCATCACCGCCACCGCCCTGCCGCCCGAGCCGGCCGCGGTGAAGTCTCCGTAACCAAGGGTTGTCAGCGTGGTGAAGCTGAAGTACTGGAACGTCTTGACGTTGGCCGGCTGACCGTCCGCGAAGAAGGCTCCCTTGGTGAACTCGTTGATCGCGGCGTAGAACACCGCGAACATCAATCCCAGGATCATGTAGACGCTGATAGCGCCGAAGATGCTCTGCAGCGTGACCTCCTGCCGCGAGGCCAGCACCCGGTACAAGACGAGGACGGCCGCGCCCGCGAGTAGAACCCCCATCAGCAGGTACCCGGTCCCAGCGCCCGGGCCACTGGAAAAGGTCAGCACCAGGACTAGGGCGATGACCGAGCCGCTCGCCGCCGCCGCAAACGCGAGGAGCGCGGTCGGGCGGCGGAACTGGCTGGTCCGCACGGCGAGCATCGCCGCGGCCAGGAACAGGCCTAGCCGGACGACCGTCACCCAGGTGCCGGACACGAATGCCGACAGCACGTAATCGGCCACTAGTACGACAAGCAGGAGCCCGAAGTGGTCGCGGTGTGCGCGGGCCTTCACATGCCCACTGTCGGGGCTCCGGCCCTGCCCCGCCTCACCCGGGAAGAGTGGTCGGCACCCGCCAGCAGCAGTCTCATGGCGTCGCCCCGGCGGGAGCGGCCTGGTCGCGGCCGAGGGGCCTGAGGATGGCCCGGGCGGGCGCCCCGTCGCTGCCGTGCAGCTTGGCCGGCAGGCAGATCATCTCGTACCGGCCGCCACGAACCGGTGACAGGTCCAGCCCTTCGATGATCCAGATGCCGGCCTGCAGCAAGATGCGGTGGACGGCGGCCCCGTCGGCGCGGTACCCGCCGACGGACAGGTAGTCGACCCCGACGGTCCGTACCCTCGTTTCCGCCAGGTACGCCGCGGCAGGCTCGGAGATGTAGACGAAATCCTCCACGAAGGTATCGCTGTGCCAGCACCGGGCCGAGTTCGATGTCCGGAACAGCACCCGTTCCCCGGCCTGCAGCCGGTGCTCCCGGATCTCACCGGCCGTGATCTGGCGGGGATGCTCGATCTCGATCACCCGGGCCTCGCCCATCGTCGCGGTCAGTGGCATCTCATCGAGCCCGGGCGCGCCGTGCAGGAAGTGCACCGGCCCGTCCATGTGGGTGCCGCTGTGCACCCCCATGGCCAGGCGGGAGACGTTGCAGTCATCGCCGCGCCCTAGATCCAGTACCCGCTCCAGCACGATGGGCGGATTGTCCGGCCAGTGCGGCATGCCGTGCCGGACCGTCACCGACACGTCTATCCAGTCCGTCATCTCAGGCATCACAAGTGCCCCCGCGACATTGTCCTGTGCTCCGCCGCGCGGGCACCTGTCCCCGTCGCGGCCATCCGCGAAACCACGGTCGGTGACCGCGCAGCCCGATGCCTCGCCGGATGCCGTACGGTCCAGCCGCCTTGCTCGGATGTTAGCTTGCACAGCCGGTCGTTGTCACCAGCGCATTCTCGCGTCAGCCGTCCATGACACCGGCACCCCGGGAGGAGCTCACCGAAGCCGGCCGGTAGCGGAGAGTATCGGCGCACTTGCTAAGGTGACGCCATGCGGGCTGTCACAGTCGTTCCCGGGAAGCAAGGCTCCGTCGCACTTACCGACATGCCGGAGCCTCCGGCCGAAGACGGGCCGATCCTCGTGCAGACGCAGGCGATCGGCATCTGCGGCACCGACCTGGAGATCATCAGCGGCGAGTACGGGTCAGCGCCGCCAGAGCAGGACCGCCTCATTATCGGGCACGAATCGCTGGGACGGGTGGCCGAGGCAGCCCCGGAGACCGGATTCGGCCCGGGGGACCTCGTGGTCGGCATCGTCCGCCGGCGCGACCCGGTTCCCTGCCCGGCGTGCGCGGCGGGGCACTGGGATATGTGCACGAACGGCCAGTACACCGAGCGGGGCATCAAGGGCCGTCACGGCTACGCGTCCGAGCGCTACCGCATCCACCCTGAGTACCTGGTCGCGGTGGATCCCGCCCTCGGGATCCGCGGCGTGCTGCTCGAGCCCGCCACCGTGGTGGCGAAGGCCTGGGACCACATCGAAAGGATCGGCGGCCGGGCGGCGTGGGCGCCGGAGAAGGTACTTGTCACCGGCGCCGGGCCGATCGGGCTTCTCGCCGCCCTGCTAGCCACTCAGCGGGGTTACCAGACCTACGTGGCTGACCTGGTCACCGAAGGCCGCAAACCACAAATGGTACACCGCCTCGGGGCAACCTATCTCCACAGCGCAGACCTCGGCAAGGCGACCGCGGAGGCGGATGTAATCATCGAATGCACCGGGCATCTGCAGATGCTGCTTGAGACAGCCCCGCGGAATGCCCGCTACCGGATAACATGCCTCACCGGAGTATCCCCCGCCGGTGCCGAGGCCACTGTCAATCCGGGACTTCTCAACCGCAACATGGTGCTGCAGAACTCGGTCTTGTTCGGCTCGGTCAACGCCAACCGGCAGCACTACGAACTGGCCGCCCAGGCGCTCGCCCGGGCCGACTCCGGCTGGCTCACCGACCTCATCACCCGCGAAGTACCTCTCGACCGGTGGGAAGACGCTTACACCCGCAGGCCCGACGACATCAAGACCGTCCTGAACTTCCAGGAGGCATCACCATAGCCTGCTGTGCAGGCGGGACCGCAGCGGGCGCTGCCGGGTTAACCAGGCAGCCTAATGCGGGACCGGCGCGATGACCCCGACCGAGGCCAGGCCGTCGAGGATCAGCTGCACGGCGATCGCGGCGATCAGGAACCCGAAGACCTTCTCGGTGACCAGCATGCGGTTCTCATCGAGCTTCTCACTCACCCGGTTCGCCCAGCGGAACACCACCACATCCAGCAGCGGGACGAACACCAGGATGCCGAACTCCACGGCGAAAACGCTGACCGAGTCCGCCTCCGCGGAGATATGCGCGCAGCAGTTCGCCCAGCACCATGAGTATCACGGCGACGGTAGCCGCCGTGGCCATCATCTTGCGCAGCACGGACTGCTTGACGGCCGGGTCAAGGGAAGCGGTAATCTCCACGAACGGGACGAGCGCGATCTTCGGCCCGATACCGATCAGCAGCACCAGGAACGTGTCGATCGCACCGGCAGCGGTTATCGACGTCTGGTCCACCGTCCCAGTGTGGCAAATCCCAGGCCCTGGCACCTGACCCCATCCGGGTGGTGTCCCCTTGGTGTCGTCCGCTGACCGGCGCCCAGCGGGTTTCCCCAGATCATCCACGGCCTGGCCCCGCGTCCCGGACCGTCCGCGCTTCACCCGCTAATCGTGGTAGCGCGCTGGTGGCCGCGGCGGGCGTCGCGGTCGAAGATGCCCAGGATCTCGCACGGGCCGCCGACGGTGCCGATGGCGTGCGGCAGCATCGTGGGGAACTCCGCGGCCTGGTTGGTCTCCACCCGGAACCGGCGGTCGCCCAGAAGCAAGACAGCGGTGCCCGAAAGCACGACGAGCCATTCCCGGCCCGGGTGGGCGCGCATTCCGGACAGGTCCGGCGGCGGATTGACCATGCGCTGGCGGATGACCGTGATTCCAGGCTCTGCCTTGACGGGCCACCGCAGCTGCCCGTTAGCAACGTCGTGCGCCGGGTTAGTGACGACGTCGTCGGTGCCCGTCTCGACCAATTGGTCCAGGGAAGTGTCCAGGGCGCGGGCGATGGCGATGAGCTGGTCGAGGGCGAGGCGTCGCCCTCCCGTCTCGATCCGGCTGAGCGTGGACGGGCTCAGCCGGGCCCGTTCGGCTAGATCCTCGAGAGACCAGCCGTGCGCCGCCCGCAGTGCGCGGATGCGCTTGCGCACGAGGCTGTCCAGCTCACCATCTTCTTGCGTCATAGGCAATAGAATATGCCTAAAGCGCAAGCTCGGCATGCCGTCGTCTCAGGTACCGCGACCGACCTGACCGCGCAGGTCGGCGCTTCCACCGCGGCCGGCGCCCTGGCCGGCGCGCACATGAACGCCGACCTGGCCACCGCCGACACCGACGCGGCCCTCGCCGCGCTCGACGCCCGACAGCGCCCTCGCGGACCGGCACTGGCCGATGGCGCTTCCCTACCGGCGCCCGGCAACCGGCTAAACCCGGTAGTGTGCGGCCGGTGGCTCGCACTTTTGTCCGACGGTTCGCGGCCGGCGATGTCCCTGCCGCCGGTGTGCTGCTCGCCCAGCGCCACTCCCGGCATCGGCTCGCCCGTCCGCTGCTGTCGGCGAGGTATGAGGATGCAGCCGCGGCCAGCGCCGAGGTGGCCGCGGCCTTCGGGGCGGCCGGGTCGTCCGGTGCGTTCGCGGTCCGCGACGGGGAGCCAGTGGGGTACCTGCTGGGCTCCCCGAAATCTGGCGACGCCTGGGGGCCCAACGTATGGGTCGAGTCGGCCGGCCACGCCGCAGCGGACGGTGAGACATTGCGCGACCTGTATTCCGCCGCCGCGGCCGGCTGGGTGGAGTCCGGGCTGACCGCCCACTATGCCGTTGTGCCCGCGACCGATGAGGAACTGGTCCGGGCCTGGTTCCGGCTTGGTTTCGGGCAGCAGATGTGCCACGGGCTGCGGGGCCTGCCCGGGCGGGCCCCGCTGTGCCCGGCCGGGCTGACCATCCGCCGCGCGGTGCGGGAGGACATCACAGCGCTGGCCGAACTCGAGGTCGAGCTGCCGCGGCATCAAGGCCTCGCACCGACGTTCTCGGCCGCTGCCGTCCCGCGAGCCGAGCAGGCCGCCGCTGAGTGGGCCGAGGACTTCGATGGTCCCGGCTACACCACGTTCGTCGCTGAACGGGACGGCACGGTGGTCGGCTCCGCAATCGGCTGCGCGCTGGAGAAGTCCGGCAGCCACACCAGCCTGGCACGGCCCGACAACGCCGGTTTCCTGGGCTTCGCGGCGGTGTTCCCCAGCGAACGCGGCCACGGTGCGGGACGGGCGCTGGGCGAGACCGTGCTGGAATGGGCGAGGCAGGCAGGATTCGGCTGCGTGGTCACCGACTGGCGGTCACCAACCTGCTTTCCTCACGAACCTGGCCCGCGCTCGGCTTTGCCGAGTCATTCCTGCGTCTGCACCGCCTCATCGGGTACTGAAGACGCGGGCGAGGATGGTTAGCCGCGGTTGTACCACGTAACGTTAAAGCCATCCTGCGTTCCGTTACCGTTACCGGTCACTCGGCTCAGCGGACCGGGCGCCGCGGCGGTCTTGTACGTTAGCTGGCCGAGCAAGTTCTCGCGGGCATCGTAAGCGAGGATGAGCCGCAGACCCTTGAAAGCGCTGATCGGCTCGGCGGGGCTGTCGTTGTCTCCCGCGTAGACATAGCATTTGGTAAAGGTAATCTCGCTGAAGTCCGACAAGCCGGAGACGTGCAAGTTGGGGTGTTCCGCGACCCACTCGGCGCCGCCGACGGCGACGTTGCGGAACGTCTGAGTGGTGTTGAGCTCGAAATGGGTCTGTGCCACGTACCCGCCGAAGAACGCGTAGGAATCCGGCGAAACCGCCACGGCGAGGTTTATGTCGTAACCCGGCTTAACGGGCGTGACGCACCTGTTGTCCACGAGGAACACGAGCTGCGCCAGGGTCGGCGCGCGGGTGCCGGTAAACTTCGGTGACTTTCCGCAGACCGCGGGCGCGACGCTGACTCCGCGCACGTTGGTGTTAAGCACCGGGACCTCTTGACCGCCGCCCTGGGCGGCCGGACGGCCATACGCCTCCCACCACAGGTAATAGCCAGATTTGCCCTTGTAACAGAATGCGGCAACACCGTCTTGCGCGATAGTGCTGTCGCCCGCGCTATTGGAAACCCCGACCCAGAACCCGGCCGTCGAGGACTCGCCTTTGGCGCACCTGACTTTCGGCACGACGAAAGAGCCGTTGACCTGGGTCGCCGCGTCGCCGGTCTGGGCCAGGTACCCGGCCCAGCCAGGATTCGGGAAATTCGTGATTGGCGGTACAAAGGGGTAAACGGCCGCCGACGAGCCCGCGCCGCCCCACTCGATAGTCACCGTACTTCCCGGCCAGGGAACGTTTCCGAAGGTCGCGAAGGCGGTGAACGTGCCGCCGGGCCGCACGGTCACGTCCTGGCCGGGGTCCTGGCTGCAGTTCGTGCTTGAGGCGTGCACAAGGCCGTCATCGCCGCTGCCGCCGGCCATGACCTCGGCGACGTTCGCGGCATTCGCCCACGCCCCCGGGCAGCCCAGCGCGAGAGGGGAGGACTCGATATTGGTATAGGTGACGTACGCCGTCCACAGTACGGGCACGCCGGATGAATACGGGTGAACGACCGACGACGTCCAGACGACCTTGAACCCGGTGTAGTCACTGCTGATCAGCGCGTTCAGGCCTGGGTAGGTGCCGGCCTTGGCGCACCCGGTGCCGTTCGGCTGGCACACGCTCGCCGGGCGGGCGATAGCGGCCGGTGCGGCGGCGAATAGGCCGATGAGCGTGAGCGCCGCGATCACGGCGAAGATGACCCGTCTCATGATCTGTCCCCCGCAGCAGATGCACACCCGGCATCCTCAACAGACCAGATCTTGCTGACGGGGTCAAGACCCCGGGACGTGTAGCAAGCTCCCCGACCAGGACTCGAACCTGGAACCGTTCGGTTAACAGCCGAGCGCTCTGCCAATTGAGCTATCGGGGACCGTCAGCCCAGCGGGTTGGCTTTCCGTCCCACTGGAGTGCTGCAGATAAGCGTAGCGCACGTTGCGGGGTGCACGTTGCACGTAAGCCGCCCCACCCGGGGCCCGGATTGCGTGACGGATAGCACGGATGGGGCGGTCCGCGCTGGGTAGACCCTGGTGGATACGCTAATACGAGCCAGCGCGGTGAGCGCCGGCCCAGCCGGAACCTATGAGGGCGCCGGGAACGGGGATGGGCGGAGCACGCCGTCGGCGCCTGGCACTGGGAAAAGGGGGCCAGATGAAGGGAACGTTCATCACGGGGGTCGCGGTCGGCTTCGTGCTCGGCTCGCGGGCCGGCCGAGATACCTACGACAAGATGGTGGCCTACGCACAGCAGGTGTGGGAGCACCCAAAAGTTCAGCAGGCCACGAGCACCGTGCAGGCGAAGACCGCCGACCTGAGCAAGCAGGCGGCGGCGAAGGCGCCTGACTACGCCAAGGGCGCGATGTCCAGCGTCCAGAGCACGGTCTCGACACAGGTGCCGAAATTCGTGCAGAACGTCAGGCAGACGGCCAACGACAAGATGCCGGCCAAGTGGCGCTCCGGCACCGCGACGGCCACCGCGGACCCGGCCACGGACGGCTCGCTCGGCGGTCAGCCGGACGACGTCGGGCCCGACGGGAACCTCGTCTACCCGGCCGACGACGGGACCGCCGCAGCCGGCAGTCGCGGCCGCGTAACCCCCGATACGCCGTAAGCGCCCGGAACCTAAAATCCGTCGGCGCCGACGTCATCGTCGGCGCCGACGGCAGCCCGTCCACGGCCATCGGCCGATGACGGGAGCTGTAGCTCCCTAGTCGAGGTACTCGCGCAGCAGCAGCGCCCGCGAGGGGTGCCTGAGCTTGGCGAGCGTCTTCGACTCGATCTGCCGGATGCGCTCCCTGGTGACGCCGAACTCGCGGCCGACCTCCTCCAGCGTCCGCGGGTGCCCGTCGGACAGCCCGAAGCGCAGCTGGATGATGCGCTGCTCGCGCTCCGACAGGTCGCACAGCACCCGGTCGAGCTGGTCCTGGAGCATGATGAACGCCGCCGCCTCGATCGGCACCACGGCGTCCGCGTCCTCGATGAAGTCGCCGAGGTCCGACTCCTCCTCGCCGATCGGCGACTGCAGGGATACCGGTTCCTGCGCGATCCGCTGGATCTCGGCGACGCGCTCGGGCCCGATGCCCATCTCGGCGGCCAGCTCGTCCACGGTCGCCTCGCGGCCCAGCTCCTGATGGAGCTGGCGCTGTACCCGGGCCAGCTTGTTGATCGTCTCGACCATGTGCACCGGCACCCGGATGGTCCGCGCCTGGTCGGCGATCGCCCGGGTGATGGCCTGCCTGATCCACCAGGTCGCGTACGTCGAGAACTTGTACCCGCGGGTGTAGTCGAACTTCTCCACCGCGCGGATCAGCCCGAGGTTCCCCTCCTGGATCAGGTCAAGGAAGACCAGGCCCCGGCCGATGTACCGTTTGGCGATCGAGACCACAAGCCGCAAGTTGGCCTCGATCAGCTGTTGTTTACCCCGGACGCCGTCGGCGGCCAGCCACTCCAGATCGCCGCGGTCGGCGTCGGAGAGCGGCATGCCGCTGTTCAGCTTCTCCTCGGCGTACAGCCCTGCCTCTATCGCCTTGGCCAGCTCGACTTCGTTCTCCGCGGTGAGCAGCGGAACCCGGCCGATCTCCCGTAGGTAGATCCGGACGAGGTCGCTGGTCCCCGCGCGACGCGCGACGTCGGCGTCGTTGTCGGGCAGCCTGCTCTCTGTTTCCTCTTCGACCGGAGCATCAACCACTTCGATGCCTTCATCGGCGAGCACCCGCACTACCCCGTCTAGCGCGTCCCCGGTTAGCTCAGCCCGGTCGATTGCCGTGGTGACGTCCCCCATCGTCACGAAGCCCCGTGAGCGCCCGAGCGCCACGAGGTCCGTTAGATGCTGTGTAAGCGCTGGTCCGCTCGTTACTACGGTGAGACTCACGATGTCAGTCTGACGCACGCACCACTCGTTACGGGGGACCTAATTTTGTATCCCTGACCTGAGGTTTAACCGGGATGAAATACGTGTAAGAACTCTTGGCGATCTTTCGCCTGATGCCGAGGCGGGCTGGTTTCCGGCCCGTTTCACGCCCCGGTCGCCCGGTCCAGAAGCCACTTGCGGCGCTGCTCGAGAGCGACGAGTTCGCCGAACATCCGGCCGTACGCCGCCTGGTCTTCCTCCGGGTTCATCCGCTGCAGGCGCGCCTTGACCGCGCCGATCTCGCGGCCCACCGCCAGCTCCCCCACGCGGGCGAGCACCACGTCGGCGTACTTCTGGTCCGGCTCGACCGCGACCTGGAGCGGCTCTACCGCCAGCTCGGTCACGAACGACCGCGCCCGGTCGTCGGGGGCGGCCTCCAGCAGCGCCGTCACCCAGTCCCGCGCCCGCCCGGCGGTCCCAACCCCGCCGCACGCGGCGATCAGCCCGAAAGTCGCCGCGTGCGCGGGCACGGCGAACGCGACCGCGCCGAGTGCGTCGAACTCGGGACCGGTGAGCGCCGGCCACTGCACCGCGAGCTTGAGCGCCTCCCGCTCGACCCGGTGCGTCGGGTCCGACCTGTCATACCGGGTGGCCTGCGGGCCCGGTTGCGACTGGCCGGCGTTCGCGCGCCGCTGCCCGCTCGCGTCCGGTGCCGCGGCGGATTGTTCGGAACGAAGCGTGGTTCCACCGCGTCCGCGAGCGGCTGCCGCCGCCTGGCGGACGCGGTCGACGATGTACTTCTCGTCCATGAAGCCGATCCACCGGTCCAGGTCCACGGCGTACTGCTTCCACTTCGACCGGTCCTTGATCCGGACGATGATCGGCGCGGCCTCGTCGATCGCGGCGAACTGGCCCTCACGACTGTTCAGGTCATGCTTGGCGAGCACCGACCGGATCGCGAACTCGAACAGCGGCACCCGCCGCGCTACCAGGTCCCTGACCGCACCGTCGCCGTGCTTCATGCGCAGGTCACAGGGGTCGAGCCCGTCCGGCTGCACGGCGACGAAGGTCTGGGTGACGAACTTCTCCTCAAGCGCGAACGCGCGCAGCGCCGCCTTCTGACCCGCCGCGTCGCCGTCAAACGTGAAGATCACCTCACCCGTGGACCCGTCGGTGTCCATGATCAGCCGCCGCAGGATCTTCACGTGATCCTCGCCGAAGGACGTTCCGGAGGTCGCGACGGCCGTCGGTACGCCGGACAGGTGGCAGGCCATCACGTCGGTGTACCCCTCGACGATCACCGCCTGACGACGCTTGGCGATCTCCGTCTTCGCCAGATCCGCACCGTAGAGCACGTGCCCCTTCTTGAAGAGGGCGGTCTCCGGAGTGTTCAGGTACTTGGGGCCGTCGTCGCCCGCCTCCAGCTTGCGGGCGCCGAACGCGATCGTCTCCCTCGTCAGGTCCCTGATCGGCCACATCAGCCGGCCACGGAACATGTCGATGAGCGAGCCCCGGCTGCTGCGGCGGGCCAGGCCCGATTTGACCAGTTCGTCCTCGTTGAAGCCACGACCGCGCAGGTGCCTGGTCAGCTCATCCCAGGCGTTCGGCGAATAGCCGATGCCGAACCGCTCGGCGTCGGCCGTCGTGAAGCCTCGCTCGGCCAGAAAGGCGCGGGCGGGCTGGCCGCCGGCACCACGGAACCGTTCGGAAAAAAATTCTTCGGCGGCGCGGTGCGCGTCGATCAGCCGACGGCGCTGGCTGGTCTCCTGACCGGGGACGTAACCGCCCTGCTCGTAGCGGAGCTCGATGCCCGCGCGGGCCGCCAGTCGCTCGACCGCCTCGGTGAACGACAGGTGCTCAAGCTCGATGATGAACCTGATCACGTCGCCGCCGACGCCGCAGGAGAAGCAGTGGTACAGCTCCTTACCCGGCGTCACGTTGAAGGACGGCGTGCGCTCCTCGTGAAAGGGGCAGAGCCCCTTGAGTGAGCCGCCGCCCGCGGGGCGCAACTGAAGGTACTCGCCGACAACGTCGGCGATAGGTGAGCGCTCGCGGACCGCGGCGATGTCTTCTTGGCGAATGCGACCCGGCATGCCTGCGAGTGTAACTTTCCTCTCGCTTAACGGACGCCCGTCGCGGGTATCGACGTTGGTGTTTCCCCGCACCGCGCACGACGCCGGTGGAGCGTCTTGGCGGTACTGTCACACCAAATTTCTATAGTGAGTTCGTGGTGCACCCGATCGGGGTGCACTCGAGATCGGGAAGTGATCTTCGCATGGGCGACGTCCTCGTCCTGTGGGACATTGACGGCACGCTGCTGAACTGCGGCGGCGTGGGGCGGGATCTGTACGACGTGGTGTTCCTCCAGCTGTTCGGGCGGTCGCTCGAAGCGATCGCGCCGATGGCCGGGCGGACCGACCGCGCGATCATCCTGGAGACGCTGTCGCTGGCCGGCGTTCCGGAGCCCCGACGGCACGTGGACCCCTTCATCGCGGGGCTCAGCGCCCAGGTGCCGCTGGTCCGCGAGGCGCTGGTGGCCCGCGGACGCGCGCTGCCAGGGGCGGCCGAGGCGCTGGCCGCGCTCGGCGCCCGGGGCGTGCCCGGGCTGGCCGGCGGGGTCCACCAGTCCGTGCTAACCGGGAACATCCGGTCGGTGGCCGAGGTCAAGCTCGCGGCGCTCGGGCTGCGCGATCCGCTTGACCTGTGCATCGGCGCCTACGGGGACGACCACGAGGTACGCGCCGAGCTCGTGCACGTGGCGCGGCGGCGCGCCGCGGGGGTACACGGGCGGTCGCCAGCGGCCTTCGACGGTGCGGCGACCGTGGTGATCGGGGACACGCCGCTGGACATCGAGGCGGCGCTGGCCACCGGGGCGCGCGCCATCGGGGTCGCGACCGGCTCGTACTCGGTGAGCGACCTGTCGGCCGCCGGAGCGCACACGGTGCTGCCCGACCTCACGGACACGCAAACAGTGCTCGCGGCGCTCGTGGGGCACAGCGCGCTCGTGGGGTATACCGGGCTCGTTGGCTAGGCCTCGCTTAGGGGCTAGACCTCGCTGAGCGGGACAGCGGGGTCGGCCAGGCGGGCCGGATCGAGGACCCGACCCGACCGGATCAGGGCTTCGATGTCATCGGTGACGTCCCAGACGTTGACGTTCATGCCGGCGATCAGCCGGCCCCCGTTCAGCCAGCAGGCGATGAACTCCAGGGTGCCGCTGTCGCCCCGGTAGACGATCTGGTCGTAGCTGCCCGGCAGCGGCAGGCCCAGGCACTCCATGCCGAGGTCGTACTGGTCGCTGTAGAAGTACGGGACGCGGTTGTACTCGATCTCCTGGCCGAGCATGGACTTCGCGACCGCCTTGCCGCCGTTCAGCGCGTTGGACCAGTGGTCCATGCGCACGAAACGGCCGAGCAGCGGCAGGTAGGAGTTCGCCACGTCGCCCGCGGCGTAGACGTCCGGCGCCGAGGTGCGCAAGGCGGCGTCGGTGACCACCCCGTTGTTCACCTCGAGCCCGGCGGCTTCCGCCAGGCCCACGTTGGGTACCGCGCCGATGCCGACCACGACGACATCGGCGGGCAGTTCCGCGCCGGACGACGTGACCACCGCGCCCGCCGCGCTGCTGGCGGAGCCGGCGCGGCCGGCCGGGCCGGCGCCCGGCCGGATCATCACGGCCGACTCGTCGAAGAGGAACGCCACGCCGTGCGCCCGGTGCAGCTCGGCGAACTTGCCGCCGAGTTCCGGGCCGATCGCGCTGTACAGCGCGCCGGGCTGCGGCTCGACTACCGTGACCATGCTGTTCGCGAGCCTGGCGGCCGCGGCGGTCTCCAGGCCGATCCACCCGGCCCCGATGATGACGACCCGCGTTTCCGGCCGGAAGGCGGACCGCAGCGCCTCCGATTCGCCGATCGTGCGCAGGTAGAAGACGCCGTCCAGGTCCGCGCCCGGAATCGGGATGCGGCGCGCGGAGGCGCCGGTCGTGAGCGCCAGCTCGTCGTAGCCCAGCGTGCCGCCATTGTCGCCCGCGAACGTCACCGTGTGCGCGCCTGGGTCGAAAGCGGTGACGGTGACTCCGGTGCGCAGGTCCACGTTGTTCTCGGCGTACCACTCGGCGGAGTGCACGAACGCCTTCTCCGGCGACTCCTTGCCGAGCAGGATGCCCTTGGACAGCGGCGGCCGCTCGTACGGGCGTTCGCGTTCAGCGCCGAAGAGCACCACCTCTCCGTCGAAGCCCTCAGCGCGGAGCGTCTCGGCCGCCTTCGCGCCCGCCAGCCCGCCACCCACGATCACGAACGTCGCCATTGCCGCCTCCACAGAGGGTGAACGTAAGCCCTATGAAGCCCGACGATAGCGCCCAGGGCGCATGGGGGGACGGGCAGTCCCCCCATGCGCGGGGGAGTATGGGGGATCGATCCGGGGGTAACACGGCGAGGCGTTCGTGCCACGCGAGGGCGGACGTGTCGGTGAGGGACGCGATCTGGTCGATGATCACGCGCCGCCGCTCCGTGTCGCCGGCCGCGTCGTGCCAGGCGGGCCGGAAGACCGGGTCGAGGCTGGCCGGGGCGCCGCGGTCAAGGGCGAGCGCGAGCTCGGTGACGACCTCGCGCTCGCGGGCCTGCTGCGTCACGGCGGCCTCACGGCTCATCACGTAGTACGCGGCGACGGCCTTGAGCAGGGCACACTCCAGAAGCTGGCGGCGGGGTACCACGAGGTCGGCGGCATAACGGCACAGCGGCGAAGGGCCTGCTTCGGCCCTGGTGGCATTCTCCGCCGCCGTGCAGAAACGGCCGACGAGCTCGCTCGTCAGGTTCTTGGCGGCGGCCAGCGCGGCCGGGCCGCCGTCGAAGCTGAACTGCCAGCAGTCAAGCTCCATGAACTCGGCGAAGACGATCTCCAGCTCGGCCGCTGTGACGTCCCACGAGGCCGGGCAGTAGTGCCTGCGGGCGATCGCGGAAACCACGGTCCGTTCTGATTCATCAGCCAGTGCTTTCATCGTGACCAGCCCCGCGTCCAAGCCGTCTTCCAGGTCGTGGACGGAGTACGCCACGTCGTCCGCCCAGTCCATGACCTGGGCCTCCAGGCAGCGGCGGCGGCCGGGGGCCGGGCGCCGGATCCACTCGAACACCCGCTGGTCCGATTCGTAGGCGCCGTATTTGGCCGGCAGGTGCAGGGTCACGTTGGCGGGGACGGCCGCGGCGGGCGGCGCGCTGGTGGCGGGCGAGGCGACCCACGGGTACTTGAGCGTGGCGTCGAGGGTGGCGCGGGTGAGGTTGAGACCGGCGCCCTCGACCTTCGGCTCGAGCCGGGTGAGCAGCCGCAGGGACTGGGCGTTGCCCTCGAAGCCGCCGCAGGCGAGTTCGCCGTCGTCGCCGGCCAGCGCGGCCAGCGCGGACTCGCCGTTGTGGCCGAACGGCGGGTGGCCGATGTCGTGCGCCAGGCACGCGGCGTCGACCAGATCGGGGTCGCAGCCAAGGGCCGCGCCGAGTTCCCGGCCGACCTGCGCGCATTCGAGCGTGTGGGTCAGCCGGGTCCGTGGGAAGTCCGCGGACCCGGCCCTGACCACCTGCGTCTTCGCCGCCAGCCTGCGCAGCGCGGAGCTGTGCAGGACGCGCGCGCGGTCGCGCTGGAACGGCGTGCGGCCCTCGCGCTTGGGCGGCTCGACCGCCCAGCGCTCGGTGTCGCGCGGACTGTACGTCACAGCTCTAGTGTGACCGACGCGTATGACAATCCGTCCGCGCGCGCCGGTCCGGCCGTCGGCGACCTGGCCAACAGCGGGTCAGCGGGTGTCGCTGCCGCCGCTGGACACCGCGGACCGGCCCGCCTCCAGCCGGGCGATCGGCACGCGGAACGGTGAGCAGGAGACGTAGTCGAGCCCGGCCTCGTCGAAGAACCAGACCGACGCCGGGTCGCCGCCGTGCTCGCCGCAGACGCCGAGCTTGAGACCGGGCCGGGTGGCCCGGCCCTCGGCCGCCGCGAACTTCACCAGGCGGCCGACGCCGTCGCGGTCGATCGTCTCGAACGGCGAGACGCCGAAGATGCCCATGTCGATGTACGGGGCGAAGAACGCGCCTTCCACGTCGTCCCTGGAGAACCCCCAGGTCATCTGCGTCAGGTCGTTGGTGCCGAAGGAAAAGAACTCGGCCGGGCGGGCGATCTCGCCGGCGGTCATGGCGGCGCGCGGCACTTCGATCATGGTGCCGATCGGGATGTCTACGTGCACGCCGGTCTCTTCCTCGACGGCGCGCAGCGCCTTCTCGGTGCGTTCCCGGCTGATCTCCATCTCCTGCACGGTGGCGGTCAGCGGGATCATGATCTCCGGCTGGGGCGTCCGGCCCGCCTTGACCAGCTGTGCCGCGGCCCTGGCGATCGCGCGGACCTGCATGTCAAGGAGACCGGGGATGACCAGCACGAGACGAACGCCGCGCAGGCCGAGCATCGGGTTCTCCTCGTGCAGCCGGCGCACCGCCTCGAGTAGCGTGCGGTCCTGCTCCGTCGCGGCGTCACCGGCCAGGGCTATCTTGACCGACAGTTCGGTGAGGTCCGGGAGGAACTCGTGCAGCGGCGGGTCGATCAGCCGGATGGTTACCGGCTGCCCGTCCATGGCCTCGAGGATCTCCACGAAGTCGTCCCGCTGCAGTGGCTCCAGCGCGTCCAGCGCCGTCTGCCGCGCGTCGTCCGTCTCGGCCAGGATCAGGTGCTCGACCAGCTGGCGCCGTTCGCCGAGGAACATGTGCTCGGTCCGCACCAGGCCGACCCCCGCGGCGCCGAACCGGCGGGCCCGCGCGCAGTCCGGGCCGTTGTCGGCGTTGGCGCGGACGCCGAGCCGACGGCGTTCGTCGGCGTGCGTCATGAGCGTGTGCACCGCGGCGACCAGCTCGTCGCTGTCGGAGGCGAGCTCGCCCTCGAAGTACTCCACGACGTTGGACGCGACCACCGGCACCTCGCCCAGGTAGACCGCGCCCGAGGTGCCGTCGATCGAGATCAGGTCGCCCTCGTTCACGACGATGTCGCCGTTCCTGGTGAACCGCCTGGCCTTTACGTCGACCTCAAGGTCTTCCGCGCCGCAGACGCAGGTCTTGCCCATGCCGCGGGCGACCACGGCCGCGTGGCTGGTCTTGCCGCCGCGCGAGGTCAGCACGCCCTGGGCGGCGATCATGCCGTTGAGGTCGTCGGGGTTGGTCTCGCGGCGGACCAGGATCACGTGCTCACCGCGCGCCGCCCACGCCACGGCGGTCCGCGAGTCGAAGACGGCCCGGCCGACGGCCGCGCCGGGCGAAGCGGAGATCGCCTTGGTGATCCGCGTGATCCCTTCGCCTGAGGTGTCGAACCTGGGGAACATCAGCCGGGCGAGCTCCTCCCCCGACACCCGGGTAAGTGCCTCGTCCAGGTCGATCATGCCCTGCCTGACTAGCTGCGTGGCGATGCGGAAGGCCGCCGCCGCGGTCCGCTTGCCGACCCGGGTCTGTAGCATCCACAGCTTGGCCCGCTCGATGGTGAACTCGATGTCGCACAGGTCGCGGTAGTGGTTCTCCAGGGTCTGCATGATCGACATGAGCTGGTCGTAGGACGTCTTGTCGATCCGCTCCAGGTCCTGCAACGGCACCGTGTTACGAATGCCGGCCACGACGTCCTCGCCCTGCGCGTTCTGCAGGTAGTCGCCGTAGACGCCCTGGGCGCCGGTGCCCGGGTCGCGGGTGAACGCCACCCCGGTGCCTGAATCGTCGCCCAGGTTGCCGAACACCATCGCCACGATGCTGACGGCCGTGCCGAGGTCGCCGGGAATGCGCTCCTGGCGGCGGTAGAGCACCGCGCGGTCGGAGTTCCAGGAGTCGAAGACGGCCAGCACCGCGAGGTCCATCTGCTCGCGCGGGTCCTGCGGGAACTCCCGGCCCGCCTGCTCGAGCACGATGTCCTTGAAGGTCTGGGTGAGGTTCTTCAGGTCCTCGGCCTCCAGGCCGGTGTCGGCGGCGACGCCCTTGGCCTGCTTCGCCGCGTCGAGCGCGTGCTCGAAGTGGTCACCGTCGATGCCGAGCACGGTCTTGCCGAACATCTGGATGAGCCGCCGGTAGGCGTCCCAGGCGAACCGCTCGTTACCCGACTGCTTGGCGAGGCCGTCGACCGACTCGTCGGACAGGCCGACGTTCAGGACGGTGTCCATCATGCCCGGCATGGAGAACTTGGCACCGGATCGCACGCTGACCAGCAGCGGGTCGGCGTGGTCGCCGAGCCGGCGGCCCATCGCGGTCTCAAGAGCGATCAGGTGGCCGGTGACTTCGGCGTCGAGGCCTTCCGGGGTGGTGCCATGCGCCAGGTAGTAGCGGCACGCATCGGTCGTGATCGTGAACCCAGGGGGAACGGGCAGGCCGAGATTGGTCATCTCAGCGAGGTTCGCCCCCTTGCCTCCGAGGAGGTCCTTGAGGTCCTTGTTACCTTCTGTGAAGTCATATACAAACTTCGGCACTGAACACTCCTCGCGCCGGATGCTCCCGTTGTTCGGACTCTACCCGGCCCTCTATGGACTAAGAAATACGACGTTACACAAATACATAGACCTGGACAATAGGTTGAATAGTGTGGCGTAGAACACCCTGTGACTTTCGTTTTAGCCTATCTGACCAGTGGTTTAGACCGCCGCACATTGACTGGTATAGACCGCTGGTTTAGACCGGAGGAATGTAGTTATGTCCTGACATCGGATATTCCCTGGTTCAAATTGATGGCCGGGCCGAGTTGGTCAACTTGACGCGTTCTTTACGTTTTCAGAAGCGGGGCTCGCGGCGCGCCCGGGCGGCAAGGGCCTCAGGCCCGCGTCCGGCACCTGGCAGCCGGCGCCAAGCCGGGCGAGAAATTCCCGGGGCGCGGGCAACTGGCCATTGGCACGCGCGTCTCTGAATCATGGACGGTGTGGGAGCGCCCGGTTTTCCCGTGGTACGCGCCGGCGCCGGGGACAGGCCCGGCTCGGCCGCCAGTGCCGTCGGCGTGACCGCGCTGTACCGGGCGCACGCCAAGGGGCTGGTCCGGCTCGCCGTGGTCATGCTGGGCGACCGGCATATCGCGGAAGACGTGGTGCACGACGCCTTCCTCGGCCTGTACCGGCACTGGGAGCGCCTCAGCGACCCGTCGCGGGCGCTGCCCTACCTCCGGTCCAGCGTGCTGAACGGGTGCCGCTCGGCGCTGCGGAAGCGGCGCACCCGAGACAGCGTGACGGCCAGCGCGGGCGCCCGGGCGGCCGTCCCACTTGAGTCCGCGGAGGCGTGGGCGCTGCTCGGCGAGGAGCACCGGGAGGTGCTCGCGGCGCTCAAACGGCTGCCCGGCCGGCAGCGAGAGGCACTGGTCCTGCGCTTCTATCTCGACATGTCCGAGGACGAGATAGCGGCCACCATGCGGATCAGCCGCGGCACGGTGAAGTCGGCCACCTCCCGCGGCATCGCCGCGCTCGGCAGGCAGCTTCAGGAAAGGGGGCTCTCGGATGAGCGTTGAAGAAAGGATCCGCGCGGCCACCCGGGCCGCGGCGGACACGGTCGAAGACATCCGCGAGCTTGAGCTCCCCGCCGCCCCGGCGCGGCGCGGCGCCCGGCGCATGCCGCCGTCCCGCCGCTGGTGGACGTGGGCGGCGCCGCTCGCCGCCGCGGCGGCGGTCATCGCGCTCGCCGCCTCGCTGGTGGTCGTCAAGGGCAGCTCGAACGCGCGGCCGGCCCCAGCCCGCCCGGCGCCTGCCGCCGACGCCGTGCCGCGGTACTACGTGGAACTGGATCCGCAGGTTTACGGCAAGATCGTCAGGGACGGCTTGCTCGTGGGCGACACGCTGACCGGGAAGACCGTGGCCACCGTTCCGCCGCCGACGGGCGCCTCGTTCGATTGGATCTCGGCGGCGGGCGACGACCGGACGTTCGCCGTCTCCACTGAGCCCGCGGGTGCGCGTCCCGCCAGCGCCCAGGCCAACGCGGAAAATTGCTTCCTGCTGCGGCTGGCGCCAGGCACCGCGTCGCCCGTCCAGATAAGCCCGATTCCCATCAAGCCGCTGTACGGCCTCGCGGGGTGCGCGCTGTCGGCATCGGGAAACGAACTCGCGATCGCCTTGTCAACGGGCAAGACCCAGGTGCCGTGGCTCGGGGTCTACTCGATAGCGACCGGCCGGCTGCTGCACTCGTGGTCCGTGCGCGGGACGCCGCCCTTCCACTTCTCTTCGCTCTATGCCGGCCTCGGGTGGACCGACGGTGACCAGTCGGTCGTTTTCACGACCGGGACACTGACGAGCCAGACGGTGCGGCGAGTGGACCTTGCCGCCGCGGGCGGCGACCTGGTCACGGACAGCTATGTCATCTGGCCCACGCCAGACCCTCCCCGCGGCCACCCAGGTTCGAGCTGCGAACTCGGGACCTACCTGGCGGTCAGCGCGGACGGGAAGACGCTGGTGTGCCAGGTAAGCACGAGCAATGTGACCACGAAGAAGATCCGCTGGACCGTGCGGTGGATGGCCTACTCGCTGGCCGCGCGGACCGCCCCCCACGTGCTGTGCCAGGTCAGCGTCACCGTCCCCCGGACCGAGGACGCCATGAGCGCGATCACCCTGTGGGTCAGCCCGTCCGGTACAACACTGCTCGTCGACTGGGCACCGTACGTATCGTTCGGCCTCGCGCCGGCGACGATCCCCTTCGGCGTGGTAAGCCACGGCACGTTTACCCGGCTGAAAGCTCCCCCGGGCAACTATGGCCTGCTGAGCGGCCCGCCGGAGATCGCCTGGTAACCGCCGTTCTCGACATGCCGCGCGTGGCGCGGAGTGCGTTTACTGGCGCGGGCCGCCGCCCGCCCGCGCCATCATCCAGTCGTCGACCACCGACCAGTCCACGGTCACGAGCTCGCCGCCGGCCTCGACGGTGACGTTCGCCGCGAACTGGTCACCGCGCACCACCTGGCCTCCCTGGAGCTGCGGAAGGCCGTTGGAACTGGGCGAGGCGGGCGAACGGCTGCCACTCCGCGGCCGTCCATGTGTTGAGCGCGTTCGCGCCGCCGATGTACCCGAGGACGCCAGCGGCCCCGGCGGGAGGTGCGGAGGGCGGGTAGGCGGCGTCGAATACGCGGGCAAGACCGTTCATGATGTCCTCCTTCTCGTGATACTTACGGTCATTCATCGGGATCGCGGTCGTCAACGGGATAAATCGGGCATCGACGAGTTCACCGGCGGCGCCGGACGGGTCGAGGCGATCGGTGCGGGTGAATCGGGGTGCGCGGAAGCAGGCGCCCGGCCCCCAGGGGCGCCTGATCAGGGGTGTTACGCTGAAAGCCGGTGCTGCCCGGTGTGTCCGGATTCGCGGGAGTACCGGTCTGATGGCGGTTCTGGCCCTTGAAGGGTTGCCAGACGGGGCGAACCGGCACAATAGTGCGAAATACCGCCTAACGCGCTGGAGGGCCCCATGGCGACCGTCGGGCTACTGCATCCCGGGGAAATGGGGGCCGCCGTCGGCGGCTCCCTGGTGCCGGTCGGGCATGAAGTGCTGTGGGACCCGGCCGGCCGGTCCCGCGCCTCCACCGGGCGGGCGCTCGCGGCCGAGTTGACTGGCCTGCCGTTCGACCGGCTGATCGCGAAGGCGGCGGTCATCTTTTCCATCTGCCCGCCGCACGCCTCCATCGACGTCGCGCACCAGGTCGCCGACGCCGGGTATCGCGGCCTTTACGTCGACGCCAACGCCGTCGCGGTGGCCACCGCCGAGAAGGTCGCGGCGATCGTGACGGGGAGCGGCGCGGCCTACGTCGACGGCGGCATCATCGGCCCGCCGCCGGAGGTGGCCGGTCACACCCGCCTGTACCTGTCCGGCCCGCACGCGAGCGAGGTCCGTCCGTTGTTCGACCGGTCCCGGCTCGACGCCCGGATCGCCGAAGGCCCGCTGTACGCGGCGTCCTCGGTCAAGATGGCCTACGCCGCCTGGACCAAGGGCAGCTCCGCCCTGTTGCTAGCCGCCCGCGCGCTGGCTCGCGCCAGCGGCGTCGAGCGCACACTGCTGGCCGAGTGGGCCCTCTCGCAGAAGGCCCTCGGGCCGCAGTCGGAACACGCCGCCGCGGCCGCCGCCGCCAAGGGCTGGCGCTGGGTCGGCGAGATGGATGAGATCGCCGCCTCCATGGCCGCCGCCGGCCTGCCGGCCGGCTTCCACGAGGCCGCCGCCGACATCTACGACCGCGCCGCCCACGCCGACACAAGCACGGCGCCCCGCCCGGCAGCCACCGAACCGGCCTC
>Ga0210395_10000969_pt1 | contig 22225 bp, 17 predicted proteins | sample IncBWH4OmetaG_FD_150861 | JGI IMG/M metagenome (GOLD analysis project Ga0210395, IMG submission 150861) | Forest soil microbial communities from Barre Woods Harvard Forest LTER site, Petersham, Massachusetts, United States - Inc-BW-H-4-O ...
TATCGCCATGTCGTGCGGCGTCTTGAACATGCTGCCGGGGGGCAAAACCAGCCTGGACCCGGTGATATTTTGGGAGCACTCCCTGGGTTGCGCGCTGGTCTGCCGCCACCTGGCGCGCAAGATTAATCTGGCCGATCCCGAGAAGGCATATCTTGCGGGCCTTCTCCATGACCTGGGGATCATCGTCAACCTTTGGGTTCTGCCCCAAGAATTCCGCACGGCCTACGACATCGCCAAAGCCGAAGAGATTCCACTGCACGAAGCCGAACAGAAATCCCTGGGATTCACCCACTGCGATAGCGGACGCCTGCTCGCCGAAAGCTGGGGGCTTGCTCCTGATTTGATCGAGGTCGTCACCTTCCATCATTTTCCAGAGAAATCATCTCAAGATGGGGGATTAGTGGCCTTGGTGCACATCGCCGACTTGCTTTGCCGTATGAGCGGTCTGAACTACGGCTATGACGAAGCGCGGCAAGTCGATCTGTTCGAGGACGAAGGGTTCGCTGTTTTGGCGCAGAGCTGTACGTCAGTGCGGGACTTTGACTGGGCTCGACTTACCTTCGAACTGGATTCCTATCTGGAAGAAGTTCACAGCCTGGTCCGCGCCGTTTACCGCACATGAACACTGAATCCAAAGATTCGCGAATCAAGGTGCTCATCGTTGACGACAGCGCCTTCATGCGCATCGCACTAGCGCGTATGGTCGCTGACGATCCCAGCCTTTCGGTAGTTGGCACGGCAGCCAGTGGAACCGAAGCGCTGCAGAAAATTGTCGGCCTCGATCCTGATGTTATTACCCTCGATATGGAAATGCCGGGGCTCGATGGTTTGGAGACTCTCCGGCGCATCATGGCCCAGTTTCCCCGCCCCGTCATCATGGTGAGTTCGGCCACTCTGAGTAGCGCGGAATCAACTTTCATGGCACTTGCGGCAGGAGCCTTCGACTATGTGCCCAAGCAACTCTCTCCCGCCTCGCTGGATATTTCCCATATCCGTGAGGATCTAGTAGCCAAAATCAAGGCCGCCGCCGAGTCCCGGCGTTCACGAGATGCCCTCAGCTTGCAGCGGAAGCCTCCTCGCACGGCGGACCCAGCCACCAGAAAGGTTTCGCATGCCACCCCAGCTATCATTGCTGTCGGTATCTCGACCGGAGGCCCCAAAGCCTTGCAGGAAATCCTGCCGACTCTTCCAGGCGACCTGCCAGTTCCAATCCTGATCGTGCAGCATATGCCGGCTGGCTTCATCGCCGCTTTTGCTAAAAGATTGAACGGCCTCTGTGCACTCTCCATATGCGAAGCTTCCCATGGAGCGGCGGTTCAGCCAGGAGTGGTCTACCTCGCTCCAGCGGGATTTCAGATGACGATAGACCGTCTTGCTGACTCGCGCACGCTCATTTCCCTTTCCGGCAAAGCGGAGAATCAGGTCCACGTCCCATCAGTCGACGTCATGATGCGATCCGTCGCCTCCGCATTTCATTCCCAGGCTACAGGCATCATCATGACGGGTATGGGAGCGGACGGAGCGCAAGGGATGAAAGCTATTCATCGCGAGGGCGGCCTCACAGTAGGCCAGGACGAGGCGAGTTGTGCGGTCTACGGCATGCCTCGCGTGTGTGCGGAGATGGGAATCCTCGACCGGGTGGTGCCGTTATCCCAGATTCCTCAAGAAATTCTGCAAGCCACGCGTTATCGCAAGACGAACGCGGGTTAGAGCATCCTTCCGAATCGAGCGGCTTGTCCAACACCTCGCGCACCCTACTCAACAAGGTGTGGATCGAAAAAGGCTTGGCCAAATACTCAAGGCCGTAGGAGGGTAATTCGCGGACAGTGAGTTGCTCTGCATAGCCGCTCATTAGCAGAACCCGAGTGCTCGGATAGAAGCTGGTGAGTTCAGCGGCCAGTTCGCGGCCGCTCATCCCGGGCATGATCACATCGGCGAGCAGAAGATCGACCGGCGCAAGGTGTCCGCGGTATGCCAACGCTTCTCGAGAGTCTCCGGCAATCACCAGCCTGTAGCCGGCGGACTCCAGAACTTCGGCCGTCACCTTCCGCACGAACGCTTCGTCTTCGACGAGGAGAATGGTCTCTGGCGCGCACCGCCGGGTCGCGGCGAATGCCACGGCTGCCATTGTGTCGCTGGGTATTGTTTCAACAATCATTTTTTCCCCTGACACTGTTTCCCCAATCGCGCTCTTCCACTTACGCCCCGCCAAGTCGCCACTCACTGGTTGCTTTCCATCCAGCAGATGAACTGCCATCCCCTGGATTCGGTGCAATAGGATTGCAAGAGAAAGCTGAGCAGTGACTTAGCGTCTTCGGATGCATCCTGTGAAGCGGCGTCTTGAGCTCACAGAAAGTTCGTTCCGGGAAAACTAGGCGCGAACCTGTTCCGATCTGGGAGATCGTCCGTAGAAACTCGCCTGCGGATGCGCATTGCACCCCTCGCCTATTTGGGGCTGGTGAGCACGGTTCCATTTGGATCCAGCAAAAGCTTGTGTGTTCCAGCGGGTGCGGATAAGTGAAACGAGGTTTCGGGTCCGTCGGCAAACACTCGCCCCACCAGCACCGGAGCCTTGCCGGAGACCACTGCGTAGACAGGGACGAACGTTACCAGATCTTCCGGCGCATCCTTTTGCAATATCACGCCGCTCACGGCGGTAGTGTTGGCCTTCGCTGTGAACTTGACGCCCTGCAGTTCCAGCCTGGGCAGAGAAGTGCCGTTCACCCAACCCTCCAGAAACCAGTCGAGTGAAGCTTTGCCTTCATAGCGCAACGAGGGTGGCAAATCTTCTGCAAAAACGCTCAGCAGTTCCCTCGTGCTGATGGTTTTTCCCGCGTAACGCTCACGAACTTTACGTAGAGACCGCACGAAGGGTTCTTCCTCAGTACCCCTGCTCCGGTCTTTTTGCCCAACATTCTCGGCCCCTTCCTGCAACATGGAGCGCAGCATGTGGAACAGCCATGTCCCCCTTCCGTAGCTGATGGCTTCGTAGGCTTGGGGAAAGTGAGACGATAGCAGACGGCCTCCCAAAGTTACGGGTCCGGCCTCCTCGAGAGAGCTGCCGTCTTTATTCTTTTCGACCAAGTCCTGCCGATATCTCTCCATGACCTGGTGGAAGCCTGCCGGGTTTTTCTCCTGCAGCATCATCAACGAGCAATAATTTGCCAGACCTTCGGAAAACCACTGGTCCCGATAGGTAGCCCATATGATTAAGTCTCCCCACCACTGATGTGCGGCTTCGTGCGCCGGTACCTGTTCCCCAACCAATGCGCCAGCTGGACTCATGTGGAGTCTCTCACGCTCGTCCTTATCCAGGAAGGCATAGGACGACAGGAAGATCAGCCCCGGCCAGCCTTGGCTTTCCCGCCCCGGCAACTGAGTCAGTGCCAGTTGACTGTATGGAAACGGACCGAATCGTTCCGCATAGTAGCGGATGGCTCGGGCTGTAAACTCCGCCACGGCGGTTGCGTTCCGTGCCGGCGAAGGCGCAAGCGCAGGGGCAATTAGCTCGGGAGTGGCGTGAGGCCGTGGCGTGGGATTCGAATCTATTCCCAGCGTTGGCGGCGCGCTGGGGAAGTCTCGTTCCACGCCGCTGGTAGCGTAGGTCTCCACGACGACATTTCCCGCTTGTGCCGTTCCTCGCACATATTTGCCCAGGTCGAATCCTGCGACCGGAATGGGCCGTTCCGAGACCCAGCGCGCCACTTGCTGGTCATCTGTGCTCGCCGGAGCAGGGTTCGGCGGAGCAGGTTGTGAGCTCGTTGTCGAAACTGCGGCGAGCGGCGCTGGTTTGCCGGTTGCCAAAAGCGTCCAACCTGGCGGATAGTGGAAAGTAAGATCGAAATCTGCCATGGCCATCCCACGATTGGGATACCATGTCCCACGCGCTCCCACGTAGAGCAGGCCCCTGCCTGCCTCGGCCAACACTTCTCCACCATAGACAAAACGCAGACTGATCTTTTGACCTTTCCGCGTCGGCCGGGGCAAAATCAGGGCCACCAAATCGTTGCCGCTGCGTGCCAACCGCGTGCCTTCCACCGCAGGGTTATGGATGAATTCCATCGCCCTCCCGTCCGCCTCGACGGTTTGGACCTGCAGAAAGCGCGACAGTTCGAACACCAGAAAGCGCGATCCGCCGCGCACCACGTCGAGCTGCAATGTCACGTCACCATCCACTTCCTTGGGTGGTTTCACTCGCGTATCAATGACATAGCTGCGCACCCGAACCGCATCTTCCCGCGACTCCGTTTCCGCCGGCAAAGCCTGAGGAATTTCTTTTCGAGCCACGGAATTCCGTCTCGCAGCCGAGGTCGAGAATGAAGTCCAGACGTCGTAATACACGTTTCCGTCTTCGCCAGTTCTGCTTTGTCCGGCCTCGACTTGTTCACCGGCGGTGGAATCAAAAAAGACGTCGAAGACGCCAAGTTTCCTTCCCTGCAGCCGGGCATGAAACATGTGATCGTCGGGATCGGGAGCATGCGCGGCGGCCCAACCCTCGGAGGTGCTCTCGCCTGCGATCGGTAGCATGCCGCTGAAACTGGCCAGCAACCTCATGGCGTCTGCCTCCGCCAGCGCGCTGGCGGTTCGATCCCAACGTGCGGTAAATCCTTGCGCATCTTCTGGGGCCCTGAGACCCGGCTGCAAATCGGCGGCAGTATTGTCGTTGAAACGGAAATAGGCGGTCGAGAAGCGCTCTTCCAGAATTGCCATCCCCGTGAACAGGCTCATGGCTTTTCGTTCTACGTCATTTGGCGGGACCAGCAGCAGTTCTCCATCGCCCTCAAAAAATGCTCCTGTAATCCTGCCCAGGACATCCTTCGTGAAGGCAATGGAGCCATCGTCCAGACTGATATGGATCGAGCCTCGATCCAGAGACGCGTCTCGCACCTTGAATACCCGGTCAGGATCCAGGCCGACGCTATTGAGCTGCAGGTAGAGGGACTCACCCGGTCCGGGTTGCCGCGCTTGTGCCGGAGCCGCTTGCGCCGGATCGGTTGGGGCCGGATCTGCCTGCGATCTGCACACTCCCTGGAGTGCGAAAGCCGCAAGGCATGCGGCCAGAGTCACGCGCATCGCGCATGAAATCGCTGGTACTTTCGTTACGTGGGTGTGTGCCCTCACAGTTGCTAGAATGCGCTTCAATGCGGGTTCGTGTCACTACTCCGTTAGCTATGATGCTCGTGTTCGCCTCGGCGGCGGCATCCGCTGACACGATCCATTTGAAGAACGGCCGCACCATCGTAGCCGACCACGTCCGCGAAAATGGCACTCACTACGAGTACGACATCGGCGACGACAGCTATGCTATTCCTAAGAATGCCGTAGACCACGTCGAAGCAGGCGGCATGCCCCCCACGGCCGCGTCGGGCGCTGCCAAGACCGGTGATCTTCCGGTTTTCGTCCCGGTGGACAGTCTCGCGAACGAAGGCGACCTGCCCAAGACCATTGTTAAGGATGGCAAAGTTGATTCCGACGCCCTTGCCAAACTCGAGGGCAAGGGCAACGCCGAGTTGGGAGCGACGGCAGACTTCATTGCCGGCAAGTTTGAGTTCGAGCACGGCGATATCGATCAAGCCCGCCGCTATTTCGACAGCGCCCTGCGCTTTCAGCCGGAGAACGCAACCGTCCTTATCTATTACGCTGCCCTGCTGGTGCGCACCGGCAATCCTTCGCAGGCGCTTACCTACGCTCAGCGTGCGGTGCGAGCGGCGCCGGAGTCAGCGGACGCTTACACCGTCCTAGGTTATGCGCAGCAGGCCTGCGACCGCACCAAAGAAGCCATTGCCTCCTGGAAGCATTCCCTCGAACTGCGTCCCGATCCCGCCGTGCAGCAATACCTGGCGAAAGCGCAGCGCGAGCAGAGTACAGAGGTCGACTTCACCCAACGCGAGAGCAGTCACTTCGTGCTCCACTACGAAGGCAAGCAGACGTCCGAGGATTTCCGCGGACAAATCATGGCCGCGCTCGAATCGGATTACGACGATCTGGCGCGCGATTTGGGCACGCCCCCACGCGACAATATTCTTGTGACACTCTACACGGAGCAAGCTTTCTTTGACGTTACCCGTGCCCCCTCCTGGTCTGGAGCGCTCAACGACGGTAAACTCCGCATCCCCATCAGCGGCCTTAATTCAATGACACCCGAGCTTGCCCGGGTTTTGAAGCATGAACTCGCTCACTCATTCATCAACCAACTCTCAGGCGGCCGTTGCCCGCCCTGGCTGCACGAGGGCATCGCCCAGCTCATGGAACCGAAGTCCCTGGGCAGCGATGGGCATCTACTCGCCCAGTTATTCAAGACCCAGCGCAACATCCCCTTGAATGTGCTGGAAGGCAATTTCTTGAGCCTCTCTGGAAGCCAGGCCTACCTGGCCTATGCGGAATCGCTGGCCGCAGTCTCCTACATCAACGATTCCTATGGGATGGGTGACATTCAGCGGATTCTGCAACGCATCAGTGAAGGTAGTTCCACGGAAGCCGCGCTGCGAGCGACCATTCACTCCGACTACGGGCAACTCGAGCCCGAGCTCGGCAAGTATCTCATCGACAAGTACGGCGACTGACCTTAATCCGATATAGCCCGTTCGAGCGATTTGCCCGACGCCATCTCTTGTGCTAGCTTCCCCTCTGGTTTAAGACTCGAATGTGCGCCCTATTCCAGTCCCGTACGCCAGCGCCTCCACCTGCCGTGGAGCCCGTCCCCAGCGAATTTCCGAAGATGGACGGCGCGGAGATTGCCGCCACCACCTACGGGCAAAGAGTCGCGGGCGATTTCTACGACTCCGTGCGAGTGAGCCCGGAGCGAATTCTGTTCGGCCTGCTCGACGTAGCTGGTCGCCGCGAAAACAATCAGCAAATCCTGGCAGCCGCGCAGAAGATTTTTTGCACGCTCGGAGCCGAACTCTTTTCGCCGCCTGACATCAACGAGTCCGAAGCCATGACCACACTCTCTCTGCGACTCAACCGCGGTATCATGGATGCGGCAGCCGGCGTTCACTCCTGTCCCGCATTCATCGGCTGCTACAACGAGAGATACGGCACTCTCTGCTATACCAACGCCGGGCACACCCCGGGTCTCGTCCGCGACAGCACGGGCATTACCGAACTGGGGTCTACGGGATTGCCCCTCGGCCTTTTCTCTCATGCCACCTCCGAAGCGCCTACGATTGGCCTTCAGAAAGGGGTCGTTCTTCTCCTGGTTTCGCGGGGAGTGGTTGAGGGCAAATGCAGAGGGGACAAGGCCGATGACCTGGAATTCGGCTTGGAGCGCGTCAAAGAGCGTTTGCAGTCCAACCCTTCTCATAGCGCTGAGGCTCTCAGCGCATCTATTTTGAATGCGGTTGGAGAGTTCACCTGCCAACCCCTGGTTCCGGACGACATGACCGCCCTGGTCTTTGTGCGCAGCGCCTAGAACAAAGGCCCCGGCAACCGACCCCACCCGCGACCGCATCACACTATGCAGTTGACCGGTGGCCAGAACCGGTGGCCAGAAAATGACCGGCCAGAAGTAGTAAAATATCCCGACGGCTTTTGCCTGTAAGTTCCGGCAACTGGGCGGCTCACAGAGAATCCTATGAAAAGACTGACTCTGATACTGATTGCTATGGCATACCTGCCCGGGCTCGCCGCGGGGCAGGTGGTCGAAGAGATTGTCACGCGGGTGAACGGCCAGATCATCACCCGGTCCGAATATCAGCGCAGCAAAGATCAGCTCAGGGATGACGTCAAGCAGCAGGATCCGGCGAACGCCGACAAGCTCTATGCCGAACGTGAGAAGGACGTCCTGCGCGATCTTGTCGACCAGCAACTTCTGCTGGAAAAAGGTAAAGACCTCGGCATTACCGGTGACACCGAGCTGATCAAGCGCCTCGACTCGATGCGCAAGGACATGAAGCTCGAAACCATGGAAGAGCTGGAAAAGGCCGCCACCGCCCAGGGCATTTCCTACGAGGACTTCAAACAGAACCTGCGGAACCAGATCATCACCCAAAAGGTGATTGGCGAAGAAGTTGGCTCTCACCTGAGCATCAGCAAAGAGGAAGAACAGCAGTTCTACGACGAACATAAGAGCGAACTGGAGCAGCCTGAGTCGATAAAACTCAGTGAGATCCTGATTGCTCCGCAGAAGCCGGCAGACGATAAGTCTGCCCCCGCCTCGGGCGGTGGCGATGCGAAGACGCCAGATGCCGCTGGCGACCCAGCCAAGCAGGCTGCGGAGAGTGCGGCTTTGGCTGCGGCCGAAGCCAAGGCCGACGATGTGCTCAAGCAGATTCATGCGGGAGCCAACTTTGACGACATGGCGAAGAAATTTTCTGACGGTCCTTCGGCGGCGCAGGGAGGAGATCTGGGAGCGTTTAAGCGCGGCACTCTCGCCAAAGAGCTGGAAGACCGGACCTTCGCGATGAAGTCCGGAGACGTCACCGACGTGATCCGCACCAAGCAGGGCTATGTCATCTTGAAAGTTACTAACCACCAGGTGGCAGGCATCCCGTCGATGAAAGATGTTGAGCCCAAACTTCAGGACGCCCTCTACATGCAGAAGCTACAGCCCGCGCTGCGCGCGTATCTGACCAAGCTGCGCGAAGATGCCTACATCGACTACAAAGACGGCTACATCGATTCCGGCGCCAGCCCCAACCAGACCAAACCCATTGAAACGGCCACGGCCAAGGCGACCGACAGCAAGAAGCTGAAGAGGAAAAAGAAGCTCGGTGTGCTCTAGCCGGCGCCGCCAGGCTTCCAGCGGTGCTGTAAGGCCTTCCGCCTCGCTTTGCGCCGTCCTTGTGCTTTCTGATTTACACTGATGAAGAGCATGAAAGAGTTCTACATCAGCGAGTGCGCCCGCCACGAGAATAAAATCATCACCTCCAACTTTGTCGTGGTCAGCAAGCAGATCAAGCCCAAGAAAACGGGTGAACCCTATCTCGCCCTGATTCTCGGCGACCGCAGCGGGCAGCTCGATGCCAAAATGTGGGACAACGTTGAAGAAGTGCTCAACGCCTTCGAGCAGGATGACTTCCTTAAGATCAAAGGCTTGGTCAACAAATATAAGAACCGCTTCCAGCTCACCATCCACAAACTACGCAAGCTGGGCGAATCGGAGATCGAATTCTCCGACTATCTTCCTAAAACCACAAAGAATATTGACGAACTGTGGCTGACCCTCGCCGGCTTCGTCGCTTCTTTTCAGAATCCTCACCTCAAGTCTCTGCTGCAGGCCTTCATGTCTGACCCGGAGATCGCAGCCGCTTATCGCAATGCTCCCGCCGCCAAGACCCTGCATCACGCCTACATCGGCGGCCTGCTCGACCATGTGGTCTCGCTGTTTCGCTCCTGCGATCTGGTCAGCCGAAACTATCCTCAGGTGAATCGGGACTTGCTGCTGACCGGCGCATTTCTTCACGACATCGGCAAGATTCACGAACTTGCCTACAATCGGTCGTTTTCCTATACCACGCGCGGCCAGTTGCTCGGCCACATGATCATCGAACTCGAGATGCTGCAGGCGAAACTCGCGATGGTCCCGGATTTTCCCGTCGAACTCAAGACCCTGCTTGAGCACTTGATCATCAGCCACCACGGTCAGTACGAATTCGGCTCGCCCAAACTGCCCATGTTTCCCGAGGCGCTTCTGCTGCACTACATGGACGACCTGGATTCCAAAATGGAAGCCATGCGTGCCCAATTTGAGCGCGAGGCCGACCTGGAGAGCCCTTGGACCAGTTACAACGCTTCTCTCGGACGCCCGCTGCTGAACAGCGCCAAGTTTCTTGTTCCGAAGCCCGCCCCGCCTACGGATGATTCTTCCGTCGCTCAGGTCGAGGTCGAAGCGGAATACGCCAGCGAGCCCAGCGAAGAAGCCCCCACGCTGCCCGGGTTGAAGCCTTAGTTTCCCAAGAGGAGTACGCCGCAGTACTGCGCTCGGCCCCTAGCAGACGGTTTTCGAATTTTCTGTTCTCCCAACCCTCTGACGCTTCACCCTGAGATGCGTCTCGATGCTCAACGAGTGTGATCGGGATTTATCGCCAACTAATGTGTTCGGGATAGCTAACAATCCACCGACCTCACGCACTCTTCGCGAGAATCGTAGGTTCGGGTTGCTTGTATGCGCCAATCTGCTCCAGCATCCCAAGCTGATCCCAGTTGTCCCAACCCTCAACAATCTTTCCCTTATCAATCGTGACGATACTGATCCCTCGACTCCGAACCGTCTTGCCTGTAGCAGCGATGCCAAGGGCATCTCCACTGTGCGTCATGGTCGCCAGCCATCGCACGACGACTTTGTCTCCCGCCCCAACAATGTCCTCGATTTGTAGCTTGATATCGGGGAACGCGCCACGAATCTCGCGCACAAATTGAGCGAATTGCTCTGGCCCTCGAACTTCGGTTTCGGCACCTCTTTGTCCCCTCGCGACACCGTCGAGGGCGAGTAAATCGTAAACCGTCTGAATCCGACCCGCGTTCCACACTTCTTCGAACCAACGTTGCATCAGTTGAATATTCTCCTCGACTGACATAAGCGTGTACTCCTATCCGACAAACTTTTCGGGCAGACCACGTTAACTCGCTGCGGACGAACAGGCAAGCCGAATGTTCGGGTTTGGGTTTTGGCTGCGAAGCCCGTTTCCGCGAGCAGCGAACCGGGCCCAGCGTCGGGGATGACTGTCAATTGTTACAGTTCCTTACGGTAGGAGTGTTCGTCGACAATCAGCACGATTCTCAAGCGAAGATCAGATGACCTCTCCAGTTGAAACCGAGTTCACACTAGCCCTGGTCAAGTCCGCTGCCTTGGTTGCATCGGCGTTGGCTACCCTGCTTCTCCTGGCCCTGGTTACGACAAAGAAGATGTAATGAGAGTGTCGAGGGCAGACTTAGGATTGCGCCGCACTGAGCAACCACGCGGCTCATTTGTCGTAGCCTCCATTCGTTGACCCATTTAACCCCGTTGAGCGACAAGTGACGTTGACAGGCGGTTACACTCCTTGACCGTTCAGCTCAAAAGTGAAAAATTGATAGACTTGCAAGTTCCTGAATGGAGGGACTGAAAATTTTGTTCGACTTCAGCCGATTCGAACTGCTGACCTTCGATTGCTATGGCACCCTCATCAACTGGGAAGAGGGAATTCTCCGCTGCCTGCGCCGCCTGCTTGCAGCTCGCGGGAAGGGCACAGACGATGCGACTATCCTGCGGCTCTATGGCGATTTCGAAGCTCGCGCCGAGCAGGGGGAGTATCGTCGCTACCGCGAAGTTCTTCAGTCCGTGGTGCGGCAGTTCGGAGAACAACTCGGATTCACGCCAGCAGACGAGGAAGTCCGCTCGCTGCCAGAATCACTGAAAGAATGGAAGCCATGGCCGGATACCGTAACCGCGCTTCGCGAACTCCACAGCCGCTTCCGATTGGCCATTATTTCTAATGTGGACGACGATCTTTTCGCTGCCACGAAGCCTCAGCTGGGAGTGGAGTTTAGTCAGATCATCACGGCCCAGCAGGCAGGAGCCTACAAGCCGTCATTGAAGATTTTCGAACTGGCGCTGAGCCGCGTAGGCGTTCCTGCTCACCGCATTCTGCACGTTGGCCAGAGCGTATATCACGACGTGCTGCCGGCCCAGTCGCTCGGCCTGGCCACGGTCTGGGTCAACCGGCCATCGGCGCGAGCCGGCGTAGGCGCTGTCAAGAAAGTCGAAGGGCATCCAGATCTGCAAGTTTCAAGCGTGGCGGAGCTTGCCGCCTCCGCTTGCGCCCGGCCGTGACCTCCCTAACAAGTTCGGAAAATCAAAACCCAATTCAACAACTGACGCGCACCTTCCCTACCAGACCCGGCATGCCTTCGCAGCCACCATCGGCTGTCCCTTCTTGCAGCTGAATGCGTTGGCAAACTCCGGCATGTTGACCAGGACTCCATTGGCCCGGAAGCGGTCCGGAGAATGCGGGTCGCTGGTCGCCGCCAGACGCTCGAACTCCGGACGCCACACGGCGCACCAATCCTGCGCGAATCCCACGAAAACCTGCTGGATCGGCGTGTATCCGTCCGCCGTCTTTTTATCCAGATCGAGCCCCTGCTGGGCGGCTCGAGCCAAAAAAGCCATGTAGGCAAGGCGCATCCCGCCATTGTCGGCCGTATTCTCGCCTAACGTGAGTTTTCCATTGATCTTGGTGTCGCCCACGCTGAACTGGCTGTATTCATTCACAATGCAAGCCGCCTTCTCCGTGAATTTGTCGGCATCTTCTTTGGTCCACCAGTCGGTGAGATTGCCGTGCCCGTCGAACTGCCGTCCCTCATCATCGAACCCATGAGTGATTTCGTGGCCCATGAAGAGGCCAATGTGCCCGTAATTCAGGCCGGTCGGCGCCGCCGCATCAAAAAACGCAGGTTGCAGCACCCCCGCGGGGAAATTGATGTCGTTCATGCTGTCGTTGTAATAGGCGTTCACCGTGGGTGGCGTCATGCCCCACTCATCGCGGTCAACCGGCTTGCCAATCTTGTCCAACTGCCGGTGCGACTCAAAGTCCATTGCGCGCAGACTGTTGCCCAGGGCATCTCCGCGCTCTATGTTCAATTTCGAATAGTCTCGCCACTTATTCGGATAGCCGATCTTGTTGGCGATGAGATGCAGCTTCTCTTCTGCGCGCTTCTTGGTTTCCGGGCTCATCCAGTCCAGGCTTTCGATGTCCCGGTCCACCGCCGCTTCGATATCATGAATCATCTGCAGTGACTTCTCTTTGCTGGATGCCGGAAACTCCTGCTCGACATAAGCTTTGCCCAAAGCTTCGCCCAGGGCGCCGTCAGTGCTGCCCACGCAACGCTTCCAGCGCGGTTCTTGCTCGGGAACGCCTGCCAGCTTGCGTCCGCCGAAATCGAATTGTTCCTGATCCAGGGCCTTGGGCAAGACCGTCCCCGGAAGCGAGGTCACAAGTTGCCAGCGGAGATAGGACTTGATGGTCGCCAAATCCGTATCTGCAATCACCTGGTTCATCCCTTTAAAGAATTCGGGCTCCGCCACGTTGAGTTCGTTGAATGCCGGCGATCCAGTCGCCGGATAAAAATGCTCCCAGTTGAAAACCGGCGTCAGCGACTGCAATTCGCTGTTCGGCATCAGGTGGTAGATATTGTGTGGGTCACGCTGCGAAGTGATATCCAGCGATACTTTAGCAAGCGCGGTTTCAAGCTTCATGATGGCTTGCGCCTCGCTCGCTGCTTGCGCCTCGCTTGATCCCAACAGTTTAAGCATGTTGGCGATGTGCTGTACATATTGCTTGCGAATTTCCTCGTCCTTGGCTCCCGTCCGCAGGTAATAGTCTTTTTCCGGCAAGCCTAACCCGGCTTGCGACACCCCTGCGATTTCCCGCGTTGCGTCCTTGAAGTCCTGCTGCGAGCCGAATCCCAGAAACGCATTCACGTTGATCATCTGAAAGTGAGCCAGCAACTCGGGAAGCTGACCCTTGCTCGAGAGTGCGTTGATGCGGTCCAGTTCGGGCTGAAGCGCAGCCAGGCTTTTCTGCTGGATGGCGGCTTCATCCATGCAGGCCGCGTAGTAGTCGCCAATCTTTCGGGTATTCTCGTCGCGCTCACTGCCGGCCACGGCAGCTTTGTCGAGAATGCCGTGCAGCACCTGCCGGTTGTACTGATCAAGATTGTAGAACTGATCGGAATACGGGGAATCGTTCGGAATCGGATGCTGCTTGCTCCAATTGCCACAGGCGTACTGATAAAAATCGACGCAAGGGTCCGCAGCCGTATCCATCAGCTCCTTATCGAGGCTGGGAATCAATTTGAAGGTTTGCGGGGACCCGGGGGCGTCGCTCGATGCAGCGGCCTGTGCAAATCCTAGGCTGCTGCTAGCGATAACCACGCCGGCTATGATCAACAGGAACGTGAAAACTGAACTCTGAGATGGGCGCATTGGTCCTCCGAGTAAGAGATCATACATTGTGCCATCATCAATGACAGTGTAGAGACGGATAGAAGGCCCGATCCGTTAGCAGCGTATTCTCGGTGCCAATCCCTTGAGGAGTTCTCGAAGGCGCAGAGTTTAGAAGTTGGCGGGAATCTTCACAACCCTCTTCTGGATCGCCCACATGACCAGTTCGGCTTTATTGTGGATGCCGAGCTTTCGCATCAGATTGAACTTATGCGCGTCCACGGTCTTGCTGCTCAGTCCCAGAACGATGGCCGCCGCGCGCACTGTCTTCCCCTCTGCCAGCAGTTTCAGTACTTCGCGCTCGCGAACGGTAAGGGCGCGTTCCGATCGAGACAGTCTTTCGACGACAGGCTGCAGATCTGGCCGGGAGCGCTCATCCGGACCGTTGGTTCGATCGCCGCCGCGCGAGTTCCGGACCATCTCAACCAGCTCCTGCGCCGAAGTCTGTCGCACGGCGCAGCCGCCCGTGGCAGCCCGCAGGCTGACAAACGGAGAGCTATCCCGGTCCTGCATGCTCAAAAACACTATCTTGGTTTGGGGAGATTCCCGCGTCACAAGAATCTCTGCTTCCCTTGCGGCCAGCCCAAACGTATCGGAATCCGCGACCAGCACATCCGGCCGAAGCTCGTAAACTTTGCGCAGGCACTCCGCCGCGTTGCCGGCTTCGCCGACTACGTCAATGTCTGCCTCGTCCTCCAATAACCGCCGCAACCCTTGGCGCAGCAGAACATGGTCGTGCGCGAGCAAACAGCGGATCTTGGTGCCAAGAAAAATCACTTCGTTTGAATCTGTGCGTGGGGGCACACAGTTCTCCTTTGTTTGGCCAGAGAGTTTACAAAATGACGCGGACGACTGGGCAGAACCAGAACTACACAAGAATATGAATGTGAGCTATTGTAGCAATCATTTGCACTCCCGTGCCTATGAAATCCGCAGAGGGAGTGCCTTTTCTTGCGACCTGGGGAAATGCGGCTCTTTAATCTCTCCACCGGGAAAACTCCAGACGGACGCCGCATCAGGTAAAATCGAGCACTTATGCTGCGCTACTTCACTGCCGGAGAATCTCACGGCGAAGCTCTGGTTGCCTTCCTCTCGGGCCTGCCCGCGGGGCTCAAAGTGGACCAGGCATTCCTCGACCGCGAACTCTGGCGCCGTCAGCAAGGCTACGGCCGCGGCGGACGTATGAAGATTGAGCGCGACACAGCTCACATCCTCTCCGGCGTGCGTCACGGCATGACGATTGGCTCACCTATTTCTATTCAGCTGGAAAACCGCGATTGGAAAAACTGGCAAGAGTCCCTGCCCGTCGGCGAGGGAGACCCCGCCCGGCACAAGCGTGTGGCATCTCCGCGGCCCGGACACGCCGACCTCGCAGGCGCGCTGAAATACAATTTTCCCGAGGCCCGTTATGTCCTTGAGCGCGCCTCAGCCCGCGAATCGGCAGCCCGCGTCGCCATCGGCGCCCTGGCCAAAGTCTTTCTGCGCGAACTCGGCGTCGAAGTTCTCAGCCACGTCGTCGCCGCGGGCAACGTAGCGATGCACCAGGAAGTCGCATGGGAGCAGATTCAGGCGCTTTACCAGCAGGAAGAAATCCTGCTGAATTGTGCCGACAAAGAAACCGAGCAGCGGATGAAAGACGCAGTCGACAAAGTTCTCAAGACCGGCGACTCGCTGGGAGGAGTTTTTGAAGTGGTGGCTCACGGCGCCCCACCCGGCTTGGGCACTTACGCACAGTGGGACGAGCGCCTGGATGCCCTGCTGGCCGGCGCCGTCATGTCATTACAGGCGGTGAAGGCGGTCGAGATCGGCTCCGGTGTTACCGCGGCCGCGTCTCCCGGCTCCGCCGTGCACGATGAAATCGGCTACGGCAAGACACCTACTTCCGAAGCCAGCTTCACTGCATTTACCCGTTCTCGCAACAACGCCGGCGGAATCGAAGGCGGTGTTTCCAACGGACAGGAGATTCGCGTCCGCGGCTATCTGAAGCCGATCTCCACCTTGCGCCGCCCGCTGCAATCGGTCGATTTTGCCACACGCCAACCCGTGAGCGCGGCTTATGAACGCTCCGACGTTTGTGTAGTCCCGGCTGCCGGAGTCGCGGCCGAGGCCATGGTTGCGTTGACTCTGGCCCGCTGCGCTCTGGAAAAATTCGGCGGCGACTCGATCGGAGAAACCTTGCGCAATTTCGAGGGTTACTGCGTGCAACTGAAAAACTACTGATCGCAACCGAAATGATCTATCCCATTGTTAAATTCGGAAATCCCGTTCTCGAAAAACCAGCCGAGAAAGTCACAGTCTTTGACGAAGACCTGAAGAAGCTGGTCGAGGACATGTTCGAGTCGATGTATGCTGCCCGCGGCGTGGGCCTGGCCGCGCCGCAGATCGGTATCTCGCGCCGCATCGCCGTCGTTGACGTCACCTTCAAAGAGGATCCGGACGCCAAACTCGTCCTCATCAATCCCGAAATCATTCACAAGGAGGGCCGCCACGCCCAGAGCGAAGGCTGTCTCAGTATCCCTGATTTCCGTGAAAACGTGACGCGCGCCCAGGTGGTTACCATCCGCGCCCAGGATTTGACTGGACAGGTCTTCGAGAAAATCGGCGACGATCTGCTGGCCCGCGCCTTCCAGCATGAAACCGATCACCTCAACGGCAAGCTCTACATCAGCCACATCAGCGCGCTCAAGCGCGACTTGATCAAGCGCAAAATTCGCAAGCTGGTCAAAGCGGGAGAATGGTAGAAGATTGAGTCATTGAGAGATTGAGTCATGAATCAATGATTCAATGTGTCAATGATTCAATCCCTCAATCTCGTCTTTTGCGGCACGCCGGGCTTCGCTGTGCCCACGCTCGACAAACTCGTTGAGGCTGGATTCCGCATTCATCTCGTGGTTACGCAGCCGGACCGTCCCAAAGGCCGCGGCCTCGAAGTTGTTTCTTCCGCGATCAAGCAGCGCGCATTGCAGTTGGCCTTGCCGATCACACAGCCTGAAAGCATCAAGAACAATGACGCCTTCCGCGTGCAACTGACGGCCCCCAAACCTGACGCCATTATCGTGGTCGGTTACGGCCGCATCATTCCGCGATGGATGCTTGACCTTCCGCCTCTCGGCAACATCAATCTGCACGCCTCGCTCCTGCCGAAATACCGCGGCGCGGCGCCGATCCAGTGGGCGATTGCGCGGGGTGAAACCGTGACCGGAGTCACCACAATGAAAATCGATGCCGGCCTTGATACCGGTGACATTCTCCAGCAACAGGAGATTCCCATCGCTCCCAGCGACACGGCGGAGACTCTAGCTCCGAAGCTCGCGTCCGTGGGTGCGAACCTCCTGGTCGAAACTCTGCGCGGATTGCAGACCGGTAGCATCCATCCGAGGCAGCAAGATCACACGCAAGCCACTCTAGCGCCGATTTTAAAGAAGGAAGACGGCCTCATCGATTTTTCCCGCCCCGCGGCAGAGATTCTGAACCGGATGCGTGGTTTTCAACCCTGGCCCGGTGCATACACGAAGTTCCGCGGCAAGAACCTGCAAGTGTGGAAGGCGTCTGCGCTAGAGCGGGCGCTGCCGGCGTCTGAGTTGAAGGTGGAAGACGATCGTCTTTTTGTCGGCTGCAGCCAGCGCACCGCAATCGAACTCGACGAACTGCAACTGGAAGGCAAGAAGCGAATCTCTGCCTCTGACTTCATCCGCGGATATCGCCCGGCGCCGGGCGAGAAGCTCGGCTCCTAGCAACAGTAATTTTCCTCAGCGCAGGCCGCTTCCGCCATACTGGCCACAGTGAGACGATGAAACAAAAAGCTCGAGACTCGCGTCCAGCAATTTCTCCGGCCCGTGCTGCGGCGTTCGATATTCTGCTTCGCGTCGAGCGCGAGTCCTCTTACCCATCCGAACTTCTTCACTCCCGCACCTACGCCCGCCTCACGACGGTCGATCACTCCCTAGCAACGGAATTGGTCATGGGCGTACTGCGCTGGCGATCGCTGCTTGATTCGCAAATTGCCGCGAGCTCTGCCCAGCCACTCTCAAAGCTTGACCTCGAGGTTCTCACCGCGCTCCGCCTCGCGATTTATCAGCTGCGTTGGCTCAGCCGTATTCCCGCCCGTGCCGCCATCAATGAAAGCGTGGAGCTCGTCAAGCGGGCGCGCAAGCGTTCTGCTGCGCCTTTCGTCAACGCGGTCCTGCGAAAGCTCGACGCCAACGTTTCCCATGCCGACAACTCCCCACAGCCCGCAATCACCGATGTTTCGACAGAAGCTCTCGCTGCCAGTAGTGCCCACCCGTTGTGGCTCGTCGAACGCTGGGTTCAGTCCTACGGACTCGATTCCGCCTTTCGCATGTGTCGGCACGATCAAACGATCCCTGTGACCGCTATCCGCCTCCGCCGTCCGGAAGCGGAAGAGCAAATCAACGCTGAAGGAATCGAACTGGCTCCCGGGGCGTTCCTGGCCTCCGCACGCCGAGTGCAGCACGGAGATGTGATCAGGTCTGCGGCTTTCCGCGCGGGCCTCTGCGTTATTCAGGATGAAGCTTCGCAGCTAGTTGCAGCCCTCGTCGGGCAGGGCACGCACATCCTCGACTGTTGTGCGGCTCCCGGAGGAAAGACTCTGGCGATCGCCGATCGGAATCCGAGAGCAAACATCTCTGCCGTGGATCTTCATCCTCACCGCGCGCGTCTTCTTCGAAGAATGCTGAGCGCGCCTGATTCACAAAACGAGGTGGAGTCCCGCAATATCCACGTGGTCGCCGCCGATGCGCGGGAACTTCCCTTCACCACCAGGTTCGATCGCGTCCTCGCGGACGTACCCTGCTCCGGCAGTGGTACGCTTGCCCGCAACCCCGAAATCAAATGGCGGCTCACGCCTCAGGATCTTGCTGATTTGCAGGCGCGACAGCTCGCGATCCTCCGGTCGGCCATGGCGCAGGTCGCCCCTGGGGGCCGACTGATCTATTCCACCTGCTCTTTGGAAAAAGAAGAAAACGAAGACGTCATCGAGCGTCTGTCGGAAGAAGACTCATCGTTCCGCGTCCTCAATTGCCGCGCCGAACTGGAACAGCTTCACGAGAAGGGCGAACTAATCTGGCCGGACCCTGTTTCACTCACTCGCGGCCCTTACCTCCGCACGCTGCCCGGAGTTCAGCCATGCGATGGCTTCTTCGCCGCGATTCTGGAGAAGATCTAACAACTCTCACCGTACCTCGAAGTTGATCACCGCCCCCGCCAGAACCTTCTGCCCCGCCGGAGGCCACTGCGTAACGATCGTGCTCGCAGGTGACGGTTCTGCAGGCGCAGCCGGCACGACCGGAGGGACGCCTGGTATTTCTGCGTTGTCTGCCGGCGGCGGCGCCATGCTCACGGTTCCCAGTTTGAAGCCCGCATCCTGCAGCATGCGGCTCGCCGTGCCCAGCGCTTGCCCCACAAAATTCGCCATCACATACCCCGGGGGTTCGGCCGCGACCGTCACCAGCAGACTAGTTTGCGGCGCCGCTACCTGACTCGCATTCGCCGGCGGACTCTGCGCCAGCACCTGGTCCGCAGCTGTTCCCGGCAGCTGCATCTCCGCCATCGAAGCCAGTTCGAGCCCGCGCCGCTGCAGGTTCCATTCCGCCGCGCGCTCACTTTGCTTCGTTACATCCGGAATCGCAACGCGCTGCGGTCCCATACTTTGCGCCACCCGTACTTGCCATCCCCGCCGCACCTTCGCCCCCGGCAGCGGCAACTGAGTCATGATCCGTCCCTCGGGAATTTGCGGACTGTAGTACTGCCGCTCCACCTCGACTTGCAATCCCAACCCGGCGACCGAGCGCTCCGCCTCCAAAGGCGTTAACCCAACCACCACAGGCACTTCGACGACCTGTCCATGAATGGCAAATCGCATCGCAGTCAACGCCGACACCAGTGCCAAATCGGACAGCACCAGCGCCAACATCGCAAACTTGAAAAAAGGTTTCATAAGACGATGCAGATTATAGTTTGACGAATCATCAGCAAGACCGGATGCCTGATCGCCATCTCTTAATGCAACTCATCCGCGCCCGGCGATGTATCCGGCGTATCCACTTTCTGCACCACGGTCACAGGCACGTCCGGCGCCGGCTGGAACTGACCGGGGTCTTTTCCTGCCATGGCTGCATTCATGAAGTTCATCCAGATGGGCAGCGCCGCACGCGCTCCTGTCTCCTTGGCTCCTAAAGATCTCTTCTCATCGAATCCAATCCACACGCCGCAAGTCATCGATGGAGAGAATCCCACAAACCATGCGTCCGTGAAATCGTTGGTGGTGCCGGTTTTTCCGGCAACGGGGAAAGGCAGCTTCGCGGCCGCAATTCCAGTCCCGTGCAGCACAACTTCCCGCAGCATCGAAGTCATGACCCGCGCGGTACGGGCGCTGACCACATCTTTCACCTCAGGATAGTCCTCTTCCAGCACCCGGCCCTCATAATCGGTCACCTTCGTGATGTAGTGGGGCGTGACACGCACGCCGTCATTCGGAAACACGCTGTATGCCGACGTCTGCTCGATCAGCGTGATTTCAGCCGAGCCCAGCGCCACCGGCAAATACGGCGGCAACTTGGCGGTGATTCCGAAACGCTCGGCGTAATCGATTACGCTCTTAATGCCAACCTTGTTAGCCAGCTTCAGCGCCGGAATATTCCGCGACTGCGCCAGAGCGCGCCGCAACGTGATGATCCCTTCGAACTTTTCGTCGTAGTTATGCGGCGAGTAGGGCCCGGAGGCGGTCTCGAACGTAACCGGCTCATCCAAAATGGTGTCATTCGGGCTCGCGCCCTTGTCAATCACGGTCGTGTAAACGTAGGGCTTGAACGATGACCCCACCTGCCGCAATGCTTGAGTTGCGCGATCGAATTTCGATTCGCTGAAGTCCCGCCCGCCTACCATGGCCTTGACTCCGCCCGTCGCGTTGTCAATCGCCATCAATGCACCCTGCGCGCCGGAATCCTGTTCCAGGCTCACGCGGGCCGAGCCGTTGGGGTTCAGCGACAGTATTTTTACGTAACAGAGGTCTCCTGGGTGTAGCAGATTCTGCATCTTGCCTTGCGTCCAGGCCACGTCTGCCTGTCCCAGAGCCGCCGCGTAGCGCCCGAACTTCAACGTTGCAATCCCAACCCCAGCCGAAGTCACCAGCGCGTGGACGTAACCGCTCACCTCCGGTTCGTCTTCCCAATCAGGATGCTCGTACTTGTCGATCGCGCTTCCTTCCGCCACAACGTTTTCCAGATGCCCCTGCCATCCATGACGCCGCTCATAAGTTGCCAGGCCGTCCAATACCGCCTGGTTCGCAGCATTTTGGAGATCGACGTCGAGCGAGGTGTAAACCTTCAACCCGCCTTCATGAACTTGATCGGCTCCATATTTGTTTTCCAGATAGCGCCTGATCTCCTCCACGAAATATGGCGCCAGCGAGTTAGGATCGTGCGCCAAATGTAAAACTATCAGCGACGACCGCGCGTCCTCGGCCTGTGCCGCGGTAATCTTTCCGTCTTCCAGCATGGCGTTGATCACCAGATTCCGCCGCTTCATCGCCCGGTCGGGATGGTTGATCGGCGAGTAATACGCGGGACTCTTGGGCAGTCCCGCCAGGAGCGCGGCTTCGGGCAGCGTCAACTGACGAGCTGGCTTGCTAAAGTAAAACTCAGACGCAGCTTCGAACCCGTACACTCCGTGGCCGAGAAAAATCTGATTCGCATAGAGCGCGAAGATTTGGGGCTTGGTGAAGCGCCGCTCGATCTGAACCGCAAGCATCGCCTCCTGCACTTTGCGATGGAACGATCGGTCGGGCGAAAGAAACAAATTGCGCGCCAACTGCATGGTCAAAGTTGACGCACCTTGCACCTTCCCGCCGGACTCAATGTCGCGGTACGCCGCGCCGACGATCCGCCAGAAATTGATCCCGGAATGCCGGTAGAAGTCCTTATCCTCAATGGAGACCAGCGCATCCCGCAGAACCGGTGCAAAATCGTCGTAACCCGCGACCACCCGCCGCTGCAGAGCAAACGATCCAATCACCCGCCCGTGATCGTCATATAACTCGGTGATCGAACTGGGGCGGTATGCTTCCAGCGCTTCGACCTGCGGCAAATCGGTGGTGTAGACGAGCAGAAGCCCGGTCGTCGCCCCCACTAGCGCAGAAACCAGCACCAGCAGGCTAAACAATACCGTGCCGACAAACCTCCGCCCGGCAATCTCCACCGGCGGAAGATCTTCGTAGAGCGACTTCATAGCAAGATGGGTTCAGAATAGCAGGGCGTCGTTCACCCCGGTAGTTGCAAGCGCAGGCTC
>Ga0210395_10000970_pt1 | contig 22212 bp, 17 predicted proteins | sample IncBWH4OmetaG_FD_150861 | JGI IMG/M metagenome (GOLD analysis project Ga0210395, IMG submission 150861) | Forest soil microbial communities from Barre Woods Harvard Forest LTER site, Petersham, Massachusetts, United States - Inc-BW-H-4-O ...
CATTGGCGATGTGCCGAATTTTGGCGTCATGGCATCGAAGGCGCTCGAAGACCGCAAGCTCGACGGCTTTTGGGCCAACGGCATGGGCGCGGAGGTCGCGGTGCGCGGCGGATACGGCACCGTTGTGATCGACGCCCGCCGCGGCGACGGGCCGAAGCAGTGCTTCAATTTTACAGCGCCGGCCATCACGGCATCGGACGAGCTGATCGCACGTTCGCCCGACAAGGTTGCCGCGGCGGTGCGCGCCATCGTCAAGACGCAGGCCGCGTTGAAAGCCGACGTAGCGCGCGCCGGCGAAGTCGGACGAAAGCTGTTTCCTCCCGTCGAGGCCGGCCTGATCACCGAGCTGATCCGCCGCGATTTGCCCTTTTACGACGCGACGCTGTCGCGCGACTTCATTGCTGGCATGACGGCGTTTCTGCGCAGCCAGGGCGTGCTCGACGGCGATGTGCCGTACGAGCAGATCGTCGCCACGCAATTCGCGCCGCTGTGGAAGGGATAAAATCGTGAACCTGGCGCTTTGGCTCCATCGCGCAGGATTGAGCCACGGCGATCGGCCGGCGCTGGGATTGGGAACGCGCGTTATCAGGCGCTACGGCGAAGTCGCCGGACGCGCGGCCAGGCTGGCGGCGGCGCTGCGCGAGCGCTTCGGCCTAAAACCCGGCGAGCGCGTCGCCATCGCGGCGAAGAACTGCCCCGACTATGTCGAGCTCATGTTCGGCATCTGGCATGCGGGGCTCGCCGCGGTGCCGGCCAATGCCAAATTGCACGGCCGCGAGCTCGGCTACATTTTGCAGCATTCCGGCGCCCGCGTTTGCTTCGCGTCGGAACGGCTCGACACCGAGATCGCGCCGCACGCGCCGCCGACGTTGGAACGCCTGATCGTGCTCGGCAGCCGCGATTACGAGGGGCTGATCACCGCCGATCCGATCGCGCCATGGCCGTGTAACGGCGACGATCTCGCCTGGCTGTTCTACACTTCCGGGACTACAGGACGGCCGAAGGGCGCCATGCTCACCCATCGCGTGCTGGCGGCGGCGAGCTTCGCCTGTGCGAGCGAGGTCGATGCGATCGCGCCGGGCGATCCGTTGTTGCATGCGGCGCCGATGAGTCACGGCTCAGGCCTCTACATGATGGCCCACGTGGCGCGGCTCGGCGTCAATGTCGTGCCGGAATCGAGCGGCTTTGAAGCCGACGAGGTGATGAGCCTGATCGACGCCTGGCCGGGCACCTCGATGTTCGCCGCGCCCACCATGGTCAAGCGGCTCGTGGAATGCCCCGCACTTTGCAATCCCGATCATATCAGGACCATCGTCTGGGGCGGCGCGCCGATGTATGTCGCCGACGCGCTCGATGCCATCGATCGCTTCGGCCCGCGCTTCGCGCAGATTTACGGCCAGGGCGAAAGCCCGATGACCATCACCACCTTGTCGAAACAGGAGATCGCCGACCACAATCACCCGCGCTGGGCCGAGCGGCTTGCCTCGGCCGGCCGGCCGTTCGCCTGCGTCGAGGTCATGATCGCCGACGGCGACGATCGGGCGCTGGCGACCGGCGAGACCGGCGAAGTGCTGTGCCGCGGCGACGTCGTCATGCCGGGCTACTGGGCCAATCCGCAAGCCTCGGCGGCGACGCTGCGCGGGGGGTGGCTGCACGCCGGCGACGTCGGCGCGTTCGATGCCGAAGGCTACTTGACGCTCAAAGACCGCTCCAAGGACGTAATCATTTCCGGCGGCTCCAATATCTATCCGCGCGAGGTCGAGGAAATACTGCTCGAGCACACAAGCGTCCGCGAAGTATCGGTGATCGGGCGGCCCGATCCGGAATGGGGCGAGGTCGTCGTCGCTTATGTGGTCGGCGACGCCGATCGCGCCGAGCTCGATGCGCTGTGCCTCAATGGCATCGCGCGGTTCAAACGGCCGAAGGATTATGTGTTCGTGAGCGCGCTGCCGAAGAACAATTACGGCAAAATCCTCAAGACCGAGTTGCGCGAGCTCGACGCCAAGACAATGAAGACCTGAAACGGGAGGATTGCCATGGCCGATCGGCTCAAGGGCAAAGTGGCGCTCATTGTCGGCGCCGGTTCGATCGGGCCGGGATGGGGCAACGGCAAGGCAACGGCGGTGGCGTTTGCGCGCGAGGGCGCGTGCGTATTCTGCGCCGACATCAATCCGGCCGCCGCCGAAGAGACCGCCCGGATCGTCAGGGACGAAGGCGGCCAAGCCGCGGCCCATCGCGCCGACGTCAGCAAGAGCGCCGATGTTGCCGCGATGGTCGAAGCCTGCGTCTCGGCTTTCGGCCGCATCGACGTACTCGACAATAATGTCGGCATTGCCGAGATGGGAGGCGTGGTCGAATTATCGGAAGCGGCCTGGGATCACGTCTTCGCCGTCAATCTCAAAAGCGCTTTCCTGACCATGAAGCACGTCATCCCGCTGATGGAGCGGCAGGGCGGCGGCTCGATCATCAACATCTCGTCAATCGCGTCGATCCGCTACACCGGCGTCCCCTACGCCACCTATTACGCCACCAAGGCCGCGCTCAACCAGCTCACCAAAACCACCGCGGTGGAATTTGCCAGCAAGCGGATCAGGGTGAACGCCATCCTGCCGGGGCTGATGAAGACGCCGATGGTCGAGCACAGCGCCGGCCTCGCCAAGAGCTATGCGGGCGGCGACGTCGAGGAAATGTGGCGCGCCCGCGACCGCCAGGTGCCGATGGGATATGGCGGCGATGCCTGGGACGTCGCCTGGGCGGCAGTGTACCTGGCTAGCGACGAGAGCCGCTATGTCACCGGGCTTGAACTTGTGGTGGATGGCGGCATCACGCTCAAATACGTGTGAGCCACGCTCTCACCACGCGCCGGCGGTAAATTGCAGGCGCTGGGTGACGTCATAAGGCTGCTTGGCGAACGGATAGGCGTAGTCGACCCGAAGCGGCCCGAACGGCGAATCCCAGATCAGGCTGGCGCCGGCCGAGGCGCGCAGCGCGCGCGAATTGGCGATCTGCTGCGACGGCGACAGCGCGTTGAGGTTCGACACGCTCGAAGCGCCGTTGGCCCACAGGCTGCCGACGTCGGAGAACAGCGCCATCTTCAATTGCGCGTCCGCCGGCACCAGCGGCACCGGCGCCTGCAGCTCGGCCGATGAGGTCCAATAGACGTTGCCGCCGACGTTATCCATCGTCGTGCCGGGCGTGATGTCGCGCGGGCCAAAACCGTTGGGCGCGAAGCCGCGCACCAATTGCGGGCCGCCGAAGAAGCCGTTGATCAGCGGCAAGGGCTGGCCGCCCCATGGCGTGATGTAGCCGCCCTGCGTCCGCACCATGCCGACCACGTCGCCGGCGATTGGATGGTAGTAGCGCATGTCCTCGGTCGTCCGCGCGAATTTGGTGGCGCCGCCGAGGCCGGCAAAATCGTTGTTGGTCTGGATGCGGATGCCGTCGGTCGGGTGCCTGGCATCGTCGAGCGTGGAATAGACCACGCTGTTGCCGACGGAGGACACCCACGAGGGGCCGGCCTGGGCCGCCTGCTGGATCGGCAGCGAGGCCGCGGTTCCCGCAGGCAACGACACGCCCTGATTATAGATCGAGTAATTCCACGTCACGCCGAGCTGATCGCTCAGCGGCGTGCCGAGCAAGAGCTTGGCGCCGTAGAGCGAGGTGTCATAGGACTGATTGCTGTTGGCAAACGTCTGCTTGCCGAACAGCTCGCCGCCGAGCGAGACCCGCGGGCCGAGCGCATAAGGATCGGTGAAGGCGAGATCGAAACCGCGGGCATATTGGCCGTACATCGCCGTCGCCTTGGCGATATCGCCGGTGCCGAGGAAATTCCTGTCGCTGACGCTGACCTGCGCCAGCCAGCCGTCGGTCGTGGAATAGCCGCCGGCGATGGAGAAATCGCCGGTCTGCTGCTCTTCGAGCGCGACGTCGAGGACGACGCGATCGGGCGCCGAGCCAGACTTGGTGTCGATCTTCACCGACTTGAAATAGCCGAGCGCCTTGAGATGACGCTCGCCGCGGTCGACCAGCGCGCGGTTATAGGCGTCGCCCTCGCCGAACTCGAATTCGCGGCGGATCACCTCGTCGCGGGTCTTGGTATTGCCGTGGATCTCGATGCGCTCGACATAGAGCCGTTTGCCCTGCTCGATGGTGTAGGCGAGATTGATCAGGTGGCGGTCCGCCAGGCGGCTGGTTCGCACCGACACATCGGCGAACGGCTCGCCGTTTTTGGCGAGCTGCATCGCCAGATCGCCGACGGTCTTGTCCACGGCGTCGGCGTCGTAGACTTCGCCGGATGGCGTGCGCAGATACTGCGTCAGCTCCGGCGCGGCGACGGTCTTCAAGTGCGAGTCGATATCGACTTTGCCGAAGCGGTATTGCGGCCCTTCGCCGATCTTGAAGACAACGACGACGCCGGCCTTGCCGACGTCGTAGCTCGACGACGCGGCCACGTGGATGTCGTCGTAGCCGTGGGCGCGATAGAATTTGCGCAACAGGTCGGCATCGTTCGCGATCTTATCGGGATCATACGTGTCGTTGTCGAGCGCAAAGCTCAAGGGATTGGTGACGCCGGTCTTGACCACGCCGCTGAGCTTGTTGCGCGGATAAGCAGCGTTACCGGCAAATACGACCTGCCGGACCGCGAGCTTTTCGTTCTCCTTGATCTCGAAGACCAGATTGACCCGGTCGTCCTTGAGCTTGATCGTTTTCGGCACGATGCGCGTCTCGAAATAGCCGCGCAGGCGATAAAGCGCGGCGATGCGCTCGACGTCGCTCTGCACGAAGGCGGGCCACAGCGGGCCGCTTTCCTTCGACTGCAAATCCTTCTTGAGATCGGCGTCCTTGAGCTTTCGGTTGCCTTCGAAGGCGACGCGAAGGACGGTCGGATTTTCGACGACCGACACGAACACGGCGCCGCCGTCGTGCGAGATTTTCACGTTCTGGAATAGCCCGGTGGCGTAAAGCCGTTTCAGCGTTGCATCGAGGGCTGCGGCATCAAGCTTGCCGTCCGCCGCAGGATGAAAATACGCGCGGATCGTATCCGCGCCGACATGGTGATTTCCGGTCACCGTGATCGCGGAATCCTTCGCGTCCGCCGCGGCCGCATCAGCGCACGCCGCGGTCAGAAGACATATCGACAGGATTACCGAAAGAATGGCGGCAAATCCCCGGCCGTCCATCGCCTTACCCCACGGCCAACAGGCCGAGCGCCATCACACCCGATTGCGGCGGCGGGATCGTGACCGATTGTGTCGGAATCTGAGGTATTGTTGGGGCGTTTGCCGTAATGGTTTACGCATCTCTTCACCTCTCCCCGCAAGGCGGGGAGAGGGAGACGTGGGCCGAGCTTAACCTTGCAGCGCCCGCGTGGTGTCGTCGAACAATTCCTCGACCGAATAGCGCCGCGGAATGATCTTCATCTCCAGCGCATAGCTCGACATCAGCTCGAGCGCCGGCTTCACCGCATCGAAGCCGAACGGCAGCGTGTCGACCGCGCCCGGCTTCGGCAGCCCGGCGGCCTTCTTGCTGTCGTGCAGCATGCGGAATACTTCGCGCACCGCGCCGGGATCGGATTTCGCCACCGAGTTCTTGACCACGACCATGTGGTTTACCGGCACCGTGTTGTATTTTTTGTACCATTGCTTGGCGGCGGCGTCGGGATCGGGGATGACGCTTTTCAGCCGCGGATCGGACGGCAGCACGGTGCCAAAGATCGCGGCGTCGAGCTCGCCGTCGAGCACCATTTTGGCCATGTCCTTGCCGTCGGCGGCTCGCTCGACGCCGGGCGGATCCTTGAATTCGGGAATGTGGGCGTCCTCGAACGTCACCCATTTCACCTTGCTGTTGTCGAGGCCGTAGTCCTTCCACAAAATGCCGCGCAGCCAGCAGCCGGTGGTCTGGGCGAACGAGCGCACGCCGATGCGGCGGCCCTCCAAATTGTCCGGCGTCACCGTGCCGCGCTCGGAATTGTAAAGCATGGTGCCGTGCTGGAAGCGGCCCACCATGGTGGCCGGCATCAGTGTAAGCGGCTTGCCGTAGGCCTTGCCTTGCAGATAGCTGACGATCGCCATCTCGCAGATGTCGAATTTCTGCTCGCGCACCATCATGCCGAAGGCCTTGTAGACCGGATTGACCTCGGTGAGGTTCAATTTGACGCGGTCGGACTTGATCTGGCCCGCCTTCAGCGCCTGAGTCTGCGGATAGGTCCCGAAGCAGGCATTGATGGTGTCGATTTTTTCTGCGGTGATCATACTCATATGGGCTTACCTCCGAAGCTCGCTTGATCTTATGGTGCGGCCGGGCGTTAAACCAGTCTCTGCCACGCAGGGGAAGCATGACCAGCATGACCACGAACGATACGCGCATTGCCGCCGACCGGCTTGCGGCCTTCATCGTCCGCGCTTTGACCGCGGCGGGCCTGCCGGCGACGGATGCGGAAACCGTCGCCGGGCTCATGGTCGAGGCCGATCTGCGCGGCAGCGATACCCACGGCGTGATCCGGCTGCCGCTTTATGTGCGCCGTATCCGGGCCGGCGGCGTCAACGCCAAGCCTGACATCCGTGTGGTCAGCGACTGGCCCTCGGCGGCGCTGATCGACGGCGACAATGCCATGGGCCACCTGGTGATGCGCCGCGCCGCGCATCTCGCCATCGAAAAGGCCAAGGCGACCGGTATCGGCTGGGTCGGGGCGCGCATGAGCAACCACGCCGGCCCGGCGGCGCTCTACGTCACCCTGCCGCTGCACCACGACATGATCGGGCTCTATTTCGCCGTCGGCAGCAACAACCATTTGCCGCCCTGGGGGGGCAGCGAGAGCCTGCTCGGCACCAATCCGATGGCGGTTGCGGTGCCGGCCCAGGACGAGCCCGCCATTGTGCTCGACATGGCGCCGACCGTCGCCGCCTATGGCAAGGTGCGGCTCAAGGCGCAGCGCGGCGAGCAAATGCCGGTCGGCTGGATGATCGACAAGGAAGGCAAACCGCTGACCGATCCGAAACGCGCCGACGAGGGCCATTTGCTGCCGATCGGCGATTACAAGGGTTACGGGCTGAGCCTGATCACCGGCATCCTCGCCGGCGCGCTCAATCGTGCGGCGCTGGGCCGTGACGTGATCGATTTCGTCAAGGAGACCGGCAAGGCGACCAATACCGGCCAAGCGATCGCGGCGATCTCGATCGACGCCTTCATGCCGGCGGCCGAATTCAAGCGCAGCGTCGACCAGGTGATCCGCGATATTCGCGGCTCGAAGCGGCTGCCTGGCGTCGACCGCATCTTTCTGCCGGGCGAACAGAGCCACGCCAAGCTTTTGGAGCGCCGCGCCCACGGCGTGCCGATGCCAAAGGCGCTGCGCGACAGTCTCGATGGGCTGGCGCGCGATCTCAACATCGCGCCGCTGGAATAGATCATGGCGTCGCGCACACCCGTCGGCGTCATCGGCGTCGGTCTCATGGGCGAAGTCTATGCCCGCCGCCTGGTCGCGGCCGGATTTACCGTGATCGGCTTCGATGTCGATCCGGCTAAGAACGAGCGGCTGGCAAATTTTGGCGCGCAGGCCGGCACACTTGCCGATATCGCGCAACAATGCGAGCCAATCGTGGTCGCGGTGTTCAACACCGAGCAGGTCGAGGATGTGGTCAAGCGAGCGCTCATCCCGGCGGCTTCCGGCAAGATCGTGCTGGTCACCTCGACCTGCGATCCCGACCGCATCGCGGCACTGGGCGCGCGCGTCGGCGACCGCTTGCGCTTTCTGGAAACGCCGGTCTCGGGCACCAGCGAACAAGTCCGTCAAGGCGACGGCGTCTGCTTGATCGGCGGCGACCAAAAAATCGCGGCCGACGCCGCGCCGGTGCTCGATGCGCTGTTCGCCAAGAGTTTTCACATCGGCAAGATCGGCGACGGTGGCCGCGCCAAGCTCGCGGTCAATCTCATCCTCGGCCTCAATCGCCTGGCGCTCGCCGAAGGGCTGGTCTTTGCGTCGCGCATCGGCCTCGATCCAGCGGCGTTCCTCGACGTCGCCCGCCGCTCGGCCGCGGCTTCGCAAGTCATGGATACCAAGGGACCGAAAATGATTGGCGGCGATTTTGCGCCGGAAGGCCGCGTCCGGCAGACGCTCAAAGACACGCAGCTCATGCTCGATCAGGCCCGCAAGGCCGGCCAGCAATTGCCGCTTCTGCAAATTCACGCCGACGTACTGCAGGCCTGCGTCCGCCACGGCGACAGCGAGCAGGACAACAGCATCGTCATCGAGGAAATTCGCCGCCGCGTTTTGTGACGGCGGGTTTTTCTTAAGGACATCAACACGAGTTCTAAATTGAGAGTCCAACGCAGACGATGAGCAACACCTTGCGCGGCGCCGACATCGTCGCTCGTTCCCTTTGCCGTGTCGGCTGCCGACGCGTCTTCACGCTGTCCGGCAACCACATCATGTCGATCTTCGACGCCGCGCTGGATGCCGGCATCGACCTCGTTCACGTGCGGCACGAAGCCGCCGCCGTGCACATGGCCGACGCCCATGGCCGCCTGACCGGCGAAGCGGGCGTCGCCTTGGTCACCGGCGGACCGGGTCACGCCAATGCGGTCGGAGCCCTGTACACCGCCCTGGCTGCGGAATCGCCGATGGTTCTTTTATCGGGACATGCCGCGACCTGGGAGATCGGGCGTGGCGGATTTCAGGAATTGCGCCAGGCCGATATGGCCAAGCCGGTGACGAAGGCGTCCTCGACGGCCGGCAGCGTCGAAACCCTCGGCCGGGATATCGGCGAGGCGATCCATCTCGCACGCTCGGGACGGCGCGGCCCCGTGCATTTGAGCTTGCCGTCGGATTTACTCGACGCGCGCTTAGATGAAAGTGCCGTGACGTGGCCGGCCGACGAGCCGGCAATGCGCCAAGCGCTTGGCGATGCGGACTGCGCCAGGATCCTTTCCGCCCTCGCCGCCGCAAAACGTCCGATCGTCATCGCCGGTCCGCAAATGTCGAGCACCGGCGGACGCGATCTGCTGGCAAAGCTCGAAGCTGCGACGGGCGCGCCAGCCATAATTTTGGAGAGCCCGCGCGGCCTGGCGGACGCGACACTCGGTGCCCTGCCCGACTTGGCGAAGCGTGCCAACCTTGTGGTGCTGCTCGGCAAAGCGCTGGATTTCTCGCTCAAATGGGCGGCCGCGCCGAGTTTTGCCGCCGACGTCCAGATCATCGCAATCGATCCGGAAGCGGAGCTGACAGCACGGGCGAAGCGCGAGAAAGGCGATGCTCTGATCTTCGCCTGTGTTGCCGATCCGGCCTTGGCCGCAGACAAGCTCGCCGCCGCCGCCAAGCAGGCAGGCAATACCGGCTGGCTCGCCGAAGCCCGCCGTGCCCGCGACGCGCGGCCGGCATCGTGGCAGGACGTCGTGTCGCCGACGCCCGGCCGGCTGCATCCCGCGGAAGTGTTTCGGACCTTACGTCCTTTCGTCGAGCGCGATCCGGCAGCCATCCTCATTTGCGACGGCGGCGAATTCGCGCAATGGGGCCAGAGCATGCTCCCGGTCCGGCGCCGTCTCGTCAACGGCGTCGCCGGCGCGATCGGCAGCTCGCTCTCCTTCGCGCTGGCGGCGCGTCTGGTCGAGAGCAAGGCGCCGGTGTTCGCGGTGCTCGGCGACGGCACGATCGGCTTTCACATTGCCGAATTTGAAACGGCGGTGCGACGCGGGTTGCCGTTCGTCGCGATCCTCGGTAACGACGCGCGCTGGAATGCGGAAAGCGAAATCCAACGCCGCGACTACGGCGCGAACAGGATGCACGGCTGCGAGCTTCTGCCGGTTCGGTACGATCAGGTGGTGCAGGCTCTCGGCGGGCACGGCGAATATGTCGAGCGAGCCGCCGACCTGTCCGCCGCGATCGAGCGCGCTCTGGCCAGCGGCAAGCCCGCATGTGTGAACGTGATGATCGAGAGCACCGCAGCTCCTTCGCTACGCATGCCGCTTTGATCGATACGACGTGTTGATTGATGTGGTGGGCGCACAAGGATTCGAACCTTGGACCCGCTGATTAAGAGTTATATGGGCCCTTTGTGATATCAATGACTTATTGACGTCTTTATAGGTAGGCTTTATAACTTCTGAGTCAGCTGTTCTTGGCTCACCATGGGCGCAATCAAAGTCTATCGCGGCGTTTCAATCTACCAAGTCGAGGGTAGCAAGAATTGGTATGTCCGCATCTGGAACCGCGAGAAACAGCGTTACATCGTAAAGGCAACGGGTCAAACGTCAGCTGTGAGAGCCCGTGAAGTCGCGCAGAGTCATGCGCTGACGTTGCTCCAGAATCAGGCGGTCGTCGAGCCACAGTTCAGCTTTCGACATTTCGCAATCAAATGCATCTCCAAAAACCAATCCCTTGGTGCCATCGACCAGATCGGCCTTTGCCGCGACTGGTGAACGGACGCCTTCTGGGATTGCGATGACTGGATAAAGTTGGCCATCTCGCTGACCGAGGACAACAGCTGCCTCAAATGTCACCGACGCATATTTCGATATCAGACCTTGAATCTTGTCGGTATGAAATGTCGAGTGAATATCCGAAGGTCTGTTTTTGGGGTCTGGAAGTCCCGTCTTGTCATCGAATCCGATAATTAAATAGCCCCCATTTCTATTTCGGAGAGCTAGTGCGGCGCGTACTATTTTAGCTTGAGCAGCTTTGTCGTCAGGATTTATCCAATTTTTGATCTCGACGTTCAGGCTCTCTGAGGGATGGGCAAGTAGTTCCTCAATGCGCTTTTGGTCAGCGTTCATGGGCAGTGCTTATACAAAAAACTTCGCTAGGTCGACTTAAGTGCTACCCCTTCACGAAAATCAAAATGCGCAGCGAGTGTCAATCCGAGGGCTAAGCCAAATGCCATTAAATTACTCAGTTATTTCAATATGGTACGGCGGAGACGGGACTGCCAAATGTCCGAAATCCATTGTATGCCGTGCTCAACCCGATTCAGACCAACTCAACCGCATTTCTCATCACCTCATCTAACACCTCGCAATAGCCGTAGTCCCGATCTCACGATGCCGTTGGACGCTCCTAATCCGACCCCTTTTTCATTGAGGGAGGTTGGGACGGTTCGTACGCCAGCCTCAACTCGACGACGAACTGGACCTCACAACAATACTAAATGGGAATTATGGAATGGTATGTTTGCTCTGAGAACTCTGCCCGTCATTTGCGCCAATGGCTGCGGTCTCCGGAGAAGCCGGGGACAGTTTTCCAATTTTATCCGGTTTGGCAGCGCTCTCTTGGGGTGTAGCCCAATGCGCATCGCGCAAATTTTTGCCACCCTCTTCGGTCCTTCTCATCGCTGTATACAAAAGCTTGGGAGAAGGCTTTGCCCATCGGCCGATCAACAATGCTCTTCCAGTCTCAAACTCGAGACATTTCTTTCTATCTTGAACTTCCTCCAAACCTAACAATTTGGTAGTAAGATCCAAGACCGATTGCGAACCAAGTCGCATTATGGCTTGGTTCTCGCATTCGGAAAGCACCAGCTCATCTATCTTATCCGGACGCTGAGTACATAAAATTAGGAATAAGCCGTATTTTCGTCCCTCCGCAGCAATTGACCTGAATTGCTCTAGCAGAGCTTTGGCGGCGAGTTTGTCGGGTTGCTTTGGAAGTAGATTGTGAGCTTCATCCACGACTATAAATGTGGGCACTCTTGTGTCTTGTTTTTTTAGATCCTCTACGGCTTTCGCCCACTCAGATCGAGCTTGTTCCCAAATCGTAGAAAGCACCGAGTTCAGCGCTAAAAATCTCGTTTTCTGATCCGGGAACGATGGAAGGTCGATGACTTTCAAGCGATACTCGGCCTTACGTTGGCGACCAACTTTCGTCCTCACAATTCTTTGTGATGCATATTCCTTAGCTTTACCAAAGTAGTATCTTTGAACATCATCGGATATGTATTCGACGGCTGCTATGGCTCGTTCGATGACTTGCTTGATATCCTCTCGACCAATTTTGCGGCGAGTGGTGTACCAGAATCCTATCGTTTCAAAAGTAGCTTTGGGAGTCGCCTGTTTTGATTCGGACTCGGCATCTGCATCGGGTTTTGCCAGGGCTGCGCTGGCTTTAGATTCTGAACCGGCCTTTTCGGAAAGTTGATCCGCGTTAAATTCTCGTTCAAAAAGATCGCGGAGATCTTGCGGGTCGCTACGTTTTGCTCGCTTTAAGAGCTTATTGGCCTCGTCAATGAAATCAAATGCAATGGGCTTCGGCACTGGCTTGTTCTGATCTGGTTCCGGAACTGTTGGAGGGGAAGAACGAACGGCTAATACAGGTAGATGCTTTAGTTCAAGAAGATACGCAATCGCCCTGACGAATTCATGGCAATGATAAAGATCGCTCCGCTGCATCCCTTCTACCTCATCCGCAAGAAACTCGAAGGATAGCGATGGCCAATGTAAGTTGAGGAGCCCTGAGCTAAACCCTGGTCCACCTTCTATACGCTTTGGAATTAATTTCCAACGTTGTGCAAAGATGTCTTTGGATGATTCGTGTGGTAGGAATCCGCGGTCGCTTTCAAAATCGTAGCCGGCGTTTTCCCAGCGGCTTTTGTCTACGATATCACCGATTCTCCGAAAATCAGCGTTGGGGTCAAGAATTACGCAGCGGCATTGAGTTTCCAACATCAGCTCTTCAATAAGCCGTCCAAGAAAGAAGGATTTTCCCGAGCCCGATTGAGCAATGATGGCGGTGTGGCATCCCATGGAATTCGCTGGAATTTTGACGAGATGCTCATCAGTCTGATTGCCTGGTTTCACGTCTTTTACCCAGAACTTAGGTGCGTCCTTACCACCATCAACTTTCCATCCGAGAGTAAGATAGCTTTTGGGCGCCTCCGCAGCTGGCATAGTACGCTCCTATTGGACTAGCAGAACTCGCACCTAACAGTTAAGCGCATATAACACTACGCATTTCACCCTGGGAAGCACGGAATGCATTTTAGCGCAGCCATTTAGACCAACTCCACCGCATTTCTCATCACCTCGTCAGATACCTCGCAATACGGGGCAGTAGTCCCGATGTGACGATGGCCCATCAATCGCTGGATGGTCCGCATCCCAACCCCCTTTTCATTGAGTCGGGTAGCAAAGGTTCGGCGGCCCGAGTGCGAAGAAGTTCGAATCCCGGCAATCTCGTAGATTTCCTTGAAGAGCATTGACAGGGTCAGACTCGAAAAGGCATGTCGATTACGCTGTGAACAGATGAGCGGCTGGTCGGCATGGGCGAATGGCCGCTGCTTCAGGTAGGATTCAACTTCCTTTCGGACACGGGTCGATGCAACAACTGTTCTCCCTTTTGACCCTTTGGTCTGATGCGCACCTAGCTTGATTTCACGTCGAGCTTCCCCTTGTTGATTGGCAACATCTCCTACCCTTAAGGCGGCGATTTCACCAACACGCATACCGGCAAAAATCGAAAGAACGAATGCGAGACGGTTTCTATCGGCATGTCGTCCCGTTTCGATGATCCGAAACACACGTCGAATGTCGTTATCCGAAAGCACAGATGCCTGGGCCATCGTCACTATCTTTCATGAGGAAATGCGTCCAAACAAATATAATATAAGCATCTGCGATCTACCTACCGCTCTTCTTGGTTGGGCAGCTGAAAGGGATCAAGTAGTTGCCGCGAAAAGATTGGGAATCATATATTTCTTCAGATAACGAGAACGAGTTTCGCTTTACATCCGCGCCTAATGGCCCAAAGCCGACTCGTTGGTCGCTGGGTGCCGCGGCGGTGCAACGGCTGTACCGGCCGCGTCCCGAGATCATTGACGGCACTTGGAAATGTGCCGAAGCGCAATCGGTGAATTAATTCGGAGGCCGAGATGCGGCTATGGCGGGGGGAGGGCCATAAGAATCCCGCAGCGATGCCTCCCCATGATCTGAATTAAGTGCTGTTGGGCTAATGAGCCAAAGTAAACGCCGCCTTCCCACGACGCTTCATTGAATGAGCAGCGAGGGCTGATGAGTTCTGCTGCTGGACCAATTCAGCACACCGTATCCATCGTTGTGCGATGCTACGCCATACGGTCTTATTCTCGCGATCCCGCGTGACTTTCGCCATAAGCTCGCATTCGGCGGCAAATCGCAGAAACCGTTCTGACGTGTCCATTGGCCGACCTCCGTGCGTAGCCCCGCATATAAAGAAGCGAATTCAATCGCCCCTGAAAGGTTCCGGTCAAATCCGAACAAATCTTATGCACCCGCTATGGACAACCGCCCATTCGCCGCGGTCTTCTTCATGCACTCTTGTTACGGTGCAAGAGTTCACTTCTGACCCTTCTCGGCCGTGCGGTCGTCCGCCTTCGAGTCTGTTATGGGAGTCGTCAGCGAGGTAGTTCGTTGTCGACTGCGAGCTTCGATGGGTTAACGCCACATTAACGCGAAGCATTGGATGCTCTCTGTGACAAAAACCGTCTCGGAGACGTCCCCATGCTGCCTGAACACCGTGTCGAGGACGAACCCTGTCCTGTCACCGATCAAATGCTGGGCAAGATTTATCGCGCTAGCGAGCATGGGCTGAACGACCTCATCGCGACTGTCCCACCAACAGCGAGGGCTTTGCTCGCTGTGTTTTGTTACCGTAGGGCCCATCTTGCGTCGATCGGACTAGCAATCGCGGCGACCTGCGAAGAAGACGATCTAACATCATTGGGGGGCAACGCTGGTGCCATGTTGTTCGAGCGATCGCGTAAAGCTCCACAGCCACGACTCGCTGATGCCGGCACGAGTAATCGCCGGAAAATTACTCTGTCTGTTGGACCAATTAGCCCTCCAATCTTCGACGCAAACAAAGGAGACTCACCAATCTCCTTTTTTAGCAGCGCAAGAGCGCGTTTATGGCCCAAGACCGACGAGGAGACGCCGCGTTCTGATTAAGCTCTCCGCTCTGAAATACAGCAACTTTAGGCGACTTGCTCTGGAAACAACTCTCGCGTCAACGTGTCGAGACACGTCCAAAGATGATGCATTAGTGAACGCCTTACGTAGTCCAGTTTCTTTGCGATCTCATTCAATGACTGGTCGCGGAGCAATAGCCGGTGGCACAGGTCAACATCATTTACACTCAGGAGCGAGGAAACCTTGCAAAGTAGCTGGGCGTCTCGAGCTCGCCAGATCAACCGATAGCGACGTGCAGCCATCAATTGCAGGGAGGCGCGCGCACAAAGGGCGATCTACGTGCCGAAGCTATCGAACGTTGCTACTCGCCGCGGTGATATTTGTGATTTCAACGCATTCGCCGGAATCCTTACAAGGATCCACTTGCCCTTTGACCCTGCAATAGCGTCCTACGGTACACGCACTTAGGATCCTGGTTTCATCCTCTTTTTTGATAATACAAATACCCTCGTCCCCGCCACCAAATTTCAATCCAGTCTTATCCTGGTGTAAAATTCCAGCGCACTGCCCATCCTGCGGTTCAGCCAGGACCGAGTGCGTTAGGCCTGAGCCAACCACCAAAACTGCGACAGATGCGATTAGCCACTTCATGTTGCACTCGCTAAATCAACGAACATTGCCATCCTCATTAGGCGGTAGCGCCTCAGTCTGAAATTACGGACGGTATTGCTCAGGCGGAACGCCTTTTCGGCAAATATACTCAAGGTCGAAATGGAATGATGTGTGGACCTTATGTACAATCTTGGTTGCATGGGTGACGCACTCTGTTTCGCTATTAAACGAATTGACTAACTTCTCGGTAGCTCCATCCCACTTCATGCAGGCTGGATTTGCTATCGTTACGCAGTACCATATGAGAAGCCAAGCTTCCGGTCCCATTGTTTTTCTAACACCTTTTTCTGTGAGGCCAAGTCTAACTCTTGTGCCTTCGCCGCTTTGAGTCGAAAACGGGAGTGCGCAGTAAAATAATGAACTGCAGTGTCGCTGCGGGTGCCGGAAGGCAAACGAATGACGCAAAAATTCTAGAGTTGGAGCCGCTTTTTGATAGCTCTACGCGACCATAAGCGATCGGAACATGTCGTCTTCTAAATTTACGTTTTGGATTTCGATGATCGTTTCAAAGCAGCACGCGCAACTCCAGCATTCCCACACATGATGGATTTGCCGCTCGTTCCGATATTCGGTCCACGCGGGAGCAATCAGCTCGTCACCGCAATGAACGCACTTGATACCGAAGCTTGAGCGACGTTCGGACACCATCGTCGTCATGGTAGCCTCCCTGTTCGCCATCGAGTATCACGACAGGATTACAGTATCATGGCATCGTAGGCGCGGCGAATCATTGTCTAAAATCGGAAGCAGAAACCTTTCGCATTGCGGCAAGCGGCTCATCTAGCTCATGTTTGCAGTAGAGACGAGGGTATTGCGGGGCAACTTCGACGGCGGCATGATGACGTCAAGGGGAGCGATTGCCGGACAGTTTGGAATTTCCCAAGCGGATGTGCGTAACGCGTTGGCATCCGATCAAAGCTAATGAGCGATGCAATGTTAGTCATCAGCATAATAGTATTTGTTGCTGTGGCGTATTTTGGCTTCGTAATACTCAAACACTTAAAACGGCGTAGAGCTGAGGCAAAATGGCGTGAAGATATCACCAAGTTATTTGGATGTATGGCGAGCCGATTGGACACCTATTGCTAATCGACCCCTCGCCGTTTCCGCAGAACTCGATCTCCAGGGCCATTGCACTTAGACTCGGAGTTAACTGCGCTGAATTTCAAGCCACCAGGCTCACGACGGCAGGTGATCTTGCGGCTTTTCCCACGCCGGGCTGACCGTAGAACAACATGTTCATGACCGAGTCCGCGTGGATCATGTTTTGAAAGCGATCGATTACAGACTGGGGAAGCGTGAGGTCACTGAGCTGCCGCGGTCGCAGCAGCTCAGAAAGCATTTGGGTGGGCTCGTTCATTGCGCCGCGTCCTCGGAGAGGTTTTGCGGAAGCGGCATAGTCGTCCATGCGACCGGCGTCGAGCCGTTGAACGGCTCAAAGCGACTGGCTTCTTTTCCGATCTTCAGAAACTTTCGGAACGTCGAGCCGCCGTGTTTCAGATTAACCTCATGACAGAAGTCCTTTAGCCGTTGGTGGGATAGTGTTTGCTTGGCCTCAAGCAAGGTTTCGCCAAGCTTGATGGTGTTCTCGGCCGATTTTTTGGCAAAACCGCGATATCGGTTCACCAGATCATCGAAGACCGACGCCTCCGTTCCATTTGGAACAGGCACGAGGCTATTCGATTCGTTAGTATTCAAGTCGGTCATGTGGCGACTTCCTTATTAGAGCCGCGTGAATTTCACGCAGCAGGTTGCAATCCCCTACGTCGCGGAATGCGAGCAGGAGTTATTCGGCGCTTGAGCGCCGAGTTGATGAATTTGGTTGTGGTGCTCTGGCGCCAGTAGTTCCAAGTAAAACTGGACAGCAGATCCGGTCTCCACTACGGAGCGAACCTATAGCTTTCGCCCGACTAATGGCAACGAAAATTACGACCTAATCACTTGATTTTGTTTTGTTATCATAACAAATCGGATTTTGGTTTGTTATCATAACAAATCGGTTTTGGACGCAGGATCTAGTGATGCGTTAATCGGACGGATGGTTGTGCAGGGAAGATTGCTTGCAGGTAAGAAGGGTGAGAGGCCGTGGCACATGCGAGCAATTGATCGCGGCTATCGTGCCGGACGCCATCCCACGGCACCACCTTGGCACGCCGCCAATGCCGTGCGGCTCCAGCTTCATGCGCTGAGCTACAATCTCGGTAATTTTCTGCGCACGCTGGCGACGTCTTCGGCCATCTGGAAGACGACATAGCAAGTGTTCCAGGAGATTTTGCGGCTCATTGCAGAGCTCCGACCTCATCCGCCGCCCATGCCTGCGTGAGGCGGCGGACCTCACTGTGTTCGCGAAGCCAACGACTGGAGACCTGTGCCTTGATGGCGCGTCCGGAGGAAGAATTCGAGCGCGCGTTCTAGCTTTCCTGTCCCCCCATTTTGGCGAGCCCCGTCAGAAACGCGAAGAGAAGCCCGTACAACCAGGTTCATTTTTCCGCTGCCCAGTCCGACGAAAAATCGCAGCGCTGACGAATTCTAGCTTGCTTGTTGCGCCATAGAGGGGCGCGCCGCTTCACTAGTGAACCGCTCCTCGCCAACGGTCGCCTCACCTCAAAGATGTCCCCAATGGGCTTTTTTCCGTGGGTTAGCTCCATAGTTGCAATTCTGCAACAGTCCGGGATATTCGTCGATGTGCTCCCATAGGAGACGTCTTGAACACAATTGGGAAGTAGAAAGCCCCCTTGGAAAAAAGGGACAGCCACGACCATGAATAAGCTGCTTGCCTCCGGTCCCATCGCACACATCGATCTTGAGTAACCCTTTTGGGAAAGCGCGGTTGGGCGATCTGCTTTTCTACTCAGTTTTATCCAACGCCAACATCGGGAAGCCAGATCAATCGACATTCCAATGTTTCCAGGTCATAAGGTCACGTTGCCTGGATCGTGCCAGAGATGTCTTGTACCTCTCCGGCTTCTTGGGGCCCGGCGGCGTCACTGAAATCTGGCCACGCTGCTTTTCAAGGCATTCGCGGACGCTCGACAGTATGGGCTTCGGTGTGGAAGCCCAATCGGCGCTCATGTAGGGGCCCCAATCCATTTATCTGCGCAAACGCCAGAATCATCGACTTGATAAAAATTATTTTTATAAGCTTCGTCACATCCATTCAACGACAAGGCTCGTCGCACATCAGATACGGATTATGAAACCGCGTTGCGCTACCGCAAATCGGGCAGGACATTTGCTCGCCGCTCGACCGTGACAGCATGCCCAAAGCACGCAGGATCAGTACCACTGCTCCGGTGCCCACCACGCTCACCGCGATAATGGCAGCCGCAGTCGTTGCTTGTTGTACCCACATGTACCCTCGCGAACCGGCCTCATCGGCTCGCCACATCCGAGCTTATGGTGGTCCTTTTCGCTGAGCGGCACAAGCAGCGCGAAGGGTAGTTCCAACTGTCAGAAGTGCTCTCGATGACACCACATTTGCGCCTGCTTGCCGAAAGTTTTCGTTAACCCTGTCGGAGCACGCTGGTGTCTGGGTAGGGGGCTGCAGCTCGGTTCGACACTTCACGCTGGTGGCTCGGTCTTTGCGGGAGGCGGTGATGCCCGAAGTTTTGCGCCAAAATGCGCCATCTGTGGCGAATGACCTTCCTCGCTCAGCTGATCTCTCATTCGACGAAATTGAACACGTTCGAAAGCTTGTCGGCCAAACCATTGCGGCGGTCGAATGTGGCCTCATTTGCGAGACGCTAGCCTGGCGGGGTGGAAATCGGACCCACGCTGCCAACATACTCGGCATATCGATCCGCACCCTGCGCAACAAGATTCACTTATACGAACATATGGGTATAAGCCTCTCTGCACCGACTAGCGGACGCGGCGATAAAGTTGCCGCATTGGATCTCGCCGGATGCGCGAAAGGATGCCAACGATGCGAGCAATAGTTGGTACCCTTTGCGTGGCGTTGCTGCTGTCTTGCAATTCGTCTGCGAGAGCGCAGAGTGCGAACGAATTGTTACAAGCCTGTGAAGGGCTCGAACGCACCATGACGTTCGTGGGCGACAATATTTCGTTTCCACCGAGCCGATCGAATGATGAGTGCTGGTATTTTATGAGCGCGGTACAGCAGTACTCCACCTTGGCAGCCCCTGGAACAGGCCAAAGGTTTCTCGGTGCGTGCACCGGGCCGACCACCACCCTTTCGCAGCTAATTCGCGCATTTACCAATTAGGCTCGCTCCCATCCTCAGCACCTCAACGCGACAGCTACGGTCGTCACGTACAACGCGATGCAATCCACGTTTCCCTGTAATTGATGCTAGCTTCGCACCAAACAATGAGTACATCCTCACGCGTACATAGGACTATGTACACGCAACGTGAGGCCGCTCCTAGTCAAGACGCGAAACCAAGCTTTGCCCAAGCGCTAGCATATTGTTCCAAATGTTGAAATCACGTTCCAGAATTCCGATTTTCTCAGGCATCGTGAGATTATCCATCTGACCCAATGCCATCGCCTTAATGTCAACTCTGAGGCCCATGAGCATATTAGCAAAGGCTACAGCGTCCCTCGCAAGCCGTTCTATCCTCTGGCGGGTGACGTCGGGGACCAATGATGATCTCGTTGAGAGATATTCAGTCCCAAACGTCCTGCGTGCAGAGTCCCACGCTGCATAACGTGCAATCGCAAAACTGCAACACCGAAAATCGGCAGTATGCACACAAGTTCCTTCGTCACGCTCCAACTTAAAATACCGGTTAAAATTAATATGCGAGCCTGTGTGATGCTCGCGACGCACCACAGAATGCGAAACATCTTGAGCGTAGTATGATCGTTCGATCACTTGGCCCAGCAATTCATTCTTGCGATTTTCTCGTATCGATTTGACATGGCCGGATCTATCTGGCCGCAGAACCAGATTGTGACGCGAAGAATGGAATGCAAGGGCGGTAAAGCGTCCCAAACGCCCAGAGAAGCCCGCACATTAGGCAAATCAGGCGGGCTATGTCGCATATGGTGGGGAGTGAACAACTAAGCGCTGACAAGTTCTGGGCGCTCAAAGCGCGTTTTGCTTTGGAAACATCGAGACTGTGCCAAGATATGGCCGTGACGGCGAGCGACCCTACGAACATCGATTTAGGGCGAGGCGACATCCCTTTTAAGGCTGGCAACGATCGCCTTAAGGGTCGTGTGGTCGCTCTGGCTTTCGGACGGAGCACGGTGATGGATTTTGTTGTAAATGTAATCCAATTTCCGCATTGAAGACGCGTTAAGAACAAAGGGGTAGAGGTCGCCGAGACCCATGCTGCGGTTGATTGAATTGAATGCAAAAGTTAGGGGCAACCAAGCATCAACAAGACGGTCGACGCTGGCTGTGTATGGATCGAACTCGACAGAGGCATCCAATGCCGTGCCTGTGATTCGCGGCTGAGTGTGCACTCCAAATGCTCGGGCTGTCTCCAATGTGTCGACGATGTGAAAATAATGTGCCCACGTTTCTGCGAAATCCTCCCATGGATGTGAACTTGCATAGGCCGTGATGAAATTGTTTGGCCAGTCTGCCGGCGCACCATCCGAATGATGGCGTCTTAGACATTCCCCATAATCGGCTCGCTCATCGCCGAATATCTCCCGAAATTCTCTTATCGACCCATGATCACGCACGAGGCGATCCCAATAATAATGCCCGATTTCGTGACGGAAGTGTCCAAGCAGGGTGCGATATGGCTCGTCGAATGCGCCGCGCTGCTTTTCTCGCTCAGAGTCATCCGCCTCGGAGAGATTGATCGTGATCACGCCTTCCAAATGGCCCGTAAGCACAGGTTTATTGGTGGGGGCAAGAAAGTCAAACACAAGTCCAGTGGGATCTTCAGTTTTGTTGCGAAGGGAAAGTTTAAGCCGCAATAGGCTGTAAAAAAGTCGCCGTTTTGCGACCTCGATGCGTTGCCACAGGATAAGATTATGCTGGTCGGACAAATCTGGAATCGTGCGGTTGTGTCGGCACGCTGCGCAAAAGGTCTGACCGCTGTCAGCCGGTATAAGCCAATTGCAGCCGTCGAAAGCTAAATTAGCACAGTAGATATAATCAGAAATCGGGTCAGCCAAAGACTTCCAACGCTCGCCGCTCTGTTCAAGCGCGGTCATTGTCATCGCTGCAGACATAAAGCCTACGTGGCGACCGCAACTTTCACACTGGGAATTTTCGAAATAGAGCGGATGCCCACAAGCTTGGCATTCGAAGAGCCGCATAGGACCGTCTCCCTGCACTTGAGGCCCTTGGCGTCTCGGATCCTCCCCAATTCTTTGCGTACGGCGGCGGCAGAATTGCCAACCTTATCGACGGCTCGTTGCAGGTCCTCTCGGGTAACGCCAAGGTGCTTGATCCAATATTTCACCTCTAATTCCTTGTCCATCGCAATATTATTGCGACGTGGTCGAATTTTGTTTATCGGAGCGCCAGTCATTTGAGCTTCGGGTTTCGCTTCTACCTGTTCAGGCTAAAGTATGCCGTCCAGTCCAGTGAGGGCCAGTTTGTTTAATTCTGGTTTGGTGGCAACGTGTCGAACAATCCGCAACGATCGAAACTTTGTTGCTAACGAACGCTTTTCATCTTTATCGAGGTTCGAGGTCATTCCGATCGGTCTGATTTGTGTGCAATTGATCTCGCTTGTTCTCGTGACG
>Ga0210395_10000971_pt1 | contig 22203 bp, 19 predicted proteins | sample IncBWH4OmetaG_FD_150861 | JGI IMG/M metagenome (GOLD analysis project Ga0210395, IMG submission 150861) | Forest soil microbial communities from Barre Woods Harvard Forest LTER site, Petersham, Massachusetts, United States - Inc-BW-H-4-O ...
CTGGTATTCTCGGCGGAATATCGCAAGTTCATGAAGATAGACGATGACCACATGGTGCAATTCCTTGCGCTTGGGTTACAACTTCCGGCACACCACCCCGATCTTAAGAAATACTATTCCCTGAATGTACGGCAAACAGAATTCAATACTGCCGATCTCTCCGAGATCACGCTCATGAGTCCGGGAGATATTCTTGTCCTCTATACCGATGGAGTTTACGACGGCAGCGACCAGCAAGGGCGCGAGCAACTTGAGGCGGTGATGCGCGAACATTACCGGCAACCCGCCCGAGAAATCTGCAACGCGTTGCTGGATTACGCGACGAAGCAGGATGGCCTGCTCCGCCAGAACGGCGATGAGGTCTTGATCGACGACAAAACCGTGTTTATCGTCAAACGTACGTAAAAGCTTTCTCGCTGTTGGGCGACCTTCACGCGCAGTTAAAGATTCTGGCCAGCTTATTGGCATGCTCGCCTTCGCGGTCGAAGGCGCGGCGGACCGCTGCGAAGGACTCGGAGAGAGGAAATATTTCGCGCGTGACCAACAGATCGGCATCCTCCGCGCCGACCGGATGCCAGTACACGCCATCGGCTGTAATCGTTACTTCCGGCACTAAGTCGGCTCGACTAACGGCGATGCCTTCGCTGGCAACCCCACGCAACGCAATCCGGCGGATGACTCGGTCATCTGCCGCAATCTTCTCCTCATCGAGGAACTGACGGAACGCCTCAGCCTCAGTATCTGTCGAAACTGTGGCCGCAAGCCGCACTCGAAAGCCATGCGCTCGAGCGCGCTGAATCCCTTCGCGAGTGCGCGCCCATGTGCCCGGCCCGCGATGGAGGTCGTGCAGTTCTGGGGTAGCGCTGTCCAAGCTGATTTGCAGGACGATCCGATTACGGGGCAACGCTCGCAAGCTTTCTGCGCGCCGCCCCGTGAAGAGCATCCCGTTGGTCAGCACCGTGGTCGGGGCTGCCGCAGCGCAAGAAATCAGGATCTCGCCGATGTCTTCCTGCAAGAACGGCTCGCCTCCGGTCACGAAGATTTCTTTAACGCCAAGCTCCGCTGCTTCGCGAGTGATGCGCTGCACGCGTGCCAGCCCGAGTTCACGTCGTGGCGCGGTCGGCGAGGAACGCACGCAGCAGTAGTCGCAATGCAGGTTACAGTCGAAATTCGTGTAGAGCCAAAGCCGCGAGCCCACCGGACGATTGTCTTCTGCCGGCACCCGGGCAGGCACCGGAACCGACCCGCAGCGGAAGACCCAGCGCGTGCGGCCCTGTTCGGCCGTGGCGTCCAGCAGTGAATTCCCCGTGAACCGGCACCATGTTTCCAGCTCAGGGCCAACGCTTTTGTCGTCACCTAGCAAGGCAACGAGGTCGCCCGGGCGGCATCGGCGCAGCACAGCGATCACCTCCAGCAGGAGGCCGGACGCGAATGTCTTTCGCCCAATATCCAGCTCGAAATCAGCCCTCATCGGAATGCGCTTATTTTACAGTTCCGAGAGTCCCCGAAATAGCTTCGTCCGGTGCCGACTTATTGCGCGGGCATCCACTTGTCCGAGCCCGTCAGCTTGACTGAAACGTCAGAAATAAAAATGTGCAGCGGCTTGCCATCGGCGAAGCCGCGATGCTCGGTCGAGAACAGAATTGGACCTGCCTTTTTGTAGCCAGTCCAGGTTGCGAGGACGCGGCTCGGCGGCTTGGCCCCGCCGCGGTGGTAGACAAAGTACACGACGCGGTTGTCTTTACCGAGGTAGAGATCCCAGGTGTCGCCGGGCGTGTAACCGCCATCAGCGGGATACTTCACCGGTACCAGTTCGGCCATGCCGGGCCCCACGGGCAGATTAAACTTGCCCTGATCGATCGCGCTGGCACTCTTGTCCCAGTAAGCGTGGAAAGGAAACAGGGTCCAATAGTTATCGTTGATGAAACTCGGGTCGACTTCGTTCTTCACGGCATCGGTTTGGGTGCTGGGGTCGGTGCGCACGTAGGAAACCTTGACCGGCTTACCGTCTTTGTCCATACTTTCAAAGGTAACCTTGTTCGTCTTGGGCTCCCACTCCCACTTGTGAGCAGCTTTGAAAAGTCCGGTAATTTCCCCGTTCCAGGTGTAGCGGATGGCCTCAACCTGATCCCAGGAATCTACTCCAAAGGTTTTGGCGACCTGATCGAGAATTGGCGCACGCTGCTGCGCCCAGGAGTTTGCAGCAAGGGCCAGCGCTCCGCAAAGCAGAAGGCCCCTCAAGGTTATGCGGCGGGCATTTTTCATAGAGTTCGCTCCTCGGGTGAGTTGTACGGATGCGGTGTAGGATGACGGCGTAAAGCTCCCGGATACAATTATGATTTTCGGCGCCCTGTCCTTCGCACCGTCTACTCCATTGAGCATCGAGGGGGGGCCGACTGCGGGCTCCGGCGCAGAGCGATAATCGCTGCAGCGATCGCGACGCATCCGTATTCCAGCAGCATGACCCAACCGGGAAGCGTCCCCCATGGACGCCCAAGTGTGCGCAAACGCCATTGGATGTACACGGGGATAATGCTCACAGTCCAGACGGCGATCAGCAGCGTTGAGGCCGACGTCAGAAAAGGCAGCAGCCAGAGAAGGTACCACGGGAATACGGCGGGGGCGAACAAAAGACATCCTGCCATGGGCCAGGCAAATAGGTCCGGAGACGACTCAGGCGCTGCGCGTCTTAGCCGGGCTGCGGTCACTAATCCGACCAGCACTGCTAGCCCGGCCAGCAACTGCGGAGGCGCGACTCGATCGAGCATCGCAAACACCGGACCATTAAACCGGAAATTCTGCACATACGTACCAAGCGAGCCGATCGGAATGCGGCCGTGATTGAGAAATGGCAGGTACAGGAGTCCAACCACGGCTGCCGCCAGCGCCGCGTCGCGAATGCGAAGCCGCTTCCAGTAGAGGGGCAAGAGTACGATCGGCAGGAATTTCACTGCTATAGCCAGCCCCAGTGCGACGGCCGCAGTCGCCCGCCATCGGCGCAATAGCGCAGCCGCGGACACCGCCAAAAATAGCGCGCCTACAATGTCAATGTGACCGCTTCCCGCCACCTCAATGGCCAGCAATGGATTCCAGGCGAACGCTAGAACCAGGTGCGCTCCCTGCCGGGTACGACGCAAGATATCGAGCAATACGAAGCAAATTGCAAAATCGCAAAGTACAAATGCTACTTTCATTGCATATGTAGATTCGTGAATCGCGGTGAGTGCGCGAAAAAAAAGCTGCGCTCCTGCTGGATATGGGCTCGGCAGATCCGGGTTGTTCAAGTTGCGGGTTTCCGGAGTGTGGAGTCCTTGAGCGGCCGGATCGCTGGGAATGACCAGATAGGGGCTGTAGCCCAGCCGCTGCAGGCGGCCATCCCAAACGTACCGATGAATATCGTCATCGGCTCCCGGGGGAAGCCGAAGAAATTCAACGTGCCACACCGCGGCCAGGATGAGCCCAATGACGACAACGCGTCGGGAAACGCTTCGTTCAAATTTTGGCGTAGCGAAAAATTCACGGATCGCTAATAGGTAAGGGATTCCCGCAAGCGTCAAAGAAGCCATGAACCACGGTCCACCCCGATCGCCGAAGTTGCGTGAGCAGATCGTCAGCGCCACGCACAAAGTGGCGCCGACTACATACACTCTCCATTCAGGAGTGATCTTCACAATTCTCTTGCGCCCGTCCGCAACTGCGCTACCGCATGGCCCCACTCTTTCAGCCACCGCGCCGTGCGGGGCGCCTTTGCCGGAGCCAGACGCAACTCCTCTGCCAAGCGAGTCAGGTCGTCAGCTACATCAATATCGTAAAAAGGATCTGCGAAACCGATGGATAGCTCAAGAGCCCGTGCTCGCGATAGGAGTCTCTCCAGCGCAGTGCGGGTGCCCATCCCGTCGCCTGCGAAAAGCGTAGGGTGAGAAGCCGTCGCCCCGACGAGATAGTAGCCCCCGTCGCGGGTTGGTCCCACGACTACGTCGTGTGTGGCCAGAGTTTCGAAAGCGTCTTCGAGAACAGAACGCGGCAGGTGTGGACTGTCGCTGTTAAAGGCAATAACGCGTCGTTGATGACCTTCTGCGAAGTGCGCAAACACCGAAGTGAGGCCTGCAGCAAGACCTTCACCTATCTGGGCAACTACGCTCACTTCGTTGCCTGCCAACTTTGTGAGCTCGCTTATGTCCGAGTCCGGGCATATGATGGCAACTACCACATCGTTCAATGACCGCGCCAGCGCTAGTGTGTCGTCCAGAAGGCAGCAATAGAAAGCGGCGACGGCCGCAGGAGCAAGGCCGGAAGCAAGGCGGGTTTTGACCTCGCCCGGCCTCGGTGCTTTCGCCATGATCACCAACACACGTTCACTACCTGGCCAACGCACGACCGTCTCGCTTGCAGATTTCATAGAATGTTGACGCGGACCTACGCTGGCCGTTGTGTTCCGGCTCTTCGATGCCGAAAATAATAGCGCATTATCAAGCTGAGAATGAACCAGGCGGCGCCGACCGTGCCCTTCAGCGTACCGCTGATCTTCGATTTTCCGATACGCGGGTAGTAGCTTACCGGGACTTCAATCACGCGGAATCCAGCCATGGCACCTTTGAGAATCATCTCAACCGCCCAACCGTAGGTGGTCTCTTCGAGCACGAGCGCGCGCAGTACGTCGGCGCGTCCGGCGCGAAACGGGCCGAGATCCGTAATGTTTACTCCATAGAGAAGCCTGATCAGGCTGGCGGCCAGACGATTCCCAAATACCTGATGCCAAGGCAACGCTCCAGCAGAACGCTGCCCCTGCAGACGGGAACCGAGCGTGATGTCCGCACGCCCCTCCGTAATTGGCGCTAAAAGAACTGGCAGTTCGGACGGACGATCGCTGTAGTCGCCATCCAGGAACACAACCACGTCGGGGGAATTTGCCGCGGCCAGACCGGTAAGGCACGCTCGCCCATAGCCGCGGCGCGGTTCCTGGACCACGCGGGCTCCCATTCTCGCGGCGATCTCGGGCGTCCCGTCATTCGAATTGCTGTCAACAACGATGACCTCGGTCGTGAGGTCGGACGGCAGATCCGCCAAGACGCGCTCAATCGCCTGCGCTTCATTATGGGTAGGGATGATGACGGACACTCGCACAGGGCATCAGTTAAATCAACCACCACGGAGAAGTTGGCCACCGTTGCGCCAGCCACGCATCAACTCCCCATCTTCGGCCGGCGCTTCCGATAGCAAGCCCGAACGATGCCAGCACAGGAACCAGCAGCTCCCAGATCCACGAGGTGCCCCACTCCGAAATCCAAAGGCTGCCGAGATAAAGAAACGCCACAAATGCGGCCGGTCGGGTAAGCAGACCGATGATGAGCAGGACACCAAGAGAGATCTCGGTCATGGCCTGCATAGGAGCAGCCAGCGCGGCGTGGTTGGCAACTAGGCCCTCGACCGCCTTCCACACAGCCGGCGAGTGACCCGACTTGATGTAGTAGTTGATCAGACCAGCGTACTCCGCTGGCTTGTAGAGGCCTTTTCCCAAATTCTCGAAGAAGACCGACACTAACATTGCCCCAATCGTGACGCGCACAATCGCTAGCCCGCTTGCGGCGGACAGCCGCTTCGTCTCACGTGGTCTCGGGCTTGGGTTCGTTCCCATGACACTCTCGCCCCCTGTGATGATGAACTTTGGGCGGACGACCAGCTTCGTTCGGAAGAACGGTAAAACATCCTATGCCGTTCTTCGTAGTATTTCCAGTGGATGTACAAAGAACATTCACATCGCTCACAGACGAACTGTATGGAGGCAATCCACACTCGGATGACTACCCCTAAACGCGTCTCTTGTAACTCATTCCAAACTTCCCGCTTGTCGACAATCCGGAAACTATCCATAAACGAGCTTCGGGGGAGATCTCCGGATCGTCGAAAGAGGACTTCTGGCTAACGTCCGTTAGAGTCGGGCGCCGGCCATAACTTCCGATTTGCCCGTTGCTGGGGCTATGCGTTGCTGACCTCGGCTGCGAGGCGGGTCCACTACAAAATCAAACAGTCGACTAGACAGCGCGGATGACAGTCTGTTGTTCAAACTTTTCGGAGCATTTATTGAGGAACTCACCTCTGATCTCGAGCCGCTCGATGTGCTATGACCTTCCTCTGAACGTCTGCTAAGTATTTTCGCGCGTGCTCGCGTGTGTTGATCGACTGTACCCGCGTCAAAATCTGCGTTCTTTGATCCGGGGACATTTCGAGGTCCTGCCGAAGCGCCGAGTTGATAATCACAGGGAGTGTTCCCTGATCAACCGTTTCCTCCGGTCTGCTCGCCACCACCGAATTCAAGTCCCTGACGGCCATGCTCATTACGGGCTGTGCCGCTGCGGCGGCGGCGGCGGGAGGCAAGCTTACGGGCGTATCCTGCCTGGCCATCTGTAAGGAAAGCAGCTGATCTGGGCTGTTGGCTTGACGGTCGCGGGCAGTGAGCGGTCCTGCCCCGAAAACTGTCTTGATCATGGCCAGAATGGAAGCATGATCGTACAACCTGTGGTCGATCGTATTCTTTGGAATCGATGGCGAGACTACGATTGCCGGCACGCGAGGCCCATATTGTTCGAATGTAAAGCCGTACTGGTTATATTTGCCCGTTGGCTGAGAGTCCCCGGGTGGCACCGCAGCAGGTGGGGTCACGTGGTCGTAGAATCCGCCGTGCTCATCCCAAGTGATGATCAAAACACTCGTGTCCCAAACGGCAGAATTTCGGATTGCCTCATAGATTTCCTTAATCAATGCTTCTCCGAGAGTGATGTCGGTGAGAGGATGCTGGGAGGTGCTGTTCCGGTACTCGTTCAACACGTCATAGCTCGGCTCGATGAAAACATAACCGTACGGAAAACTGCTCTGCCTCAGATCGCCGGCAAACTCGCTGTAGTGGTGAATGTCGAAAAGGCTGATTCCCTTGAGCGCGGCCACCATCGGAAAGTCGTCGCCCGCATAGATCCGGTGGGGTACGCCCTTCTGCTTGAGAGCGTCGAAGATACTGCCCGCCTTGAGCTGAAAGCCTCCAATTGTCTCCCATCCCACGATTTCTTGGGTGGTCGGACTATGGTCGAGACCGCCGGAGGTACCTGCATGGACGAACATTCGATTCGGCCAAGTAGGGCCCGGCATCGATGCATGCCAGTTGTCGCAGACAGCGAACTCCTCGGCTAACGCCGTAAGAACGGGAAGCTGCTCCGGAGAGAAACACTTCAAGACCTCTCCCGGGGTGGCGCTTCCTCCACTGGCGGCATAAGAAGCCACAAATCCACTCTTATCGATAGACGGATAAGCTCCGCCCGGCGGATAATTTGTGCCAGGCCCACAAAGTTGCACTAGAACATTCGTAAACTCGTGGCCAGGATCGGCCGGCATCACAAGATCGGCACCCTTCGAAACGGTGTACGTCGAGCGATTAAAGACATTCGATTCGCTTCCCGTCAGGCCATTCACTCGCGTCGGTTCGCCGGTTTGGGCGTCACGCCCGCTGATCATGGAGAAGCCGAGCATGTGATCGAAGGCCCGGTTTTCAAGCATAAGCACGAAGAGATGTTGTACGGACATCGAAAACGTTCACCTCTAAGTTCTTCAAAATGGGTCCGACCGCTGCCTTCCGTAGGGCCATTGCATAATATGACCGCCTCTGGTGATCTAGGCCGCCTTCTTCTGCTTCGCCTTCAACAGGACATGGGGACGGACTACATCATTGAGGTTACGCCGTTGCGAGGGGACCAGCATTCCTAATTTCTTCGGTGGTGGGCGCACTCGACCGCGTCCGCGAAGACCTTCTCACGAAATAGGATTTTCGGCTAGACTCAGGGGCACAAGTTTCAAATCCGCGCTCCCTGGCAGGCAGATTGGAAGTCATACTCGGAGTGGGGCGGGGAGAGGCGTTAGCGATGAAGCGAACCTGGAACTGGGCAGTATGGACCGGCGATCAGAGGCGTTCGTGTCGTAAGACAGTGAAAAGGAGAAGGGGGCCTTAACGCGACCTGAGCCGCCCCGATAAGCTTACCGTCTCTCCAGGGCTGACGGTAAATCATGACTTTGCAGCGAGAAGCAACTCGCGTAAAGAACCTGGACGTGCGTCTCGGGAATTGCACTAAACGGCAGAACTGGGATCACTGGGCCGATGTTGGCAGACCGATTCGCCGCAGCAGGTCGGCGTAGCGGGGGTCGCTTCGCAGCGGGTCGAGTCGGGGATCCACCCCGAGGAGGGGCATTCAATCCGAACGATCCCGATAAGCCTTTTCCAGCCAAGTGAACGCGTGCTCTCTCTCGCCGAGGGTTGCGTATACGCAAGCCACATTAAACCCACAGATATACCGCTGACGTACCTGTCCCTCTAGACCGCCGAGCATAGCCCGAGCCTTGTTCTTGTTGCCGGCCAAGGCATACGCGGAAGCGATTTGGGCCAGAATCACGGGATTCTGCGAAGTCCTGACCGCTCGGTCTGCGGCCGCAATGGCTTCCTCCGGGCGGCCTAACTCAGCATACGACATTGCGGTCACACGATCATCCCCCGGTGGGGTTGCGGCCTGGATTGCTTCCTGATAGCGTCGCGCGAGAAACAGTAAAAACGCCTTGTTAATGTGGGATTGCCCCGAGAAGGGATCGATTGAGTCTGCGCGATTGAGTTCTTCGCCGGCTTCTTCGGTGCGACGAAGGGTCAGCAAATAGTGGGCATAGCCGGTGTGCGCCCGAGGCAAGTTGGGGTTGAGCTCAAGCGCGCGGTGGAATTCACGCTCTGCTCCTGGCCAGTCCCAATCAAAGTTAAGCTTGACATAACCCAGCGAAGCGTGGGCCTCGGCAAGCGAATCGTCGATTTCAATGGCCCTTACGGCGGCGGCTTTCGCCTTGGGCATCACCTCTAATGGAGCCCTCAGGATTGTGCTCTGGTCATAATAGGCATCTGCCATTCCAGCATAGGCCAGCGCTTCGTTAGGATCGTTGGCAACGGCCTGCTGGAATTTCTTGATGGCTTCTCCGATGCCCTCTTCAGTTCCCTTGCGCAGTTCATAAAGGCCGCGAAGATAGAGTTCGTGGGCTGCGGGATTGACCTGGCGCGCGGTTGTGAGGTGCCCGTGTTCTTGCGGAGTTAATTCAATTCTGACTTCATTGGCGATTGCTTGGGCCACATCGTCCTGCAGGGCCAAAACGCCACGCAAATCGCGCTCGTAGCTTCTTGCCCAAAGATGCCGGTCCGTGGATGCTTCGATTAACTGGGCCGTGATCCGCACCTGATTGCCCACTCGTTCCACCGATCCTTCTACGACGGCATCCACGTGCAATTCACCTGCAATCTCCGGCAGTGTCTTTTGGCTGTTCCTGTAGTGCATTGCCGACGTCCGCGAAATCACTCGCAGGGCACTGATTTGGCCGAGGGTCGTTGTGAGCTGTTCTGTCATACCATCGGCAAAATAATCCTGCTCAGCGTCACCGGACAGATTCGTAAGCGGAAGGACCGCCAATGATCGAATGCCTGAAGCATCGGCAGCGGCACGCTTGGACTGCCACCTCCGCGCAACCCACAGTGAACTGAGGGCCAGCAAAGCCGCTGCCAGGAGGGCGATGCTAGCGGGCAAAGCAATATGTCGTTTCCGCGCACTGTCGCCTTTCTCCGACGCTTTGTTGAGGATGTCTGGTGCATCGGTGAGCGCCGCCAGCGCGAATGCCAGGTCCGACGCCGACTGGAATCGTTGCTCCGGATTTTTCTCCAAACAGCGACGCACGATCCGCTGCATTGCAGGGGAGAGGCCGGGACTGATCTGCGAAATCGCCGGCGGATCCTCATTCAGGATCGCGGCCATCGTTTCCGGCGAAGTCGGCTTCTGAAAAGCGCGCTTACCCGTCAACATTTCGTACAGAATCGCTCCGAAGGCAAAAATGTCGGCGCGATGATCCGCATTCTGTCCCCGCACCTGCTCCGGCGACATATAGCCGACCGTGCCCATCACCAAGCCCGGCTCGGTTTCGCTGCCAATCGTCAGTGCACCCTGTTCGGAGGCCGGTTGCGGCTGCGTCAGCTTCGCCAATCCGAAGTCGAGAATCTTGATGCGTCCATCCCTGGTGAGAAACAGGTTCTCTGGCTTCAAGTCGCGATGCACGATACCTTTTTCATGCGCTGCCGCCAGACCTTGCGCGATCTGCACCCCGTAATCGATGACTCGCCGCTGCGCAACACGGCCGCGCCTGATCGGCTCGCGCAGCGGTTCTCCTTCCAGCAACTCCGAAACCAGGTAGGGTGTTCCGGCATACGTACCCAGTTGGTGCACGGCAAGAATGTTCGGATGATTCAGAGCCGCCGCGGCCATGGCCTCCTGCTCGAAGCGCCGCAAGCGTCCAGGATCGGTGGAAACGACAGCGGGCAGTACTTTGACGGCGACATCTCGCCGCAGGCGCAGATCGCGCGCCCGGTAGACTTCGCCCATGCCTCCTACCCCGAGCAACGATTGAATTTCGTAGTCCCCGAGCCGGGTACCTCTTTCGAGCCTTGTGGACAGTGGGGTAGAGTGCAAGAAATTGGTCTGCGCCTGTTGGTCCGCCGCCAGCAAGGATTCCACCTCGCGGCGCAAGGACTGATCCGAGGCGCAGGCTTGATCCAGATAAGCGCACCGCTTTGCGGAATCCATTGGCAGCGCGACTTCCAGGACGGTTCTGATTTCCTGCCAGCGTTCCCCAGTCATGATGAAGCGTTCCTGTTCAACTGCCGGTACAACCACGCCCGTGCCGAAGCCCACGAGCGCTCCACCGTCGCTTCGGACAGCGACAACACGTCAGCCGTTTCCTCGATCGACAGGCCACCAAAGAAGCGCAACTCTACGATGCGACCTTGCCGCGCATCCATGGAGGCAAGTTCTTTGAGGGCATCATCGAGATTGACGAGATCAACGTTCTTTGATGGAAGTTTCAAGGCTTCGTCGAGCGCGAGTTTGTAGCCGCCATCGCGCTTAAGCGAACGATGTCTTCTTGCATAATCCACCAGGATTTGCCGCATCAACTGCGCTGACACTGCGAAAAAGTGTTCCCGGTTCTGAAACTCAATCGCACCCTCGACCAGCCGGAGATACGCTTCATGTACGACCGCGGTGCTTTGAAGTGTGTGATCGAGGCGCTCCCGCTGCAGGTAGTTGTGTGCTACGCGGCGAAGTTCGTCGTAGACCAGCGGCATAAGCGAGTCCAGCGCAGCCTGATCGCCTTTTCTCCATCTCGCCAACAGATCTGTGACTTGGTTAGGCACCGTGTCCGGCAAACACTTGCTCCTCTAGGGCGGGTCGGGGGCCAAGCCGCAGAATTTGAACGAAGATACCCCGCTTCGACAGCCAAGTCAATGAAAAGACTGACGTTGGCATGAAGGCACTCCTCACCAGAAATATTCTCCTAAGTTTGTGAGGGAATCTGCGACTGGCTTGCGCTTCTCCTCAGTAGAAAGGGAAACCTTCGGGAGGGGAACGTGAGCGGTAAATCAACAAAGTACGTGCCGCTTCCGTTGCGGTTGTTTTTGATAGCTCCGCGAGTATCCGTCCGGAAGAAACTGTCCCAGTCTACTCGAGCAGTCGCACGCGGGAAAGATCGGCCCGCAATTTTATATCTTTGACTCCAGATTGTTCGTTTTCGTGAGCCAATTTGTCGTGGTTTCCGCATTCGTAGGTAGCGGCTAAAGTTCAGTTGGGGATACTCAATTTCCTTCTGGGAGGATGGTATGTCACATCGCGCACTTCGCATGGGTTTGTATGCAGCATTGTTCTTAGGATTGTTTCTCGGCCTGGCAGCAGCGCAGATTCCCGCCACCGACGACAGCTATACCGCTTCGTCCAATCCGAGCTCCAACTTCGGTACCCAGTCCATGTTGGATGTAATCGGGCCTGGCGTGAACAGCTACATTCGCTTCGACCTGACGGCTCTGCCGGCAGGACTGACGGGCTCCAACGTCAGCAAGGCCACCGTGCGGCTGAACGTCAACGGCGTGACCACTGGTGGCACGTTTGACGTGTACGAAGTGACCAAGTCATGGACGGAGGGCTCGATCACCTACAACAATGCCCCTGCGCTGGGGACCAAGGTCAACAGCGCGGTCATGATTCCGACGTCGAAGCGCACCTTCATTGATGTGGACGTGACGCAGGCGATGCAAGACTGGCTGAACGGCGTGCAAGCAAATTACGGCATTGCTCTGGTGCCGAGTTCCGGTAGTTCGATCTCGGTGTCGTTTGACAGCAAGGAAAATACGTCGACCAGCCACGATCCAGAGCTGATAGTTTCGATGATTTCAGCCGGCCCAGCGGGACAGGCGGCAACGCTATCAGTCGGAAGCACGACCACTCTGGCGCCGGGTTCGTTGGCATCCGTTTCCAACAGCGGGACCTCAAGTGCGGCTGTACTGACTTTTGCGATTCCGCAGGGAGCGCAGGGCCCCCAGGGCGCACAGGGAACCCAGGGACCCGCGGGATCAGCTGCCACTGTTGTGGCGGGCAGTACCGTCACTCTGCCAGCGGGGTCGCAGGCGATAGTCACAAACAGCGGCACTTCCAATGCCGCAATACTGAATTTCCAGATTCCGCAGGGAACGCAAGGAACTCCGGGGACGCCGGGCACGGCAGGAACAAACGGTCTGCCAGGGGCAGCCGCCACCGTTCAAGTGGGGACAGTTACGACGGGAGATCCTGGATCGCAAGCATCGGTGGCCAACGTGGGAACAACCAACGCCGCCATCCTGAATTTCTCGATCCCGCAGGGAGCGGCGGGTTCGGGCAGTGGTGGATTCCACGGAATCCAAGAATTCACTGGCAGCGGCGTGTTCCCGTTTACGGTTCCGGCAGAGGTCACCACGATTTTGGTAGAACTCTGGGGCGGCGGCGGAGGAGGTGGCTACCCCTCATTCGGAGCAGGGATCTTAATCGGCGGCGGGGGCGGTGGAGGGGGCTATACGCGTGCTCTCCTCGTTGTCACACCTGGTGCCACGCACAACATTAGTGTGGGAGGAGGAGGTTCTGGCTCATTGCTCTCCGGCTACGCCCCCGCAGGCGGACCCGGGAGCGATGGCGGCACCTCACAGATTACCGACAGCTCCTCCAACGTGCTTGTTAGCGCCGGCGGCGGCGGCGGAGGCGCGGCCGATGGCTCATCAGGCAGCGGTGGTCAAGGACAATCCGGTACGAATGTTATTGGCCGCAATGGCGGCGCGGGAGGCACAGGGGGAGCTATATCGTTTGTAGCTATTCCGCCCGGCGGCACGCCTCCACAGGGATCCATACAGCTTCCCAACGGAGCTGCTGCCGGCGGCGCCGGATCAAACACTAGCGTTCTGGCTCAGAACGGAGGCCCAGGGTACGCCCTGATCACCTTCTAGCAGCAGAGGGCGGATGGCCCAGGCTTTTGATCTCGCTGGCATCAGCAACATAGTGGGTGCCCCATCCTCGCGTTTTGCGAGGGTGGGATTCGATGCTGCCGACAGCATCTTGGTTTTGAACTTGTCTTCCTGCGTTAATGCAAAATAAATCGCGCCACCCGCAGGTGGCCCGTTGTCTCAAGCTAAAAGCTGACAGTCTCCCGCCACCGGCTCGGCAACATCGGCTTCACTGCATTCGCCCCGTTCCGTTCGCCTTACCCAGCGCGCCCAGCGGAATGAATTCGTTCTCCGCCACCGCCGGCTTCTCCTCAGAAAATAGTTTTCTTTTCCCTGAGGGACCTGACGCCTCGTTTGCGCTTCTTCCCAGTAGCAAGGGAACAAAACACCGAGAGAACTCTTGGAGGATGTTTATGAAAAACTCAGGAAACAGGTTGCAGGTTGCCAAGCTCGTGTACATCTTCACGCTGATGCCGGCGTTGCTACTGCTGAGCGCCGACAGCGCCGCGCAGTCGATCACGAACCCGCGCATGCGTGGCATGTCCTCAATGCAGGACCACCACAGTCATCCCCAATCGCGACAGACTGTCCTCAGACCCGCCATGGATGAACCCAGCGGGACAACCTTCACATTCTCTTCCGTTGACGTGCCGGGCGCCTCTAATACGATAGCCACGGGCATCAATGCACGCGGAGTCATCGTCGGGATCTACTACGATAGCGCCGGCAACGAGCACGGCTTCCTGCTGAAGAACGGCAACTTCTCCACGGTGGATGTACCCGGCAGCCTGGTTGGCGTGTCCGGGACGCTGCAAACCGAGGCCAATGGCATCAATGACGGGGGCGCCATCGTCGGCGACTATTTTGCTCCTCCGGGAGCGCCCGGGGCCCCAGCCTGCACCACCGACACGCCTCCCTTCTCGCCCCAGTGCCGGCGGGGATTTCTCTACCGCAACGGTCAATTTTCTGATGTGCTGGTGCCCGGCAAGAAAGGCTCCATCCCGAACGCCATCTCGCCGGACGGAACTATCTACGGTTGCGATCACGACGACGACTATTTCACTTCGATGGTTGGTTTTGGCCGCATCGGCCTCGACACGTTTATCACCCTGGATACCGGTGGAGCCGAACTGAAGAACCCCACGGAATCGGTGTTGGGGTCGATGAACAACGGCGCCACTCCCGATGGGTCCATCATCATCGGTCTTTATGTCGATCCTCCGAATTCAAGCGGGCAATACCGCGGCTACATCGTCGATCACGGCTTGTTTATCCCTTACGACATTTCTGGCGGCGTGGCGACGCAGATTTGGGGCATCAACGCTGCTGCAGATTTCGTAGGACTCTACGATGACGCCAATGGCAACGAACACGGATTCCTGCAGCGCTGGGGCGAAGACGCGCCGCTCACGATTGACGTCCCCAGCGGACCGCCGTTCAACGCGACTCTCACCGATGCGTTCGCCATCAACCACCGGGGCGAGATTCTCGGCCTCTACATCGATGCAGCGGGAAACCTCCACGGCTACCTAGCGGTGCCCCAGAGACACGATGAATAGGGCTCGGAATTCTCAGAGGCGGCCGACCGGTTTTCGGCGGCCGACGTGCTCGCGGAGTGATCTTGGTTTGAGAGCTCGCTTTTCGCGAAGAGTAGGGGCTTAGGAGTTACCACGCCTCTCGGATCGCCGCCAGTCCTTGAAGGTAATCCTTATCCTCGATCCTGCTCTGCACCCCGAACTCGGACAGGAGCGTCATCATCTGTCCGACCGGGACTCCCGCAAGCTCGGCAGCTCTACCAAGCGAAGCATCGCTTTTTTATATCGTTCCATCGCGAATAAGACTCTGCCCCGGGTGACCATGTCCCGCACGGCCTGTACGAGACATTTTCGCCCGCTGCGTTGTGATGGTGCGAGCTGTACCAGGCCAGGTCGGCGCGCTTGATGTAAGCCGGGGTAAGACCAGTCATCTTTCCGTAATTGTCACTGGAGGTGTCTCCTGAACTCCATTGGCGGTCATCCCACTGTCCGATGAATCCGCCCCAGTCCTGGATGTTGAGTTCAACTTTCTTTTCTCCAACTTTGAATGTTGCCTTTTCGTCGCCGTGCGCCGAAGCCGCAAGAAGATAGACCCGGTTGTGCTGGCCCGCGGGAAAATCAATCGTCTGGCCATTCGCCACCAGCGCGTTGGGAACGCCGGTTTTGGCGGAGGCGAGTTTGAATTGCACGTCGTTGAAGATAATTTGTGCGGGAAGCATTTCCGCGGGGAGCGAATCACCCTCGCGGTCGAATCCGCCGGCAGCGTGCATGCCATCGTCGCTGGCGGTAGCGAGGTCATAACTCAGCGACACCGGCACCGAATGTATCGGCGCAATCTTGGTCCGCGGGGCGGCCAGTCGAACCGCGAAGGTGCGCGGCTGAGGCTGAACGTCTAAACTTCTGAACTACGCGGTCATTCCAGAGTGGCGTCGCGCATGGGCTAGCAGCAAAAAAAAGCCCCGCATCGCTGCGAGGCTGGGTCGTGGCAATGAATGACCTCACTTTCCCGTGCCCTTCAGAGCCGACGTCTGCGGACTATTGCTGGCGCTGTCGCTGACGTTTAGCTGGCCAGTAGTGGTTCCCGTTTGCGTCGGCGTGAACGTTACACTGATTGTGCATCTGCCCTTGGCTGCCAGGCTCGTCGTGCACGTCGTCGCCGAGACCGCAAAATCTCCGGTTGTCGAAATCGCGATGCCGGTCAGCGCCACCGTCTGATTATTGGTCAAAGTGAACGTCTTCGCGGGGCTAGTCGTCCCCACTGATTGCGTCAGGTATGTAGCGCTGGTCGGAGTCAGCGCTGCCGGCACGATGCCGGTGCCCGACAACGCTATCGTCTGCGGACTGTTTGCCGAATTATCGGTGAAGGTGAGCGTACCCTTCGCCGCTCCCAAAGCGGTCGGAGTAAAGGTCACTTCCACTTTGCACTTCGCGCCCGCGGCGAGCGTTGTTCCACAAGTTTTCGAGGAAATTGCGAAGTTGGCGCTCACCGTAATGCTGTTGATGGTCGCTGAGGTTGCACCCGCGTTGGTCACGGTCACCGCCTTGGCCGCGCTAGTTTCGTTGATGGCCTGATTGCCGAAATTCAGCGAAGTGGGCGTTACTGTGAGCGTGGAACCGTTCACCTGCTGCGTCACCGCCTGCGAATTGCTGCCCCAGAAGTTGGCGTCCCCGCTGTAACTGGCCGTTATGCTGTGCGATCCGGCGGTCAGAGCCGAGGTAGTATAGACAGCCTGACCATTCGAAAGCAGCGTCTCAGTGCCCAGCGTGGTGGCGCCGTCGAAAAAGATCACGGTGCCTGTGGGGGTTACGCCAACCGGCGGGGTCGCGAACACCGTCGCCGTGAACGTCACCGATTGACCCAGATTCGACGGATTGGAGGCCGACGCCAGACCAGTCTCCGTTAAGGACAGAGTGACGGTGAACACATACGCCGCCATGCCGCCAATGAATTGCTGTGCCACTCCGGTCGAGTTTGCATCCTGGCCATCGCTGGCGAAGGCATAGAGGATGTGCGTGCCTCGAGACAAGGTAGGTGTGGTCAGTGTGAAGTAAGGTGCTGTGCCAGAGGCTTGCGACCACGGGCCCTGCCACGTGTCCAACTGATACCAGACCGCTTGCGGCGTGGGCGCGGTTGGGTACGCGCTGATCGCTTCCAGATCAAACGTCGGCGTCGTGTTCTGGGTAAAGTTGCCATACAGGGCGTCAATCGTCGTGAGGAGCGGGTTTTCCTGCGCCTGCTGTTCGGTAATTTCTGCGATTGTGCCGGTGTTGCTGTTAGTCACATAAAGTGTGTTCGTGACGGGGTTGACGGCAGCGGCCTGCTGACTCGGGCCGTAAACAGAGGTGGGAATGTTGATCGCAGTGGTTGCGTTGGTAACGCCATTAATTACGGTAACGCCGCCGGTCATGCCCTGGCACTGGTATCCGCAACTGACCGTATAGATGGTATTGGTGACCGGGTTGACGGTGATGGCGGCGGGTATGTAAGCGGATACCGCGGTGGTTGCGTTGGTACTACCGTTGATTACTGTAACCGTGTTGTAGCTAAAGGCGGCTGCGTAGATCATGTTCGTGACCGGGTTGACGGCCAGCAGCATAGGTCCGCTGATTCCAGTGAGGTTAGTTGTCGCGTTGGTTGCACCATTGATCACAGTCACCGTGTTCGCGTTTGGCTGGGCCACATAGATCATGTTCGTCACGGAGTTGACGGCAATGTCGTAAGGGATGGCAGCCAGGCTGATGGTGGCTTCCACGGTATTGTTGGTCCCGTTGATCACGGTGACGTTGTTGCTGTTCTCATTGGCCACATAGATCATGTTGGTCACCGGGTTCAAAGCCATAGCCCACGGGTTGGTCCCGGCGGGAATCGTGGTCGTTGCGTTGTTTGCGCCGTTGATCGCGGTTACATTGTTGCTGGCCCAGTTGGCCACATAGATCATGTTGGTCACCGGGTTCTCCGCTATGGCGTAGGGATTGCTCCCGACCCTCACACTAGTGGTTGCGTTGGTTTCTCCATTGATGACGGTGACGCTATTGGGATAACCCGTGTTGGTCACATAGATCATGTTCGTCACCGGGTTGACCGCGATCGCATAAGGTTCGCTTCCCATCGCGATCTCATTTTCAGTCCATCCGGTAGCACCGTTAATGACCGAGACCGAATTGGACTGGGAATTCGTGACATAAATCAGATCGGTGGCAGAATTGACGGCGACCGCCGCGCCGTAGATGTCTGATCCCGTTGGGGCGGTCTGGACAGAGTAGGCCGCACCGTCAATGACGGTGACGTTGTTGCTGCCGCTGTTGGCCACGTAGGCCGTGTTCGTCACTGGGTTGACGGCGACAGCGGATGGCGCGGTTCCGGTGCTCAGCGTGCTGGTCGCGTTCGTCGCTCCGTTGATCACCGTGACGTTGTTGCTCCCGTCGTTGGCCGTGTAGATCATATTGGTCACCGGGCTCACGGCAATGGCGTAGGGCTTGGTCCCAGCGGCGATCGTGGTGGTCGCGCTCGTCGCTCCGTTGATGACGGTGACGTTATTGCTGCCGTAGTTGGCCACATAGATCATGTTGGTCACCGGATTAACGGCGATGGCTTGTGGATTGCTACCAACGCTGATCTTGGCGATCGCGTTGGTCGCTCCGTTGATCGCGGTGACGGTGCTCTCCCCGGAGTTGATCACATAGATCATGTTGGTGATCGGGTTGACGGCCAGCTCACTGGGCTGGACGCCGTCCGTGTTGACCGTGGTGGCGGCATTGGTCACGCCATTGATCGCGGTGACGTCGTTGCTGTTGTAGTTGGCCACGTAGATCATGTTGGTCGTCGGATTTACCGCTACGCCCACTTCTAAAGTGCCGGCAGCGACAGTCGTGGTCGCGTTGGTCTCGCCGTTGATGACGGTAACGTTATTAAGGCCATTGCCCGTATCGGCCACATAGATGGTATTTGTGGCCGGGTTTACGGCGACGCCATTAGGGTACCCCCCTACGTTGATGGTAGTGGTGGCGTTAGTCGCACCGTTGATGGCGGTGACGGTGCCGTCGAAATGGTTGGCGACGTAGATGGTATTCGTGAGTGGGTTGACGGCTATGGCAAGCGGGTAGCTACCGACGCTGACGGTTGAGGTCACGTTAGTCTCGCCATTGATCACGGTTACGTTATCGCTACCGTTGACCACATAGATCATGTTGGTCGCCGGGTTGACGGCCACGGCATTGGGGGTGGTGCCCGCGGCAATTGTGGCCGTCACCCACTGGGCCTGGAGCCCTTGAGCTGCGAACAATAGAACTACGAAGACAACTGAGACAACCACCACGATTTTTTGTCTCGAGATTTTACGCATAGCCTCTTGCCTCCTTCGTCGGCATACACCAAGAGCGGAAACGGCTCGGTCAGAAAGCATTTCCGTGGCGGCCTAGATCACAGTGTCGGTGTTGAACCTCACGCAAAATGTCCACTCTTTGGACGGAACGGTGTAGCCGGGCACGCGCCAATGCTGTTCCAACTCGTTGCAAAGCTGGATATCTTCACTGGTTTCTTCCATCTCCTCCAGGTTCGATTTTCGAATGTTCCCTGAGGAGCCTGGGCTGGCGAAGATTCCCTCTCTACTTTAAGAAAGCGGGACGGCGAGCAAAACACGACATGTCAGGCAAAAAAGTTTTCCGTAGCTGCGAGGCGCGGAGGGCAGATCAGTTGAGGCAGACTTGCGCTACTATCGGTAGTTTCTCGGCAGGAAGACAGGGTAAGTCAATCAAAGAAAGGGACTTGCACGACTGCCTTGGAAGTCAGTTGGCGAACAATCCCATTTCACTCCCCCGAAGGCTCACAGATAATCATGCCCAAACTGGCAATCGAGCGTCTGTTCGAACGTGCACAAGTCTCGAAATACTCGCGCCCTTGTCGGACTCGATCAACTGTCGCGAATCCCCGTTACACTCTTTGACCTTAGATTTTCCGAAGAGAGCATTATGAAACAGTCTCCTTGGCTCCATTCCCCCTAAGCTCGGTGTAGGAGACAAGACCATGCCATTATCCGAAAACGTTCGCCCCTTACTTGCAGCTCGCGCCGCTACTGATCCTAACGCCGCACGGCTGCTGGAAATGTTCGCAAAAGCCGATGAGATCTTGAGCGAGCGGTCGCTAGAGAAGATCGTGGATGTCGAAAGGCCCAGACTCGCGTAAGTGCCCTCCGGATTGCTGTCGTAACATCGCCATTTCACTCATCATGGCGTTGCGCTGGGCACTTGAGTGAGATTGACGGCTAACAGAAGTCATCTGTCTGCAGCATAATACTGAACATCGAACCACAAATTGGCGCTGGCGACCGACACCCTCCGCTGATTGCGGCGCTTCTGTACGGTGGCGCGGTGGCGATGGTCCTCATCGTGCATCTCGCCACCAACGACACCCTCGGCTTCCATACCGACGAGCTTTACTACATCGATGCTGGCCGTCACCCCGCGTTCGGATATGTCGACTTTCCGGCAATCGTCCCGTTGCTCGCACGTCTGGAGACCGATCTTCTGGGAGCCGCGCCATGAAGCCTCCGCCTGCTTCCGACCTCAATTCACACCAATTTCATTCGTCTGTCACGCTGGGTTTACATCCATGCCGCATCATTCTCCTCTGGGTCCGGGGCGGGCGCACATTACAACTCTGGAGGACGCCGTGAAACACTTTCGAATTCTGCCGATCAGCATCACGCTGCTGTCGTTCATTAGCATACTTCCAGCCGTAGCCAGCGCTCAAATGAGCAACGTAAAGACGGTGTGGGTGATCCTGATGGAAAATCACAATTGGACCGGCAATAACGCCGGTGCAGCATTCGGTGCGCCGGATCTCAAGGGCAATCCGCTAGCCCCGTATGCCAACGGCGTGCTGCTCAGCACTTCGGCGCACGCGGAGCAATATTACAACCCGCCCGGCAACCATCCCAGCCAGCCTAATTATTTGTGGTTGGAAGCCGGCAGCAACTTCGGAGTCCTCGCAGATACCCAGCCCGGTCAGCCCCAATTGAACACACACGCTCATTTAACAAGACTTCTCGAAGAAGCAGGGATTTCCTGGACCGCGTATGCGGAGCCCGACTTTGGCAGCCCGGTTTTCGACACCTGCCCGCTGGATTTCACGTACTTCGATGTGGAACATCTGGCTTTCGTGTATTTCAACGATGTCAACCACAACTTGAACCCAAAGTCGGCGGAATGCATAAAGCACGTCCGGCCGTATTATCAACTTGCGACCGACCTAGCTAACCATACCGCGGCGCAGTACAACTTCATCACTCCAAACCTCTGCCATGACGGCCACGAGGGTATTTCTCCGTGTGACGCGCTTGAAAGTAAGAACAACACGTTGAGAGCGGATACGTGGCTTTCGCAAAATGTGCCCTTGATTCTGGAGTCGGACCAGTACAAGCAAGGTGGCGCCCTGTTCATCATCTGGGATGAGGCCGAAGACAACGGGGCCTACAGCGATGGGCCGATCGGGATGTTCCTGCTTTCGCGGTTTGCCAAGGGAAGCGGTAACACGGGTTACAGCAACAGCATCCCCTACGACCATAGCTCCACACTGAAAACGTTGCAGGAAATCTTCCACGTGACGCCCCTTCTAGGCGCTGCCGCTTATCCTGAAACGATCGATCTAAGCGACCTTTTCAAGCAGTAAGCGTGTAGCTTGATCGGGGACGTTTGAAGCGTCGCCTGGTGAGCATGGGACGACTAAAGGGTCGCAAAAGGATTACCGATAGCGCTCACATCGGCCTACCCGGAAATCCTATCGCGACCCGTTTTTCTGATGTTCCAGAGAAGATACCACTGAAAATGCCCGCAGTTGTCGAAATATCCCCATTACACTCAAAATGCCCGGAACAGGGGTTCTGAGTGTTATCGGCCTGGTCGCAACAGTTGAGGGGAGCAATTGTGACAGTTGCCGGAAGGACACAGCGGGCGCTGGGCCTAGTAGCCGGGTCACTCTTCCCCCGTGTGACGTGAGACGCGGATCATTGACATTCCCTGATCTTGGGCCCTACGGTTTGACAAACTGGGCCGGGATCAACCGCACCTGGTGCCCTTGTTCGCGGAGCGCGGTTCCCACAAAGTGTGCTCCGGCACATGCCTCGAGACCAATGAGCGCGGCCGGTAGGTTCGCAGTGTAGGCCAGCAGTTGCGGACGAGAGAACTTCTTACGCAGCAGAACCTTGTTACATTCTCCCAATGCAACCAGGTGAAAGGTGGTCTTGCCCAAATCGATGCCGATGGATGCGATGTGCATGTGATGATCCTCCTCACGTAAACTGCCGAGCCGAGATCGGA
>Ga0210395_10000972_pt1 | contig 22177 bp, 31 predicted proteins | sample IncBWH4OmetaG_FD_150861 | JGI IMG/M metagenome (GOLD analysis project Ga0210395, IMG submission 150861) | Forest soil microbial communities from Barre Woods Harvard Forest LTER site, Petersham, Massachusetts, United States - Inc-BW-H-4-O ...
TGCCATCCCGAGCATGGATCGATCGGCCCGGTCACATCTGGGTCGACTATTGGCATGAAGGCGCGGTTTATTCTGTCGACGGTCTGACGATCCAATTCGATCGCGGGACCGTCTGGCAACGCGAACTCGCTGTACTGGCGCCTGTCGCGCCAGTTCCATCCGGGGTGCCGGTTCCTTCCGTCATGCCAGGCCCTCCGGTCAACGCGCGCCCGGCCGGAAATGCAAGAGCTGCTCCGACTCCGTTCGAAAGAGCGCCCGCCGGGATTAATGCCTTCGACGGCCATTGGAGCGTCGTGATTCAGGCGCAAACTGGCGGCTGTGGCTCGGAATATCGCTACGGCGTACAGATCAGCAACGGCAACATCACCACGGACGCTAGCGAATCCGCTAGCGTGAGCGGGCGCGTCTTACCTAACGGAGCGGTCTCGGTGAGCGTTTCAGCCGGCGGTTCGTCCGCGGTTGGCCAAGGTCGGCTGTCGTCTACCAACGGCAGCGGGATTTGGCGCGGTGAGTCTTCTGGCCAGTCCTGCACCGGCGTGTGGCAGGCTGCGCGGCGCGGATAGCGCTTCTGCGAACAATCGTCGACGGCAATAACCGGGGTTTGTGGCAGGCCGCGAGCCTTAGCAGCGTCTATTTGGTTAATCTGCAGTTCTCCGGATGAACTCCAAACTGTCATGAATATCTGCGTGGTCCCGCGCGGAAAGGGCTCGCTGTTTTTCCGCAGTGCGAAGTGACGCGATTGGCCCAGAGGGAAACTTCGTCACCGCAAATTGACGCACTGCAAAGGGTTCATTGCCTTGATGCACTGGCGGAGCAGGAGCACGGCCGGACCATTGCATTAGCGGACACGAGCCTGCCTGCCGGACCTAGTGGCGGTCTCTGCGGACCACTCCATTTGTTAACGTCGGCATTTTGAATTTTTTATTTGGCTGTCCCTATTACCTGCTCGACCGCCTTTAAGACCGTAACAGTGAAATTCTTCTCAACCTCGCAGAAACGCTGCACCTTATTCAGACTTGCTTCGAAGTCTTGCATGTCGATGATCAGGTTGTCGCGTTTGCCGTTGTAGTAACCGCTAAACCACGCGGCCATAACTCGCGGAGAACCAACTTTGTGATGCACAAATTGATCACAAGTGACCTTTGAAAGATCCACCTGCACCTGCGCCTGAGCTGACGTAGCGAAGAGCGCGAGAATAAGTGTTGATATAACGAGTTTGAGGTACATAAACTGTCTTCCTTTTGGCTCAGATTCCCTGGACGCGAACTGAACTAAACGATAGCGACTTTTTGGATTGTGTGGAAGGCACATTAGCTGTGGCTTCCCGACAAGCCCGCTATTGGCCCGAAGCGTCACCTAATGCGCCGCAACGGAATGTCCGCTTGTGAGGTTAGAGCAAATCGATGTGGACCCCTCTCCGGCGTGACGCATGGGCTAGTCAGGAGATGGAAGCCTTTCGGGAGAGCCTCCGCATTCGCGGACTACCGGACATCAGAAGCGCGGTACTCGCGCAAACCCCGCAGCCCGTTTCTCGGCCATCCGCACAAAGACGACATCCGCCGCATCCTCGGCAATCCGGGCTCTGAGGCTTTGGCCGGCCCAGCGGTAAAAGAGCCGCGCCGACCCGCTTCGGCCACGCCTTGCTTCCGGCCAGCGCGTGGAGGGTAACCCACGCCGGCCACCCCCGCTATGACACCATGATAGGAGGCTGGGCTTGGCGTTCGTGGGGCATGGACGGGCAAAGCACTGGCTGCCGGCGTCACCGGATCAACAACAACAAATAAGCCGCTGCCCGCGCCGCGGCCGACCTCGGCAGCAACCCCATAAGCAGCGGGACCGCCGGTTGATCTTTTATTGCGGCCGCAGAACTGATGTGGCTGCTGCGGGCGTCACCATCAGCGGTGTTTGGCCGCTGCTCTCGACAGCATGACCGTTGGTTTTTGCCCGGTAATGGTCGAGCACGAACAGCCGGATGGCCGACGACAGATTGCCGTGCTGGCGTTCGGTATCGATCTCGGCGACGAGGTCCGACAATGTCTTGTTGCAGCCGATGGCGATCTCCTTGAGCCCCCTCCAGAAGGCGTCTTCAAGGCTGACGCTGGTCTTATGACCGGCGATAGCGCTTGATGACTGGCGATTCCATTGCCTGTCTCCCTTTTCGACCCGTACCACCAGAGTATCACCCGGTTCCGAGATCATGGGATGTGATGCGCAGCACAGATTTAGCTTATTCGCTAACCCGACCCGCCAGTCAGTGGCCGTCGCGGCAGCTTTCGGGGGGGTAAAGATGGGGTAATCGGCCGGCGATCTTGTGGATAGCTGAAGATTTGGGTGCTGCGCTTCAGGCTGATGGTTCAACGAGGTCCGTGTGGACGGCCTCGAGCATCAGAAGGAGAAGCGCAGCATGGACCATTTTGCTGGACTGGACGTATCGGTCAAGGAGACCAGCGTCTGCATTGCGGATGACACGGGCAAGATCGTTCGGGAAGTGAAGGTAGCGAGCGAACCGGAAGCGTTGTTGGCGGTGCTGAAGAACCCCGCCTACCACTTCAAGCGAATTGGCTTGGAGGCTGGACCGCTCTCGCAGTGGCTGTTCAGCGCTCTCGCTGAAGCCGAGCTACCGGTGGTCTGTGTCGAAACGCGGCAGATGAGGGCGGTGCTGAAGGCGCAGATCAACAAGACGAATCGCAACGATGCGCGCGGCATCGCACAGATGATGCGGGTCGGGCCTATCGCCCGGTGCATGTAAAGACGCCCCGCAGTCAGAAACTGCGAATGTTGCTGACCCACCGCAAGCTGCTGCAGTCGAAGGCCATTGCCATTGACAACGACCTGCGCGGTACTTTGCGTAACTTTGGTCTCAAGGTGGGCATGGTGGGGACAGTGAAGTTCGAGGCGCGCATCAGGGAGCTTGTCGAGAATCTTCCCGACTTGGATCTTCTGGTCGAACCGCTGCTTGTTGTCCGGCGGGTACTTCGTGAGCAGATCGGCATCCTGCACCGCCGCTTGTTGGCGACCGTGCGTGACGATGACGTGTGCCGGCGCCTGATGACGGTCCCTGGTGTCGGTCCGGTGGTGGCGCTGACCTATCGCGCCACCGTCGACGTGCCCGCTCGCTTTCGGAACTCCAAGTCGGTCGGGGCTGCGTTTTGATTGACACCCTCCCGGCACCAGTCCGGCGAGAGCGATCGCCCAAGCGGGATATCACGGTGCGGAGACGAGATGATGCGGGCGATGCTCTATGAGGCGGGCCAGACCATGCTGGTAGTTTCGACGAAATGGTCCTGGTTCAAGGCCTGGGCGATGAAGATCGCCAAGCATCTTGGGATGAAAAAGGCGATCGTGGCGCTAGCGCGCCGATTGGCCGTGATTATGCACCGCGTCTGGGTTGATGGCACCGAGTTCCGGTGGACAGGGAGGTCGCAGCAGCGTGACAGCCGGGCAGAATCAAATGAATTAGAAGGAAACTCGAACTCCACCGAGCGGTGGAATGATGTCCCTCATGGGACGACGGATGAGGTGAGATCGTGCGGCTGCTTGGACCTATCGTCAGTCTGACGGCAAGGCCGCGGTAAAGATTGTTCCGCCTCGTCCTCGAATCCCATGATGGAAGGGCCTTGGTGCCGATTCCGAAGAGAAGCGCGAGCCCGTGAGCGACATCGAAGCTGGAGTGATGGATAGTCAGTCAGAAAGTGCTTGCAACCAAACGGCCGATTAGAGAAGCCGCGCGTTCCGTAAGATGGCGCGGCAGAAATTGACCGATTCCGTTGAAAAAGTCCGAGTATCGACCCGACCCAATTTTTTCAGCGCCGTGGGGGCGGTTTTCAAATGCAGACGCGGGGGACCTCATCGTCACCCTCAGACTCAATGGAGCGAGTTCTAAATCGATCTGAGGCGGTCAATAGCGTCGATCGAAGATGTCGATCGTATTTTGGTAGATTTTCAACGACTTTACACTTGGGACTTTTTCAACAGAATCGACCCGACTCGGACATCTAGCAGTCTTAGGTCTGATATATTGTGGGCACCTTGCCGTGGGTGACTTTATCGATCAGCCGATTAACCGCACACCCACAACCACGAGGACGCTGGCAAGGGCAACACGAACAACCGTATCGCGCGCGCGGGTTGCGAGATAGCTACCCAACACGATACCCGGTAATGATCCAAACAACAGCGCTCCCAATAGATGCCAGTCAATTGATCCTAGCCACCAATGACCGGCACCAGCTAGCAGCGTCAGGGGCACCGCGTGGGCAATATCAGAACCCACGACACGACCGGCGGGCATCTTGGGATGCAAGATAAGCAGGACTGTGACGCCAATTGCGCCAGCACCGACGGACGTGACCGTTACCAGCACGCCCATCACTAGTCCAAGGGCGACTGTAAGTGTTTGCGAAGTGCGGCGATCGAGCGCGTTTAATTGTTCACCGTAGCGTTGACGCAGATTTCTGCCCGCGATCAGAAAAATTGCGGTAATCAGCAGAACCGACCCAAGTGTCAAGGTAATTACGTGCTGGGCCGCAGCATCCTTCAGGTCGAACCAAGAAAGCAAAATTATCGTCACGACTGTTGCTGGAATACTACCAGCCGCAAGCAACCCAACTAACATCCAATCGATCGTTCGTGCAGCCGCGTGCACGGCACTGCCAACTGTTTTTGTTGATGCGGCAAACAGCAAATCGGTGCCGACGGCTGTGGCCGGATGGATACCGAACAAGAGGATCAGCAGAGGCGTCATCAGGGAGCCGCCACCAACCCCCGTCATTCCGACTAAAAGGCCGACTCCAAACCCAGACATTACATAGAGCGGATCGACCACCATGACTCACTCCTGCTTGCCAAGTTCGCCGCAGATAGAGACTGGAAATTGCGTCCGAGATAGGCTTTCAATGTTGACCTATCTTGTCAAGTATGGTGTTGCTACCTTTTTTTGCGTTTTTTGGCATCTGGTGAACGAGCAAGATCGTCACACGCGTCGGCGATAGACGTTTTTTCCAGCATTTGGAGAGTCGATTCGTAGGTGCGAATAAAAAGTTGCCTCACCGCGCAGGTGTCCTCATCCTTGCAGTCCTGGCACCTTCGATAAGCAGTCTGCGACAGGCAAGTGAGCGGTGCTACGGGCCCGTCAATCAGTCGCAGGACCTGACCGAGGCTAATTTGCGTCGGGCTTTTGAGAAGAAAATGGCCGCCCTCACGACCCCTGCGACTGCCAATAAGTCCGGCTCGCCGTAATTCGAGCAAGATCTGTTCGAGAAAACTGAGCGGAATTTGCTCTGTTTTAGCTATATCCTTCGCCTGTCTTGATTGATTTGGCCCGCAACGCGACAGAGCAATAAGTGTTTTCAATGCGTATCGTGCTTTTTGCGATAACATGAACGTTTCCGGCCTCGCTCCCGAAGATCGTGGTTCCTAGCGCGGCTATAGGACGGATTATGTGCCAATGCCAAGGGATGCCGTGACAGTCGTTTATTGGCCCATAGCGACGGTTAGTGCAGTGCAGCAGTTTGGTCGCTTCTCTAATCGGCCGGCTGGGGTCAAGCGCTTTCAGACTATCCACCGTCACGGTGTCTGGGTCACTCGCGGGCGCGTGCTTCTCTCCGGAATCGGCACTAAGGCCCTTCCATCATGGGATCCGAGAATGAGGTTGAACAATCTAACGGGCGGCCTTGCCGTTGGCAGGTCCAAGCGACCGAGCGAACTCACCTCATCCATCGTCCCGCGAGGGACACCATTCCACCGCTGGGTGGAGCTCGAGATTCCTCCTTATTGCTGCTGTACGGGTGTCATGCTGCGGGTACGGTCTCTCGGGTCCATTTGAACTCGGTGCCGTCGACCCAGATGCGGTGCAGGATCACGGCCAACCGGCGTGCCAGCGCGACGACTGCTTTCTTTTTCCCTCGGCGCCTGGCGATCTGCATCGCCCAAGCCTTGAGCCAGGACCATCGCGTCGAGCGCACCAGCATGCTCTGGGCGGCCTCGTAGAGCATGGCTCGCATCATCTTGTCACCGCAGCGCGATATGGCGCCTGCACGGTCTCGTTCACCGGATTGGTCCCTGGAGCACGTCAGACCGAACACCGCTCCAACCGACTTGGATTTGCGGAAGCGAGCGGGCACGTCTACGGTCGCCCGATAGGTCAGTGCCACCACCGGCCCGACACCGGGCGCCGTCATGAGGCGCCGGCACACCTCGTCGTCCCGGACCACCGCTAACAGGCGGCGGTGCAGGACAGCGATCTGCTCGCGCAGCACTCGGCGAACAACAAGCAGCGGTTCAATCAGCACCGCCAGATCAGGCAAGCCCTGCACAAGCTCCCTGATGCGTGCCTCGAACCTGGCCGCTCCCACTATGCCCACTTTGAGGCCGAAGTTGCGCAACGTGCCGCGCAGGTCATTGTCGACCGCGATCGCCTTCGACTGCAGCAGCTGGCGATGGGTCAGCAGCATCCGCAGCTTTTGACTGCGTAAGGTCTTCACATGCACCGGGCGATAAAGCCCCACTCGTATCATCTGGGCGATGCCGCGGGCATCGTTGCGGTCGGTCTTGTTGATCTGTGCCTTCAATACCGCCCGCATGTGCCGCGTCTCGACGCAGATCACCGGCAGGTCTGCTTCGGCCAGCGCGCTGAACAGCCACTGTGACAGTGGCCCAGCTTCCAGTCCGATCCGCTTGAAGTGGTAGGCGGGGTCCGTCAGAACCGCCAGCAGAGCATCGGGCTCGCTTGCCACCTTCAATTCCCGCACGATCTTGCCGGTGTCATCCACAATGCAGACGCTCGTGTCCTTGACCGATACGTCTAGTCCCGCAAAATGGTCCATGCTGCGCTTCTCCTTCTGATGCTTGAGGCCGTCCACGCGGACCTCGTTTCAACATCAGCCTGAAGCGCAGCACCCCAAATCTTCAACTATCCACAAGAACTCTGGCCGATTACCCCATCTAACGGGGGTAAAGCGGACTCGCGGTCGAAGGGGCCATTTAGTCGCTAATGCCTGAACGACCGTTTGCTGTGGGACTTCGGTGCAACGCAGCATGTCGCCTTGGTCTTCGGCGCCCCTGGCCAGCTTCGATCGCTGGCGGGGGAAGAGCACGGCCGAACCATCCGATAAGCGGACATCCGGTTGGACCAACCTTACAGAAACTTAATGGTAGAAGAGTTGACCGAGACCGATCGAACCATGCCTACTTGTTTGTGGGGCGCGCTGAGGAAGATCGGTCGATGCACTCAGGAGCACGACCATATTCGTTTTACCGTCGGATTAAGCATCGGGACGCCTCGTGGTTACGGACGCCCATGCCGTCGGCATGCCACGAAAGTTGGGTCCATTATCTCCATTACGTTTCAGGGAGCGACGACGCGAGCGAGGAACTGGTCTATGTCACGCCGCGGCCGCCCATCGGATATTGGGAGCGCCGAGTGTAATATGAGTGACTATCCGGTGCACATTGACCCACTTGATCCTGACACTCCGACACCGGACAAATCGATGTGGACCCCTCTCCGGCGCGATGCGTGGGCCAGTCAGGAGATGGAAGCCTTTCGGGAGAGCCTCCGCATTCGCGGACTACCGGACATCAGAAGCGCGGTACTCGATGATCTTAGCAGCTACTTTAACCTTGACGCCGAAGCCTGTATCTATCGCGCCCGTAATTCCTTCGAACCGAGCAGCGTCTCTGGCGCCGATTTCGCAACGCAGCGCAGCTTTGCGTGCTGACACGTAGAGAGGCAACTCGCATCGCAGGAAAGCAGCCCCGTTCTCGACGACTATAAGCTTAGCGCCGAGCCCTCCGAGCAACTGACCACATCGAGCGCAGGTGAGCCCCGGCGCCGCACGATAGAGGGGTCTTCGGGTCAAAATGACCCACAGCGCCAAGGCTCGACTTTAAGGTAGCACAGGTCGGCTTTGCCGCGGAAGCGCTGGGCGAGCGTCGCAGCCGGCGCTTCCTCTAGGCATCTTTCTCCCGCCACCTTTCACCATCCCGAATATGTCGTTCAGTAGTGCCGTCGGGAAAATCGATGACGAACGAATGTGCTTGAAGCTGATCGGCTGTATTGCGCGCCGTTGCAAGTGCTTCGCTGTGCGTGGCAAGGCCGCCATTCGCAACCGTAAGAATTGCGGGCTGCGCGTCTGGCGTCGATGGCTCGGCAAAGTACGCAATGGTTAGGATCATGGATATGTAAGATAAGGCATCCTTAGGCGAGCGCAATCGAGCAATTATACAAAGCCCCTCCCCGATCGGAGTGGATTTTTCAGTCGTGGTTCATTTGCTCAGACTTCTCACTGCGAAGCGTCGACCTATGGTGCACGATGGTCATATTCATCTTCCGCTGCCCGAATACAGGCCTCAAGGTGCAAGGCTGGGTCGCTGACGATCCGACCGAATGCAAGGGCGAGACTTATCAGTCCATCACCTGCACGATTTGCATACGGGCCGACGAAGGTTAGGCGTCCATCAGGGCTTCGGTCGAACACGCCGCCGGAGAGATAAGTCGGGCCGACCAATGGAACCGCCGCATACCAACGTGCAATGGCATTGCACCAAAGGGCAATGGCAGTTTGCAATGCTGCCTCGCTACTGTTCAGCATCGGCTCCGGCGCGTCCCCGTCCCCCGACACCCCCGGAGCGGCCTTAACTCAAGGCACGAACCCCCAAGCGGTCCCCACGCCTGGGGGTTTTGCTTGTCCTGGCGCTGCGTTGCAGGGCGTGGCCGTACATCCGAACACCCTATCATCATAACTGCTTGTCGGCTCCGGTTGGGCGCAACCACAGTCATCGTTCAATTGATTGGCGGTGGCCAAACGGAAGGTGTACCCTTCTCCTGAAGAGTTGTGGGAGGCCGCCATGCCTCTTATCGGGCCTATCACGGAAGGCCGCAGCTTCTTTTGCCCGCATTGCGGAGCCCTTTATGCGGTGACGTATTCGCGTAAATCGAACAGTGAAAGCAACAGTGCAAGGTGTGTAGTCTGCGGACACATCATGGCCACGTGGGATACAACCGACGTTCCCACCTTTAAGCTCGTTCACCGACCTGAAGATGCGTAATCGGCACGCTATCATTCGTCGTCGAGGGGCGAGCCTCGTCCGAGTGCTTAGCGCGAGGCGTGAGCCTTGCCGTTAATTTGGACGCCGACAAAACGCTTGCACTCGTCGCACATCAGATACGGATCATGAAACCGCGTCGCACCACCGCAAATCGGGCAGAACACTGACTCGCCGCTCGGCCGTGACAGCATACCCAAAGCACGCAGGATCAGTGCAACCGCCCCCGTGCCTGCCACGCTAACAGCGATGATGGCGGCCGCAGCCGCTACTTGTACCCACATGGACCCTCGCGAACCGGCCTCATCAGTTCGCCGCACCGGAGCTTATGGTGGTCTTTTTCGCCGAGCGGCACAAGCGGCGCGAATTCTTAATGCGCACCTCTGGTTAGTTCCAACTGACAGAAGTGTCCTCGATAACACCACATTCGTGCCCGCTTGCCGAAAGCCCTCGCTTACTCCTGTGTCGTACCTCGATACCGTCGAACTTCGGGCGGGGGCTGCATGGAGTATCAAGGGTTTGTCGTCGACGCTTTTGAACGAGACCCCGGCAAGTGGCGGGCAAAACTTTCACTGTCGAGCGGAAGGCCTCTAATCACCGGCCGCAAAAAAATTTGGCGATTTGTAACCAGCATCGACGCAACAACAGCATCCGCCGCCTTGCTGATAGCTCTTGCAGCAATCGACGCGGGAACGTTCGCGCGTGCGGCTTCGCTTCCCGAGAAATTCTGGCGTCGTCATGGCCAGCGCTCGAATACGCCGGCACGCACCGTTCCTCAAGCGAACCGAGGCACTCGACATAGTATTGAGCGAGCGCGAATCGGACGAGCCAACGCAGCCGAGCAATCAAAAAAATAACCCGGAGCTCGCATGCCTGATGCAGACGGTTTGCGCTTACGCGCCATTCGCTATCTCGCGATGGCATTTAAAGCTCGCGAGGATGGTGAGGCGGATTTCGCCAAACGCCTCGCTGAACGGGCAACCGAACTATTGAAGGAAGCGGCCACCTTGGCGAACTGTTCCACTCCTGAACTAGAGGCGCCGCCTAAGCCTAGTGAGCGCCTGCACCCGGCATTTGGTCAAGTAATAATCCCACCGCGCCCGCGGTGAAAGTGCGCTGGTCGCAGGCCGCGCGGGGCGAGCATCGCAGCTGGCCGCGCGCTGGATCGTGGGCTGTGTCCCTGGTGGTGGTCCACAGATATCCAAGTTGTTCACATGGAACCCGCGGTCAAGCGGCAACGGCCGTAATTGGGTCGCGCTTCAGCCATTTTTCCACGCATGATTTGATTCCGTCGGGGCGTGAGTCGAGATAGCGATCGGCCGCTTGGCCTATTGCGACGAATCAGCCGCCAAAATTGCTGTGCAAGCGAGGAAACTCGCAGCCAGAGCTGAGTTTGACCGATGGCAGACCGGTTCGTAACTGTCCGGTCATGCCCGGTGGCCCCGGGCCGTGGAAGCCCTACAACCCCAGTGGTCCGGGGCCACACGCAAACGAAGTTATAATCTGCTTTGGCGCTTGGTCACTAGCGCCAAAGCAGACATTTTCACGTGCGACAACTAGCTCTTTGTATCTGATTCTTCTGGAACGTCTCTCCAAACCTTATACATTTCCTCCAGACATTCCAAAAGGGGTGATCGCGGTTCCGGCACACTTTCGCCCCGGCATCTGTAATTTCGGATTCTGTCACGCAATGACCGGATCGAAATGCCAAGGGTTTTGGCCGCGAGGGTCCTATTCCCTTGTTTGCATCTCAAAGTTTGCAGAATTAACTCGCGCTCAATGCTCGCGAGTTTGTGCCCAATCAACCGCTCAATACAAGCGCGATCGTTCGCGGAGAACTCAAACGACGCTGGTGGACTGGGCAGACGCTCTAACGTCGCATCCGTTGAATGGCTCGGCATCAACGCCTCCACTAACTTTGAAGTGATGCCCTACAACCCGCGCGGAGGGTGCCTCGAGCTGGTTAACAATATCTTAAGAGGGCAAAACTAACTGGCGAGGCAGAATGCCGAATGTCTGCGTTGGGGTCGCCGGAGAACCCATGAGATGCGCCGCAATCACAACAACGGGGGCCGCTATGCGACAGTCTGAATTTGATAAACTCAGTTCGGCTCTCGATGGTGCCGAATTTGCGATGGAGGAATTGCGAAAAAAGCTGGATGAATTGCATCGCAAGCGGGACTTGGCAAAAACGCTGGAAGAGATTTCGGCTTTGAACTTGGACGCGGACGAACTTTTGCAGCAGCTACGAAAAATCAGCGATGCGGTTCACACCGGCAATCGAGCCCCTCATCTTCGGCTAGTCTCCGATACAGAATAAGGATCGCTCGTGGACAGACGGCAATCGCCGCCGCGAAGGCGCTTGTTGAAATCCGGAAAGATCCTTCTCAGAAAGCATCCTGTCCCTTGCACGATTCGGAATTTGTCCGAGCGAGGCGCGTGCCTGCAGGTTCAAACCACGGCTGGCATTCCCGCAATATTCGATTTTCTAAGGGCCGGCGGGACCGGCGGCCAGAACATGCAAGACCATCTGGCGTGACGGTACCCCGATCGCAAGTTCATTCAACGGGAATAGGGCAGTATGCCTGACGACCCGGAGCAGCACATTGCGTAGCTATTGGCTCGCATACGCCTTGGCTGCCGCGGTAGCGATTCGTCGCGGTGGGATTCTGGTTTTTCGGCATGTGTTGGGCGGATGAACGCGACGCTGCGCGACGAGTCGGCGCCAAGGCGCGATTTGGCCTAATCACAGCGTCGGACAGAGCGGCATTAAGCTTCACCCTTAAGGTTTATTTCTGTTCGGCCTCGCAGTGCGAGTCTGCGGCCTGTAATTTGTTCGTGAGCTGGGCACCGCCATTAACATCTCCAAGTCTCAGCTCACGGGGGGGACAGCGCCCCTCCTAAAGAGGTCCCGCCCGACCTTTCTCAGTGCGCGGACGGGATGTTCGGAACCGTACATGCAAGGCGTTTGGGTTCCATATGCCGTGGCCGCCGCGATAGCTTTCGCCATCGGTGTAGGTCTTGGGCTGTTCGCTTGGTGGTTTGGCGGATAAACGCGGCGCGTCGGAGCGCTTATAATGATGCGCTGCCGTGTGAGTCGGCGTCAAGGGATATGTCTGCGCTGATCACAACGCATTGCGGGGCCTTAAGATGACTGACGGCGAGCGGTCCTTAAAAGAAAAACTAGCGTTCCAAATAGTTCGTCTCAAGATCCAACAAATATTCGAGGAGTGCAGCAAGTTTGACGAAAGTGACAAAAAAGCACTCTATGAGGTGATAGGAAACCTGTTGCTTCAACGCATCGGTGCTGCCGAGACACCCTCTCCCGCTGACGAAGCTCCGCCTTATCGACCGAGTTAACAGACGCGGCCCCAACAGACGATTCCACCAGTTCATCCAAGATGTCAGGGCTGCCAATTGTGGATGTGAATGCCGCTTTCCCCAAGTGACTGCGCTGCGACGGGATTCGCCGTCAAGGACGTTTGGTTCTGATCACAGCATCGGACAGAGCGGCATTAAGCTTCACCCTTAAGGTTTATTTCTGTTCGGCCTCGCAGTGAGAGTCAACGGCCGTTAATTTGTTTGCGAGCTGAGCACCGCCATTAACATCTCCAAGTCTCAGCTCATGGGCGGGACAGCGCGCCCGCCGGTCCTGCCCGACCATTCTCTGTGCGCAGACGCGACGTTCGGAACGGTACATGCAAGGCGATTGGTTGCCATATGCCGTGGCCTCCGCGATAGCCTTAGCTGTCGCCGTAGGTCTTTTTCTGTTCGCTTGGTGGTTTGGCGGATAAACGCGGCGCTTCGGGGCAGAATGTCCGCAAGGCACCGCCGGGATTGAGGGAAAGCATGGAGATCACTGAAGTAAGTCCGCACAAGGGCCTTTCATCGCAATTCGCTTCCCGTTGGCGTCGCTTTGCGCAAGCATGGCCACTTTTCGTGGTCATCCTAGGCGTGGTGCTGTCGTTCAGCTAGACGGCGATCCTGGTTTGGGTCGTGTGGGGTTTGATCGATCTGACAACGTGAAAAGTAGGAGGGGTGCACCAATCCCACTTCCACTTTGCGGAATATGTCGTCCCTTAATGCTGCGGACATCGGTCCGCGCCTCTTGACCACACGTTTCACGCGCCCTCGCGCCTTCCCTAACGACGATCGCCGCTTGATGGACATGCGCCGCTCGGGCGTGGTCGAGGCCGTGGCCGGCGACGCTGGCCCCATAGGACTTGCCGCCAAGCTTGCGAATTCAATTGGCCGATCGAACACGCTGCACAAGACCTATGCGGCCGTCGATATTGAAGCGCTACGCGGCGCCGACAATACGCGATTGGAAGGTCGACGGCGCGCCAATTCCGATGGCGCGTGCGTCTGCAGATTGATCGCGCACGTGAGCCGCGTTGGTTCTTTTGCGTCTCTTTCTGAAGGCTGGGATGAGGCACGTGCAGTGAGTCCAGGATGACTCCGTGTTTGTCGCGCTAGCTCTTCTGATAGAGAAATGTTGCGCAGTGCTATTCAATTAACATTTCAAGTGCAAATTCGGCCACTCGAAAAATCTGAAAGGTCAAGAAGGCGCCCCAAACTGCACTTAGAGCAAAGCCAAAGGCGAGCGCCGCTATTCGCATCACGTCCGCTAGCACTGACATGGAACGCTCCCGCGTCCCCCCATAGACGAATTAATATCGGAAAACATTCAGAAAAAACTCTAATGCGTGAATGTGTCACAGTGCCATTCTGCGTCTGACAGCGTCCAAACACAACACGTCGCGCGACAGTCGGTCGCATCATGACTCTCGGCGTAGACTCCTAATCGCCTTGATTCAGCCGAAGTGCCGCGATTGAGTTAATTAGTTGTAAAAAGTCGAATCCGGGCCCCTCTGGCGAGGAAGCCGATGTTGATCGGCCAACCTCGCGATGTCGGATCACCTGTTTCGCGCCCCTGGCGCTGAGATCGGCCGACCTCGGGGCTCGAAGTATCTGATTTCCCCGACAGGGCTGGTCTGAGTTCCTCCGGTGCGTCCACAACGCATCGCAGGAGAGACGTATGGCAGACCCATACATGCGTTCGAACACCGCAACTGCTGAAATCACGACCAATTGTCCAGATCAACACGACGACGAAATGCTGCAGGCATTTGTTACCGCGGGCGCGTTCGTGGCCATCTCTGACGGTCAGGTAAAGGCAGTGGAGCGGAATGAATTAGTGAATTTTATCGATCAACAGGGGTTTATACCCACAATTTCAAGGCACGAAATCGGCAAAGCCTTCGACAAATGCGTACGACAACTCGAAGTGCAAAATTACGCCAGCGTCCTCGTGGAAAATCTTCGTCCGTTGGCTGGCCTATCACTGGCTTCAGTTGTAGTACGCGTTGCCGATCGGGTCGCTGCCGCGGATGGGAAAATTCACCCCGGTGAGTTGTTAGCCCTCAGCCTGATACGGCTGGTCATGATGAACCTGTCGAACAGGAGTTCACCGCGACGTTTGGTACGTGTGTGATGCGCGTGTCGCGTTAACGGTCAACTGAACGTTCTTCAGTGAAAGTGCCGAGATGACAGTGCGTGCGAAAGATGTGTTTAGTAAAAAGTGCGTTCGGCGAGCGGCGTCCAGCGGATTCTATGGAATTGTCGTGCTAACCCAAGGAGTTTCGCGAGCCCGGATACGAACCCACGTCTACGTCCGCCGGATTCGCGCGCGGCCGGCTCTTCTCCCCCAAGAGCCGGTCGCACCTTTTTGTACAGCCATTCACCCAAGTCGCCAGCAAGAGTTTTTAAAGCTGATTGTTACGGGAAGCCTTCTTTGCCGGAATGGAATGGACGAGATGCAAGCGGAGTTGAATCGACGTTACGTCGCCGGATGGGTCTCAGTCGCATGCGACGAAGCCCACGGGAGGGTCTGATGGCGATCGACATCACAAGGCGGAATGTCATTGCCGCGCTTGGTACGGTGGTCGCATGGCCATCGGCGGCTTCCGCGCGGAAGCCCGAGCGTATGCGGCACATCGGCGTGCTTATGCCATTCTCCGCGAATGATCAGGAAGCACAGGATCGTATTGCGGCATTTCTGCAAGGGCTGCGGCAATTGGGCTGGACCGAAGGCCGCGATTTGCGGATGCACTATCGATCGGGAACCGGCGATGCCGACCGCAATCGCAGGAATGCGGCTGAATTGGTCGCACTTGCTCCGGATGTCATCCTGACCACGGGCAACGAGACCTTGGGACCGCTGCAGGGGGCGACGCGCATCGTGCCCATCGTGTTCGTTCAGATTGTCGATCCGGTCGGTAGCGGTATGGTCGCAAGCCTTGCTCATCCGGGCGGCAACGCCACCGGCTTTTCCACTATCGATTATGGCGCCTGCGGTAAATGGCTAAAGTTGCTCAAAGAGATTGCGCCCGACGTGGAGCGAGTGGCGGTCTTTGGGGACCACACCACATCTGCTGGTTTCGGCCAGTCGGCCGCAATCCGGGCGTTGGCACAATCATACCAGGTGGAATTCCAGCACATCAACACACCCGACGCTGACGCAATCAAGAGCGCCGTCGCCAAATTTGCGCGCGGCTCGAATGGCGGCCTGATCGTGACGGAGAGTTGGCTATCGATCGTTCATCGCGGCGCGATCATTGAGGCGGCCGCCCAGTATCGCTTGCCTACGGTCTACCCTCAGCGCTTCTTCGTCACTGGAGGCGGTCTGATTTCCTACGGACATGATACAATCGACCCATACCATCTTGCCGCAGGCTACGTCGACCGCATCCTCAATGGCGAGAAGCCCGCTGACATTCCGGTGCAAACGCCGGCGAAGTACGAGCTTGTGATCAACCTCAAGACCGCTAAGGCACTCGGTCGCGCCGTACCACGCGCCCTGCATGAGGCTGCAGACGAGATGATTGGGTGAGGGCGAAGAGTGTTTTGGTGTCATCGCCTTGGGGCCGGTGAGTCCGGTGGTCGTGTTAGCCCAGGGCAAGGTATTGGAAACTTTGTCGCTCGATCACGGTCGAGTGCCGGGGCAGACGAAGATGCAAGTCGAATTGAAGCACCGTTGTCGAGGCAATCAGGTTCTGTCGTATGGGGCGAGTGCGCGTGATCTGCGCATCGAAAGACTAATCGACCGGCTACCGCGCTGTTTTCGCCCAACCATCCACTGGCTTCGGCAGCCGTCCTCGCTATGGATAAGAATACCGGCAGGCGTTCTGCTGACCTGTGGCGGTCTTTTCGGCTTTCTTCCAGTCTTAGGTTTCTGGATGTTTCCGTTGGGCCTAATATTGCTCGCCGAAGACGCGCCATGGCTGAGGTCGATGCGATCCCGAATCCTGGATTGGATCGAACGTCGTCATCCACACTGGCTCAATGCATCAGTCCGGAACTAAGCGCCAAGTGGACGAGGCGAACGAGGTGTGCCAGCAACGCGCTTCGTGTTATAGCGGGCATGGAAACCAGACCGCTTCGGATACGCCCCCTGCTAAACCGTCGATTATTGTCACGGTTTTCGAGAAGCTTTTCGGCAAGCCTGCGCCGATCAGACTTGCTTACGCTACTACCGACGATAGTGGTCTGGGCGCCGGTCAGGTCGCAGCACGTTACGACGAATGGACGGCTGTTTATGATATATCCGCACATACCGTTTACATGCCGGACGGCACCCAGCTCGAAGCGCATTCAGGTCTTGGCGGTTGGCTTGATGACCCGAACCATGCCAATGAAAAAATGCGCGGTGTTACTCCGCCGAATATCTACGATCTTGAACTAAGGGAAGAGTTGTTCCATAGGTGCGTGCGCTGCGGATGATTCCTGAAGACTCGCTGAAAGTCTTTGGCCGGGCCGGTCTACTCGCTCACAGCTTCATGCTTGGGCCGAATGGCGATTCGAATGGCTGTGTATCTTTCAAAAACTATGACGCGTTCCTGCAAGCCTACCTAGATCATAAGATCAAGCGCCTGGCAGTGGTGGCAAGCCTGTAACGAAAGCGCGACGCTCTCGGCCCATCATGACGAAGCCCGAAGTGCATTCCGGTACATTCGCGCGTCGCTTCGAGTATCTATCCACTGACGCCAGAAGCGTCTGGGAGTTTTTTCATACTATCTGAGACAATCTTCGTTAGTTGCATTACCGATTGGCTAAGCGCGGCATATTGTTCGATGTCACGTCGAATGCGATTACCATCTGCTTGGAGTCTCTTGCGCAGGATCTGCAGCTCTCCAATAAGATTGTCAACTTCATAAGTTGAGTTTCCCGAAACTCGGCCTAGCAGAGTGGTGAGACTGCTCGTCGCTATTTCGCCATCACTATTCTCAGCGCGAAACGTGGCGTTGTCGCGTACCAACTCGCGAATATTTCCCTCGACTTCCGCTTCTGTTGAATTACTGATCTTGGCGGACCCAAGCGGCTTGATCATACTCATCGTTGCACCCCATCCGTTTATCCACCCAATTTTGGGCGACTCCACCGCATCGAATGGCCGCATTAAAATGTGACGGCTTCGCGGCTCAATGGTCTCCGGTTGCCAGTATTCCACCGTATATGAATGCCTTTTCCTGATGAAGGTGCGTGGCCGGACGACTGCGGCACGGCTAACGCCTTGTCCGTCCAGCAAAGCCGCCGGACTAGTTACATCGAGTAGCACGGTAACCGCGCCCTGTTCCCGCGGAAGACAAGCGTGAGCAGTCGAATACATTACGGCACGGCGTCGCCTTAAACGGCGGGAAGTGCTTGCCTCACACTTTCCATCGTTTGAACATTCGCTCCGCGTAATTCGGCCCCGACCAATCGCTTGCATGGCGATCTGGGCAGTTATAGGCGGTCGTGATTAGACTCTCTGGCCGTCGGAAGCCAAAGAGGACACATGCAACCTTCGCAAAGCAGGCCTTCGAACAGTCAGTATCGTGAGCGGGATATCGTAGCGGGCGATTTGGATGAAGAACGCGTTTCACCCAAGCAGCGCATCGACGCAGGTCGGGAAGCGCCTGAATATTATGCCAAGTCTCCGCCGGTGTCGCCGCCAAGCTATGCGCGCTACTCCGGCGTTGAAAATCAGTTTGTCCTCGGCAGTCCGTCGATTAGCAAACGCGTATTTCGCGCCGTTGCGCGATTTTCGTTTGCTGTTCTACTTGGTGTTGGTGCCACGCTTGGCTGGCAATCCTACGGCGACAAAGCAAGCGTGATGGTCAGGGCGTGGGCCCCGTCGCTGGGTTGGCTGCTACCCGTCTCAACGACGGAGTCGCGGGTGGCTGCGGCAACTCTCCCTGAACTAGTGGAGCAGCTCAAACCCATGTCGCTTGATCTCGTCATCGTGCGACGCAGCCTAGAACAACTCGCTGCCAATCAAAATCAATTCGCTGCCAAGCAAGAGCAGATCGCACAGAATATCGCGACACTGCAGGAGGTTGAGCAGCAGATTATACAGGCGGTACACGCCCCGCCGCGCAAACCCCCAACCGGGCAACCCTTGCGCTAGCCGCGCCCGCTATCTCAAGGGAGTTCCGTTCCTTCCTGTGCCGCATCGCGTAACAGACGCGCCAACACCTTTTCGACTTCTTCGGTGGTTCCGCGTGCAATCAATTCGTCTGTCTGTACGTAGAAAAGCTCCGCAGTATCTCGATCCAGCGAGCGAGTGACCTTAAGCCGGTAAAGTGCCACCGCTTGCCTCAGTGCATTTGCATTTGCGCGCGTCTCGAAGCGCGCCCGATAGCAACCCCATATCTGAGTCTGTCCAATATTGACTACTCTCAATGTCACTGTCGCCAGCACGCGATGCCCTTTATCGACAGCACGATGCATAGCAGCGCGGCTAGATCGATCAAGGGCGCCCCGCGTGCAGTCTCGTCGAATCGATCGGAGACAATAACGCCAAGTAGTCTATTCGCGATGGTCTGCCGGGTCGGGCGGTAAGCTAGGTTACGTCGGTTGGCAGCGCGTAACCATTGTGTTGGAATAATTAGACCTCCGCGATCATTCGAGCGCTGAAAAGCTGCTAAAGCCAGGCATGGCTGTCAAGGTGCGCACTATAGCCTGAGCGTCGTGGCCGGCCGTTTCTCCGGATTCGAGATGCAGCCCGACGGTTATTTCGCCACTTTGCGAAAGAGTGACGAAAACACCGAAGTCGTCGCGGTCGCCTTGGAGGAAGGCCCAAGGCCGCTCATCTCGCGGATAGCAGACGGTGGCATAGTACTCGCAAGTCGGCGAAATCCGCATCTGAAAGTGTAGTTCGTGGCGTTGCCGCTCGGATGCATCGGGCTCCCCATCCGGATTGGAAAAGCTCGCGATGAACTGTTCGTAGGTTTTCGTTTGTAGACCACGCATGATTAGTGTGGTCATGCGCGCGAGCAGCTTTGCGCGCTTTTCTACCGCCGAGTTGCGTCCCCAACCGAGCATTTTTCCCGTTCCAACTAGGTCGCTAATATCACGAAGCTACCACAGTGCGGGACCGTCGCTTTGGCCGGAAGCTAACCAAATTGGCCTTCAGTGGCCTGACAACATTCTATTTAAACGGCGTTGTACGCCATAGCTAAAACTCTGGCCTTGATCATTCGGCGCGAAACGGTTGCTGCTCTACGGCGGCGCTCAGCGCCTCTGACCAATCGATTTTTACCGTCTAACACCGCCGATCCCCAGTGCGATTTTAGCCTCGCTGAATTGCTGCGATGCACTTTGGTCGCGATTGGCCCATAGCGTCACTTAGTGCAACGCAGCGATCGGTCGCTTTCAGGGTAATAGCCGACATCGGGCCGGAGCCCTACGGTTGAAAAGCCCGTTGGGTCTTGCTCAACGATCACCGGCACGCCTATGGACCTATACCCACTGCAGCCCGTGGGATTCGTCATTACAAACTTGTCACCACCGCCAGGCGCTTGATCTTGTGATCTAGGTAGGCTTGCAGGAACGCATCATAGTTTTTGAAAGATACGCAGCCATTCGAATCGCCGTTCGGCCCAAGCATAAAGCTGTGAGCGAGTAGACCGGCTCGGCCAAAGACCTTCTGCGAGTCTTCAGGAATCATCCGCAGCGCACGCACCCCATGGAACAGCTTTTCCCTTAATTCAAGATCGTAGATATTCGGCGGAGTAACGCCGCGCATTTTTTCATTGGCATGGTTCGGGTCATCGAGCCAACTGCCGAGACCTGAATGCGCTTCGAGCTGGGCGCCGTCCGGCATGTAAACGGTATGTGCCGATATATCATAAACAGCTGTCCATTGGTCGTAACGGCCTGCGGCGACCGGACCGACGCCCAGATCGCTATCGTCGGTAGTAGCGTAAGCAAGTCTGATCGGTGCAGGCTTGCCGAAAAGCTTCTCGAAAACCGTCACAAAAATCGACGGTTTAGCAGGGGGCGTATCGGAAGCGGCCTGGTTTCCGTGTGCGTCATCGGCCAGGGAGGCTTTCCGGGTCGGCGCCGATGTTGGCCTCGGCGCGGGCAAGATCACGTTCTGTGCGACTCGCTGAGGCGACGGCGTAGGAAGAATGTCCGGCGTGTTTCGAGCTGTGGCTAGCGAAGACCGCAACCGCGGTGGACTGCCGCCGTTTTGAAGCGGTCCGCTGTTTGCAAAGCTTCCGGGCCAAGAGCCCATAGAGAAGCGAGCATCAAAGAGCGAGGCATAGACGTTCGAAGCAGGAGGACTTAGCGCTATAAGTCTATCACCGCGGGGGGCGACTAGATCGAGCTTATCGCCGCGGGTCACGGCAGCGAGACTGATTTGAACGGTACTGGTACCGGCAAAATGGCTGCAAAGGATCCAGGCGCACAGCGCAGCGATAGATACGAGCGCCGCGCCGCCCAATGCCCTTCGTCGCTGTGCATTTGGTGGCAACGGCGGATGATCGTATCCGTTTGACCAATTAAATCGCTCGGTCCCGAACGTCATTTCCCCCTACTTCCAAGTGACGATCGCTTCTCCGATAGGCTTTAGGATCGCGGGCGTTCCAAATTAGTGCACCCGGACCGTTTCGCAGATTTTTCGCAGATTTGCGGATTCATTAAGGCACCGCACCATCAGCGCATCTTGCCAAACATGTCGTTGCATCCGTTCTCTTATCGCTCGAACGCGATCATTCCGCCCTAAGTGGTGGGAGCGAGGGTTTTGGGCCGTTCGGAGGCGTGCTATTTTTACAACACCCGCAGTTTTTTTAGGAGGCGCCCAATTAAGGTGCGGAATCGCTTCCAGAATGGCGAGATACCGCCGACTTTCGTGACGCGGACGGGCGTGTTGGAGCTTCGGCAATGCGTGCACTTACATTCGGAATTATCAGCCTGATGCTCGGTGGCTGTATGCAGGAGACGCTGGCGCCAGCGACTGAAGCCAGCTGGACTGCCCGCGACAGGCAATTGATGGCCCATCTCCCTTACGCGCAGGCGACGATTCCGGGGGAGTACCAACGGCACATCGTCAACTACACCCGCAAGGAGGCTCCCGGCACCATTGTCGTCGATTCCAGCAACAAGTTTCTTTACTTCGTCCTGCCTAAGGGCCAAGCGATCCGTTACGGCGTCACCGTCGGCGAAGACGCGCAAGTCTGGAGCGGCATTGCCACGGTCGGCCGCAAGGAAGAATGGCCGACGTGGACACCGACCGCCGGCGAACACGCGAGGCTTGGACCGTTGCCGGCCTTCGTGACTGGCGGGCCGCAAAATCCGATGGGTGCGCGTGGGCTATATCTGTATTCTGATGGCAAGGACACGCAGTATCGTATCCACGGCACCAATCAGCCCGAATATATCGGCCAAGCCATCTCCTCGGGCTGCATCCGCATGACCAATGAGGACGCGATCGATCTCTACAATCGGGTCAAGGTCGGCACAATTGTCGTTGTCCTGGCGCCAACTCGCTGGTCATAGGAGGCCCCACGGCCTGATCGCCCCAACGCCTGAACCGTCATTAGAAGTGTTGGCCTCGTCAGCCGCGGACGACTGGCGCCCTTCGCGTCGTTCATCGGTTTGGTCGTTAATGGCACATAGCGACCATAACGGCAGCAACACGGTACGGTCGTTATTGAGGGCAGAGCCGACATCCGATCGGCGCCCGAAAAATGACGCGAATGACCCTGGCTGTGTGAAAACGCCCAGCTTCATGTGATTCTGACGGCGGTGATTCTTCGCTGCTGCTGGAGGATCGGATGAAGCGCTTTGTTGAAGGAACGGATCG
>Ga0210395_10000974_pt1 | contig 22169 bp, 25 predicted proteins | sample IncBWH4OmetaG_FD_150861 | JGI IMG/M metagenome (GOLD analysis project Ga0210395, IMG submission 150861) | Forest soil microbial communities from Barre Woods Harvard Forest LTER site, Petersham, Massachusetts, United States - Inc-BW-H-4-O ...
ATTCATGGCCAGCCGCGGACGCGGCTACGGCCTGCACCACAATATGTGGGTCGATGACCGGCAGGATCCCGAAAAATCCACCCGCGCCGCCGCCCGCCATCTGAAAGATCTCTACAACCAGTTCGGAGATTGGTATCTCGCCATGGCCGCGTACAACTCTGGCCCGGGCACGGTGCAGGCTGCGGTGAAGCGCACCGGCTATGCCGATTTCTGGGAACTCTACCGCCGCAACGTGCTGCCCAAGGAGACGCGCAACTACGTTCCCATCATCATGGCGATGACCATCATGACCAAGAACCCTTCGCAGTACGGGCTCGACCAGGTGGCGAAGGATCGTCCGGTGGATTACGACAGCGTCAAAATCAGCTACCCTGTGGATTTGCGACTGGTGGCCGAGTGCGTCAACTCGACGCCCGAAGAACTGCAGGAGTTGAATCCCAGCCTGTTGCGCCTGACCACCCCGCGCGAAGGCACTTTTGAGTTGCATCTGCCGTCTGGGACCAGAGACGAGTATGCGACTGCGATCGCCGCGGTTCCCCCTGACATGCGGCTATGGTGGCGCTATCACACAGTTCATTCCGGCGATACGCTGGCCTCGCTGGCTCGTACCTACCACACCACGGCCAAGTCGATCGCGGAAACCAATCACCTTGAAAGTGGCAGCAACAGCGCCGAACTTGAGGCCGACGCGAAGCTGGTGATTCCAGTCGCGCCCGGCAAGCATCCCATGAGTGACACGGCGACCTACGCCCGCCGCATCACTCGCTACAAAGTTCATGCCGGGGACACGGTCGAGAGCGTCGCCGAAAATTTCGGCGTCTCGCCACAGATGCTGCGCCGCTGGAACGGCATCCGCGGCGATAGCCTCCGCGGACGGAAAATCGTAGCCCTGCATCTGCCGGTGTCGCCGAGCACGCACGAATCGGAAGTAGCGTCGTCCCACACGAAGGCGAAACATCCGGCCGCCGCTGCGAAGCCCACGGAAACAGCCGTGACCAAACCGCCGGCCACCAAGTCCGCGCAAATCGAACGCGTACCCGTACAAGCCGCGGTCGTCCACCACACCGTGAAAAGCGGCGAGACCCTCTACTCCATCGCCAGCGCCTACCGCACCACCGTCGCCGCCCTCAAGCGCGACAACCGCAACACCGCAGTCCTGCGGCCGGGCATGATCCTGATCGTCCAGTCCGTGCGCTAAGTCCCATCCCCGAATTTTTTCTCGTGTTACACTCTTGCCGCTATGAAGTTCTGGGTTCTGGCAGCCGCGATCAGCCTGGGGCTCGCCCAGCAAGCGGGAAAGCCGTCAAGCGGCAGTGTCCCCGCGAAAAGCGATCCCCCTCGCGTTACGACGCCGGCCAGTCCGTCGCTGAAGCTGAATGCTTCCTCCGCCGGATCTCCCACGGCTTCGGCGCCAGTGCCGGGCAATCCCCAGGCAGGATCGTCCGCTGGACTGGCAGGCGGTCTCCTCAATAGCCCAACCGACTCCGACATTGTGATTCGATTGACCTGGTTCACCGAAGCCTTGGCGCTAGTTGCCGTGCTGCAATTACTCACGCTGATCTGGCAGGGCTTCGCCCTTCGCAAAATTCTTCGCGGCACCAGCAGCCATGCGCACGAGATGGAACATCAAAGCAGCGTGATGGACGAGCAACTCAAGCTGATGGCAGAACAGCTCACCGCCCTCAAAGACACGGCCAGCGCCGCCAGTGCGAGCGCAACTGCGGCCCGGGAAAATGTAGACTTGATTGTAAAAAAAGAACGAGCGCGTCTGCGCATCGAACTGGCGCCGTTTTATCTCAATTTCGGCGCCCCCTCGCCCGCCAACTATGCGGTGCAGCACGAGGGTTCGACCGACGCCTTCGTCCTCAGCTCGCACGCCGCAGTTTATGTCAGCGATTCCCGCGAACCAGATCCGAGCCTCGGAACGGGCAAACCCATGCCCATCCCCAGCGCCATCACCGCCCAGAATCCGGTCGTGACAGCGCAGGATGTGTTGCATCCTTTCACCGAGGAAGAGATCGACAGCATTCGCCAACTCAAATCTTTTGTTCACTTTACGGGATTCGTCCGCTACAAGGACGTGTTTGACGGAGAACACGAAACCCGCTTTAACCGGGTGTGGAGCATCGCGCAAATGAACAACCTGGGGCAAGAGCCTTTCACTTATTGGGAGCATTGCGGCGGTGCGGATGAGAACCGCGAGACCTAAGCGAGCAGCCCACAGTTTGTGCGCGCAGTCCTTGCAGGCGGCACCGAATCTCGTGCTATAATCGCGCGCCGTTACAGCAGAAGGTTTCCGGTGGTATTTTAAATTCTTCGTGTCCGCAGCCGCGGAGCGCATGCGCAACCGGCTGCCAATGAAATCAGGAGGAGCAATGACGTTCGATCCCACTCTCTACGCCCGTGATGAAGAAGAAGAATTCGGCGATAGCGGCGCTTACACCGAGTCGCTGGAAGAAGATTTCGAAGAGGAAGAAGAGGAAGAAGAATCCGGCTTGCCGGCTCCCGCAGCCATTGAACCGGAACCCATGTCCGCTCCCGCGCCTCCCGCGCCCAGGCCCGCGCCGTCCGCCCCCAGCGGCGGAGGCGGCAAACCCAAAGCAAAAAAGAAAGCGCCCAAGAAACCCGCTGCCAAAAAGAAACCGGCAAAGGCAAAGAAGGCTCCGAAAAAGCCCGCCAAGAAGAAATCTGCCAAGAAGCCGGCAAAGAAAAAAGCCGCGAAGAAGCCCGCCAAGAAAAAAGGCAAGAAGCGGCGTTAAGTCGGCTGCTGGCCTCGAGCGCCTCCGGTAAGCAACGCATCAGAACCGCGCCCGACCCTGGGCGCGGTTTTTCGGTAGTGGGTCAGTTTGATTTCCACGGCTAACGGAAATCGAGGACAACCACTGCGTAAATGATGGCGATAGCCCAAAGCCAAAGGAATATTCCAGCGCAACGAATGTATGTGGGGTACTGAGGCTTCATGGGTATGCTTGAAAACGGAGACCATGCGAATTTCGTTTTCGCGTTCTTCCGTCCCCACGTCACCAGTATGTCCGTCCTAAATACGCACAGCCAACCACAGACCGCAAATCCGAGAATCATTACCACAAACCACATGGTTTTGAATGTTGTCATGCACCTGTCTTTTCGCCGAGTGCTTTCAGGATAGGCCCCTTGTCAATCCGTTTGTCATGGACGCGGGAAGTCCGTGGAAATCAGACTGACCCACTACCGGTTTTTTTCTTGCCGTATTTGTCGGCATCACTCGGCGTATAATTCCGCCGCCCGCTCGGAAAGGTTCCCCATGAAAGTGTCGCGCCCGCTGCAAGCCAGCCTCGCCCTATGCATTTTCACGCTCTCTGCCTTGGCGCAGGGTCCGACCATCCCGAAACCGCCCGACACGCCCAGGCACGCCGTCAGCGACGAATACCAAGGCGTCAAAGTCACTGACGACTACCGCTGGCTGGAGAACTGGGACGATCCCTCGGTCAAGCAGTGGAGCGCGGCCGAGAACGCACGCACCCGCGAATATCTCGATCACTTGCCCGCGCGCCCCGCCATCAAACAGCGCTTGAAGGAACTGGTTGCCGCCGGCTCCGCCTCTTACTACTATCTCCAATTCCGCGCGGGAATGTTGTTCGCCATGAAGTACCAGCCGCCGCAACAGCAGCCCATGCTGGTAGTAATGCGCTCCGCCGACGATCCCGCCAGCGCGAAGTTAATTTTCGATCCCAACACCGCCAGTGCCAAGGGATCGCTTGCAATGGATTTCTATGTGCCGTCGTTCGGCGGCAAGTACGTGGCCGTCGCCCTCTCCGAGGGCGGCTCGGAAGACGCCTCGGCGCACGTCTTCGAAGTAGCCACCGGCAAGGAACTAGCCGACGTCGTGCCCCGCGTGAACTTCGCCACCGCGGGCGGCAGCATCGCCTGGAAAGCGGACAGCTCCGGTTTTTATTACACCCGTTATCCGCAAGACAACGAGCGTCCGCCCGAAGATGCCAATTTCTACCAGCAGGTTTATTTTCACAAACTCGGCGCCGACCCCAAACAAGACACCTACGTTATCGGGAAAGATTTCCCCCGCATCGCCGAGATTCAACTTCGCACCAGCGACGACGGCCTGTGGCTGCTCGCCAGCGTCGGCAACGGCGATGGCGGCCAATTCGCGCATTACCTGATGGATTTGGACGGCCACTGGACGCAGCTCACCCACTTCGAAGACGGAATCGTCTCGGTGAAGTTTGGGGTTGATCCGGCGCTCTACCTGCTCTCCCGCAAAGATGCGCCCCGCGGACAGATTCTGCGTCTGCCGCTTGAACACCTTGATCTGGCGCAGGCCAAGGTCGTGGTTCCGCAAACTTCGGGCGCAGGCGCCGACGAAGCGAGCCGGGCTTCAATAGAAAATTTCGTGCCCACCTGGAACCACCTCTACGTGATCGACATTATGGGCGGCCCATCGCGAGTGCGGATTTTCGGAGGAAGGTCTCCCGACCGAAGCGCGGGCGGAGGCCGGGCACCGTCCCCCTCCTTCGATCAACTGCCAGCGGTAGACCTGCCGCCGCTCTCGTTCGTCGGGCAGGTAGTTCCCATCGGCGGAGGCGACGTGCTGTTCAACACTTCTACTTATCTCGACCCGCCCGCTTGGTACCACTTCGACGCAGTCAGCCACAAGGCCGCACGCACCGCACTCTTCGAAACCTCTTCGGTTAACTTCGACGATGCCGAGGTCTTCCGCGACTTCGCCATCTCGAAAGACGGCACCCGCGTCCCGGTCAACATCATCCGCCGCAAAGGAACGAAGCTGGACGGCGCCAATCCGACCCTGCTCTACGGATACGGCGGCTACGGCATCAGCGAGCAGCCGTTTTTCCTCGGATCATTCGCGCGCATGTGGCTCGATCAGGGCGGCGTCTACGTCGACGCCAATCTTCGCGGCGGCGCCGAATACGGCGAGGAATGGCACAGCGCCGGCAACTTAACCCACAAGCAGAATGTGTTCGATGATTTCCTGGCCTGCGCCCAATATCTGATCGACCAGAAATACGCTTCGCCAGCTCATCTCGCGATTCTCGGCGGCAGCAACGGAGGCCTGCTCATGGGCGCGGCCTTCACCCAGCGCCCTGACCTGTTCCGCGCGGTCGTTTCCGAAGTCGGCATCTACGACATGCTGCGCGTCGAACTCGATCCCAACGGCGCCTTCAACGTCACCGAGTTCGGCACCGTCAAAGATCCCGACCAGTTCAAAGCGCTCTACGCCTACTCGCCCTATCACCACGTAAAGGACGGCACGCCCTATCCCGCAATCTACATGCCCACCGGCGAGAACGATCACCGCGTCAACCCCATGCAATCGCGAAAAATGATCGCGCGCCTGCAGGCCGCGAACACTTCCGATCATCCCATCCTGCTGCGCACCAGCTCGAACGCCGGCCATGGATCGATCGGCGCATCTCTCGACGAACAACTCGAGCAGGATGCCGACGTTTTCAGCTTCTTATTCGACCAGTTAGGAATTCAGTACCGCGCAGCCGGAAAGCAACATTAATCGCAAACGCAGGCAGCCCCGTGAAAAGCGATGCTTCAGCAACGTGGAAGAGCGGCGCGTTAGCAACGTGGAAGACCGGCGCTTCAGCAACGTGGAAGACCGGCGCTTCAGCAACGTGGAAGAGCGGTGCTTTAGCGCCGCGTAAGCGTCCCGACTCGATTGGGCTTCAGCCCCTGCTTCGGAGACCCTTTTACTTCTTCGCACCCACCGCGCCCAGGCACTTGCCGTACAGTTCAAGCAGGTGCGCGGCATAGTCTTCGGGCTTGGCGGCCGCGCCACCGCCGGTGAAACCGACGCCCCCGCTGCTGGCCGTCTTTCCGTAGCCCGTGGTCATGGCGATAAACTTCATGAGGTCGAGTGCAATGTCTTCATTACGGCGCCCAGCGCCCGCGCTGCTGCCCGCGGCTTCGTCCATGATTCCCTCTCCTCTTCCTCTAGCGGATATGACGGGTATCTCTTCGTCCTCGAAGTCTTCGTCGTCGAGGTATTCGTCGTTGAGATATTCCATGATGCTGAAGGACTCCGTCAGCGATGATAGCAGAGCAAGAAGTCTGTCATCCTGGCAACGGAAAACCTGAGCGAAGTCGAAAGGAGTGTCCACCCCACGTTGGGTCAGTCGATCTTCAAAATTACTTTGCCGTAGTTCTTGCCATCCTGCAACAGCTTGTAGGCTTCGACCGCACGCTCGAGCGGAAAGACGTGGCCGATCTGCGGAGTCAGCTTTCCATCGTTAATCCACAAAGAAAGCTGCCGCCAGGCCGGCTCCATGATCTCGCGCTTCTGCGACAGGTAGGTCAGCCACAGTCCCTGCACGCTGGCCGACTTGGCGTACATGGCGCGCACGTCCAATTGCGGCTGCTTGCCGGTCGCGGTGCCGTATTGAATGACGCGCCCGAAATCGCGCAGACAGCGCAGGCTCTTCGCAGTGTGTTCTCCGCCCAGCATTTCGAACACCGCGTCGACGCCTTCACCGTGCGTCAGATTCTTTACGACCTCTTCATAGTCGTGCTGTTTGTAGTTGATGCCGTGCTGCAGGCCCAGCCCCTTCACGCGGGATAATTTCTCTTCCGAAGACGAAGTCCCGTACATTTCGACGCCGAGCAACCGGCCGATCTGCACGGCCGCCGTGCCAACGCCTCCGGCGACAGCGTGGATGAGCACGCGGGGAGTGCGACTCGACTTGACGGAATCAAAATCCCCACCCTGTCGCAAAGAACGCGACAAGGATGGGGCACCCGATTCCAATTGAGTCATGCCGGCTTGCCAGTATCCCAGATAAGCGGTGAAGTAGTTGACGGGGAATGCGGCAGCCTGCTCGTCGGTCCAGTTTTCTGGAACCGGCCATAACATATTTGAATAGGCCGAAGTTTTCTCCGCGAACGCGGCCCACTGGCCGTATCCCATCACGCGACGACCGCTGCTCCCGTCGCCCGCAAGCTCGACCCCGGCGAATTCTCTGCCGACAACCAGCGGCGGTTGCGGAGTTCCCGGATAGCCACCGCGCGTGGTCATGAGGTCGGCAAAATTCATCCCACCCGCTGCCACGCGTACGAACGTCTGCCCCGCCTTCAACGTGGGTTCGAGAACATTCTGGACAGCGAGCGCGTCCGGTCCAGACAGACTGGTGAGAACCAGGGCTTTCATGGGGAAAAGTTTAGCAGGCGGGAGAGTTGGAGAGCGCAGCGGCGCGGGGACTCGGTGTCAGGCGTCAGGCCCCAGACTGCGGACTCAACCCCCAACACCGATCGGTCCCGGTTCCTAGAGCACCACAAAGAGCGCGATGCGCACCCCCGGATGCAACAGATCAAACAGAAAATATTCGCCGTCGACATAGTCGATGTAGCAGTCGTCGGTGTAGGCCCAATCCACCGGCCAGGCATCGACAATCACGAACGAGTAGCCGCCATATTGGAAGCGTGGCTGACCGTTAACGATTTCCGGCCGCTGTGCCCGAAACGTATGGCTGCGGCCAAACTGGGCGCGGAACTTATCGTCGGGAATGCGCGCGCTCTTGCCGGCAGGACGACCGTGTTCCTGCTGTTGCTGGCCCGCCTTCATCTCGTCCGGCGATTGTTTGTCCTGTTGCTTCCTTTCGTTCTTGTCCGGTTTCGCAGGCTTGGCCTCGTCCTGCTTGGCGTCTGGCCGTTTGTCGGCAGGCTTGGTTTCTTCCTGTTGTTTGGGTTCTTCCTGCTGTGGTTTCTCGTCCTGTCCGTAGAGAGCCACCGAAGCCGCGATCAGGACCGAGAAAACCGCAACGTTCAATAATCTGAAAGCTCGCATATGTTTACCTCCTCGCGATCTGAATGACTAGCTGGGAACTATCCGTGACAACCCGTGGCCGGCGATCTGCCGATGCAGCAGTTTCGCGATTGCCCAAATCAGATGCCCGGACAGCAATCCCTGCTCCGAATCTTTTCCTGTAAATGTGGACCGAAAAAACTGTAGGCGAAGGTCAGCCTTAAGACCCTGCTCCCCAGACCAGAAGAACCAAGGTCGAACACCCAGACCTGAGACCCGCACTCGGCTTCCTACCCACTCCCCACCCGCAGGTATATACTCTTGGCGTTAGCTTACTGGTCGTTAGTTAGTAATCGTCAGTTAGTAATCGTCCGGCCGAGCCCCAGCAGGCCGGGACGGGGCGTACATTTATACGCTGTATCCGCTTCCCCTAATTCATGCGCGCCCCGCATGCGCAAGGCCGATTCCCGCCGGGGGCGGCGTGGAACCGGCACGGGTGCATCGCCTGGTGGTATGGGCAAACTGCATCCGCGGAGGTTTACCGTGGATCTCATTCTTGTACGTTTTATTTTTGTCATTGTTGTAGCGCTTACTTGCTTCGTCATTGAGCCCTTCGGACAGCCCCGCAACATTGACGCGGGCCTGGGCGCTCTGATCGGGGCATCGATTGTCCTGTTCGAGTGGAAGCTGCGCAGGATGAGCCTCACCCGGCTGATCGGCGCTGCCATTGGCAGCTTCCTCGGAATCTGCGGCGCCTACCTGTTCGCCCTGGTCATCCGCAATAGCACTCTGGAGGAACACACCCGGAGCTTTCTGCAGATCCTGGTCATGCTTCTGATGGCCTACGTGGGCCTGATCATCGGCGCCAACAAGGGTGACCTGTTGAACCTCGCCGCGCTGGGCGGAATTTTCGGCGGCGAGAAGCAGGGCAAGAAGGCTTACAAGATTCTCGACACCAGCGTGATCATCGACGGCCGCATCGCCGACATCGCCGAAACCGGATTCCTCGACGGCATCATCGTGACCCCGCAGTTCGTGCTGCGCGAGCTGCAACTGGTCGCCGACTCCGCCGACTCGCTAAAACGCAATCGCGGACGCCGCGGCCTCGACATCCTGCAGCGCCTGCAGAAAGTCGCAACACTCACCATCCAGATTGTCGAAGACGATTTCCCCGCCGTCCGCGAGGTCGATCTCAAGCTGATCGAGCTGGCCAAGGTCTACGAAGGCAAGATCATCACCAACGACTTCAACCTGAACAAGGTCGCGCAACTCCAGGGCGTGCAGGTCCTCAACATCAACGAACTGGCCAACTCGCTGAAGCCCATCGTGCTGCCCGGCGAAACCATGCGCGTCTTCATCCTGAAAGAAGGCAAGGAATACAACCAGGGCGTCGCCTACCTGGACGACGGCACCATGGTGGTAGTCGACAACGCGCGAAAAATGATCGGCAAGACGATTGATGTTTCGGTGACGTCAGTCCTGCAGACGACGGCCGGGAAAATGATCTTCGGCAAGTGGGACGAACGCGCCTCGTATTCGCGCCAGGCTGTACCCGTTCCTGTCGCTGCGCAGCCTGTACCGATGTCGACCCCTCCCGCGCCGCTGCCCAGCAGCGTCGTGGAAACCAAACCGGGGCCGTAAAGCCGCCACCTTAGCCGCGCCGCAACCTCTAAAATACGTGGATGACCATTGGAGTGGTTATGCGGCGACCGCAGCCCAGCGAGTATGGCTCGGTCCGGGCTTTGATCGAGACTGTGGCGAACGAAACATTTAAGGACCTTTTTGCTCCGAAGCCCGTACCCCTCGAGTTCAAGGATGAGGATTGGCCGTTAGCATGGGTTGCAGTTTCTGATGAACAAATTGTAGGCGTGATCATCACGAATCGGGAGTGGGTCGACGACCTGTGGGTATTTCGCGAGCAGCGCAGACGAGGCGTCGCACGCAGATTGCTGGCACACGGCGAAGCTGAGATCGCTGCCCGTGGTCACCAGACAGGTCGCCTGCGCGTCGTTCGGTCGAATGCGGTCGCCGTGCAGTTCTATCTCAGTCAGGGCTGGCAGATTGCGCGTGAGTTCGCGCACGAAAAATATCATCATGCCATGCTGGAGATGACGAAATCTGTGCAGGGAATTTGAACTAGCCCTCGGCACCCTCGTATACTTACACCCCGCAATGAAGGTGATCGTGATCATCCCGGCTGCCGGTCTCGGCACGCGCATGGCGCCCATGCCCAGCTCGCTCGTTTCGAGTAAAGACGCCAAAACCAAAAAGCCCCATCCCTCGAAACAATTCACCGACCTCGCCGGCACGCCCATCCTCATTCATACCCTGCGCAAATTCGCCGCCGTCGAAGCCGTCACAGAAATCTGGATCGCCCTGCGCGAAAATGAAATCGAAGGCTTCGGCGAGCGCCTGCGCAAGGAAAAAAAGGAAAAGAAAGATCTGCTGACGAAGAAAGTAGAACTGGTCATCGGCGGCGAACACCGCCAGCAGTCGGTGGCGAACGCGCTCAACCTCATCACCGCCGCCCCCGACGACATTGTTCTCGTCCACGACGCGGTCCGCCCCCTGGTTACGCCCGAAATCATTCACGACGTAATCGAAGCCGCGAAAAAATACGGCGCAGCCATCGCCGGCCTGCCCGCCATCGACACCGTCAAGCAGGTCGAACGCACCGCCGAAGGCGCGATCGTCAAAGCCACCATCCCCCGCGCCGGCGTCGTCCTGGCCCAGACCCCGCAAGGCTTTCACTACAGCGTCATCAAGAAAGCCTTCGACGAGGCCGCCGACGACGGTTTCACCGGTACTGACGAAGCCTCCCTCGCCGAACGCAGCGGCCACGAAGTCGCCGTCGTCATGGGCTCCCCAAGAAATATCAAGATCACCAACCCCGCAGACATGGAACTGGCGGAGTTCTATTTAAGGAAATGAGCCACGGATTTTCACGGATTTCCACGGATCAAGACCTTAACAACGGCGTAAACTCGCTGGTGATGGACTCACTGCCTGCTCGCCTGAAACATTCCGAATTAACCGACAAGATCATTGGCGTCTTTTACGATGTTTACAACGAACTCGGCCTGGGGTTTCTGGAGTCGACTTATGCCGAGGCATTACTGGTGGCCCTGCAAGAATCGGGTGTCAGCGCCGCCCGAGAAGTGCCCGTACCGGTGTGGTTTCGCAACAGAAAAATCGGACAGTACTATGCCGACCTCATCGTTGAAGGCGTCGTTCTTCTTGAACTGAAGGCGGCGCGAACTCTAGAGTCCGCGCACGAAGCCCAACTCCTCCACTATCTCCGCGCAACCGAAGTCGAAGTAGGTCTACTTCTCAACTTCGGTCTCCGGCCGCAGTTCCGCCGCCTCCTGTTTGACAATGAAAGAAAAAAAATCCGTGGAAATCCGTGTGAATCCGTGGCCAAGGTTCCTGCATGAGGATCGGCTATGGCTTCGACTCGCACGAGTTCCGCCTCGGCATCCCACTCAAAATCGGCGGCGTCACCGTGCCCCATGACCAAGGCCTCGGCGGCCACTCCGACGGCGACGTGCTGCTGCACGCCATCACCGACGCTCTGCTCGGAGCCATCGCCGCGCCCGATATCGGCGCACTCTTCCCTCCGTCCGACCCGAAGTGGAAGGGCGCGGATTCCAACATCTTTCTACGAGAAGCGCTGAAACGCGTGCGGGACGCCGGTTACACCATAGCCAATGTTGACGCCAGCCTGATCCTGGCAGCGCCGAAAATTGGACCTCACACCGCCGCGATCCGCGCGCGCGTGGCGGAGTTACTCGGCCTGCCCGGCGATTGCGTCGGTCTGAAAGCCAAAACACCCGAGGGCCTCAATCTCGACCACGCCGCGATCGCCCACGTAGTCGTGCTGTTGGAAGAAAATGCCCGCCAGAAAAAGAGGGCGGGGAAAAAGACCGCGCAGAAGACGAAAGCAAGAAAGAAATAAGCCCGCAAGAAGTAACCGCTACGGAATCTCCGCGCCGCCAAGTTATTTGCGGCGCTCGCCTGCGGCATCGATGAAGGCTCGGAAGATGGCGAGCGAAGCAGCGTCCGCCTCCACCGACCGCTCCGGATGCCACTGCACCGCCACCACAAAATGATCCGGCGCGGTGCCTTCCAGCGCCTCGATGATGCCGTCGTCAGTGCAGCGGGCCACGATGCGCAGGCTCTCGCCGATTGCGTCCGCGGATTGATGATGAGAGGAATTCACGGGCACAACCAGCGGGTCCTGGACATCGGACTGCGGACTTCGGACCTCTACCGCGACAATTTCAGCCAGCTTTGAGGCACGGTCGATCCCGACCGTATGTGCGACGGCAACATTTTTCCCGGCTTCGTGATTTACTTTCGCGCGCGTCGCCTCCGGCAGGAAATCCGGAATGTGCTGCACCAGCGATCCCGCGCGATACACATTCAGGCTCTGCAGCCCGTAGCAGATGCCCAGCACCGGCTTCCGCAATTTGTACGCATTTTCCAGCAGAAGATTATCGACTGTGTCACGGCGCAAATCAGCCGCTGCCGTATGCGGCGAGCGCGGGGCCGCGTACCGGGCCGGATCCACGTCGGCCTTGCTGCCCGGGAGCAGAACTCCGTCGCAGTCCTGCATTATTTTTGAGACTTGATCAGGCGAAAGGTCCAGCGCAACCCGCACCGGCTCACCACCCGTCAAAGTGACTGCGCGTTCATACTGCGGAATCGCCCGCTCGGCATATTCCGGATCAAACGAATGCGGCATCGGGATGGCGATCCGGGCCGGCACTTCAGCTCACCCTCTCGATCGCCGCCAGCGCCTTCGCCTGCCGGTAGTGCCGAATCTCCATCGTCAGAGCCAGCACGAAAATAATGCTCCCCGCGACCAGCGCCACCGGCAGCGCGATCATCCGGTAGGCGACCCGCATGTCCGGATGCACACCGCGCACCGCGCCCACAATCACCGTCCCCAGGATCGCCAGCAGCAACGTGACCGCAAAACAAAGCAGCGTCGCAATAAACGTTACCAGGCAAACCCGCACAGGAATGGCGTACCAGCGAGGAGCCCGGGATGAGCGAACGGTCGCCATAAATTCCACACTTGATTCTACCGGTTCGAACTCAAGCCGCGGAGCGGCGCCATATTTTAGCCCAGGGCGTAAGCCCTGGGTAAAGCCGCGAGAAGTGAAACCGAGCCCCGGCGGGGCGACAGAAGCCACACGACTCAGCCACTGGAGGGATAACTCTCGCACGCGACGCCTCTCTGCGACACAAAAGATTTCCACACTCCCGCGCCTGTCAAGCACAAAATCCTCCCCGCCCCCTAACTCATACTCACCAAAGCAAATAAACCATCACGCATCTCCCCGCCCACCCCTCTCAACCTGTTAAAATAGATGTAGTCGTGATTAGCTCCGGGAAATACGCAACATCGGCCTCCGTATCGTCCTCAGCCCCCACGCCTAACTCCTTATTTCACAATATTTTACATCTAACCCGTTTGAATTCAAGATTTTGCCCGCCTCAGGCCATACCCATTCTCGCTAACTCCAACGAAGCAAGGATGTTAGCTCAAAGCCAAGAAAAAAATCATCGGTATATATCCCCAGCACCGATAACCCGACTGCCGCGTCAGCTGTGTGTAGAATAAGGCAGCATGTCGCAGGCAGCTCCAGCAATTACGCGCAGTCCCGCCGAAGTGGTTCGGGCGACCCCGGTTTCGCAAGCGCCGAATGGAATCTGCTACGCCATGGCGGGCGAAGTCGCGCTCAACTCATTTGACCTCGACCGCATGGTTGCCGCCGTTCCGGCGAAGATCGCGACTGCACTGGAGCGCAAGGCGTATTACTTCGTCCCGCTGGCGGTGAGCCAGGGCGACGATACGGTGATCGCCGACCGCTACGACGTGGCGCTGAGCGACAACGCGGTCTGCCATCGCAATCTGAATCTAGGCGACTCGCAGTGTGTGTTCATCTCGACGCGCCTGATGGACGACAAGTTTTCGGTGGCCTTCGAGTTTTATATCAATGTCGGCCACGCGCTGGTCGAGCGCGCCGGAGTTTCCAAGGATTTCAGCGAGTTGGCCTGGAGCCAGGTGGAAGCGGGCGTCCGAGGCGAGACTTCGCTGGATGCCTTTGAGGCGCGCAAACTAGCCACCGGCGGCGGCCTCGACGCCGAGCGCTACAAGAACGAATATCTCGACGCGACTTTTTCCGACACGATTTCGATTTATCTGCTGTCGTTGTACCTCGACGTGGACTACTACGATCTGCGGGAGCGGGACTATCCACTGCTGGCCCCGTCAGCCCTCGCCGACCGTCTGCGAAAAGTGGCGGAGTTGTTCCCACCGAATACGGGATTCGAGTTTGCCGTGCTCTACAAGCGCCGCGGGTAAGTCAACTTCGTTTCGCCACGGATTTTCGCGGATTCACGCGGATAAACCTTCAACCTCGAAAATCAGAATCAGCGCTCTCCTCTTTCGAGCGTTCAGACTTTACAATCATTCCGCGATGACTGTGACGGTGCGATCGTTTGCGAAGATCAACCTTGGGGTGCGAATCGGCGCGGCGCGGGCGGACGGGTTTCATGATCTGTTGACGGTGTATCAGACGATTGGGCTGCATGATGTGATTCAGGTGGGTGTGGGGCGCGGTTCGGGGATTGAGATTCGGTGTGGTGATCCGCGCGTGCCACTCGACGAATCGAACACTTGTTTTCGGATCGTCGAGAAGGCGATGGCCGCGCTGCACGCTAAGGGGCGCGTGGCGGTCGAGATTGAGAAGCGGCTGCCGGTGCAGGGCGGGCTGGGCGGGGCTTCGGCGAATGCGGTGGCTGCGTTGCTGGGGTTGGAGCGGGCGCTGGGCAAGAGTTTGAGTGCTTCCGAGAGATTGCGGATTGCGGCTGAGGTGGGGTCTGACTTGCCCTTGTTTCTGCTGGGTGGAACGGTACTGGGCGTGGGGCGGGGGGAGCAGGTTTATCCGCTGGAGGATTTTCCGGCGATGGCTTGTGTGGTGGTTACGCCGGAGGGGGGGGTGTCAACGCCGAAGGCGTTTGCGGAGTGGGATCGGATGCAGGGGCTAAAGCCTGGATCTTCGAGGGCATCTGACGCGGCTCTGAAGGGCCGCTCTTCCACTACGTCCGACGCGGTGCTGAAGAGCCGCTCTTCCACAAAACCTGACTCTGAATTGACGGTGCGTGCGGGCTCCGATAGAATGGGTGAGCTTGGTCGCGGGGTGTCGGCGTGGCTGAGTGAGAGGTACTCCAGTGCTCCTTCTGGTTTTGTGAGAGGGGGTCGGGCCGAGAATCCGCTTCTCTGGCTTGTCCGGGCTGGGATTGAAAACGACTTTGAACGGGTCGTCTTTCCTGAATATCCCGAGCTGAGTGATGGCAAGAGGGCGCTTTTGCGCGCGGGCGCGAAGTATGCGTCGTTGTCGGGGTCCGGGTCGGCGCTGTACGGGCTGTTTGCCTCGCGAGCGGCGGCGGCGCGGGCGGCTGTTAGGCTTCGGAAGCTGGGGTGGGCGGCGGCGGCTACGGCGACATTGACGCGTCGGGCTTATTGGCGGCGGGTTATCAGTTGAGCAGGCCGGCCTTGAAATTTTTGATTGTTGATTTCTGATTGTTGATTGAGAATCTAGTTGTGCCCCGTTTTGGGGGCTCAATCAGCAATCGACTATCAGCAATCAACCATGGATTCACTGGGCCGTCGACTAATGGTAGGTCAAGTGCCTTTGGAGCACTTTGTCTAGGTTCGAATCCTAGCGGCCCAGCCAGAGATCAGTTCTCAGTTGCCAGTTCTCAGTTCTCAGTTGGAACTGGCCCGAGCCCGAAATACTGAGAACTGGGAACCGAGAACTGAGAACTCACTATGGCTACTTTAGTCACGCCGACTGACAAGGCTGAGAAGAAGGCGCCGCCTGTGACTGACGAGAAGACGGATCGAAAGCAGCGGCCGCGCTCGGACGAGAAGTTTAAGATTTTCAGCGGCACGGCGAACGAGCCGTTGGCCGATGAAGTCTGTCACTTTCTCGGGATGCAGCGCGGGCAGGCGCAGGTGACGCGCTTTGCAGACGGCGAGTGCTACGTCCAAATCCAGGAGAACGTGCGCGGCTCGGATGTGTTCGTGATCCAGCCGACCTGCCGTCCGGTGGACGAGCACTTGATGGAGTTGCTGCTGATGATCGATGCGCTGAAACGCGCATCGGCGCGGCGCATTACGGCGGTGATGCCGTATTACGGTTATGCGCGACAGGACCGCAAGGATAAGCCGCGGAGCCCGATTTCGGCGAAGCTGGTGGCGGACTTGCTCACAACGGCAGGGACACAGCGGGCCTTGATCGTTGACGGGCACACGCCCCAGATGCAGGGTTTTTTCAATATCCCGGTGGATCATTTGTTTGCTTCGCCGGTGCTGGTGGACCACTTCCGGAAGTTGCAGTTGCCGAACCTGACGGTGGTATCGCCGGATGCGGGCGGCGTGGAACGGGCGCGGTTTTTCGCGAAGAAGGTTGACGCGGCCCTGGCCATCGTCGACAAACGGCGGGTCGAGATGAACGTGGCCGAAGTGATGCACGTGATCGGCGACGTGGACGGGCGTACGTGTTTGATTATCGACGACTTGATCGACACGGCGGGAACGCTGGTGAAGACGGCAGCGGCGCTGGTGGAAAACGGTGCAACTTCGGTATTCGCTTGTGCGTCGCATGCAGTGCTGTCGGGGCCGGCGGTGGAAAACATTCGCAACTCGGTGATTCAGCAAGTGGTGGTGACGAATACGATTCCGCTGACGGCTGAGGCGGATGCGGCACGAACCGAAAAGGGAGGGAAGATTACGGTCCTCTCGATTGCGGGGTTGATTGGGCGGGCGATTCAGGCCAATCACGAAGAGACTTCGGTGAGTAAGTTGTTTACTTAGCGGTAAGAATTTTGCAGGCTTCGGCGAAAAGCAGGTTCCTCCACTGCGCCGTCGCGAATGCTCCGGCTCCGGTCGGAATGACAATACTTTTAGAGGGAATTGAAATTTATGGCGACTGTATTGGAACAGAACTTACTGGAAGCGCAACCGCGGGAAGCGGGGACGAAGAATGATGCCCGGGCGGTGCGGCGTGGCGGAAAGATTCCGGCCGTGGTGTATGGAGCGGGCAAGGACTCGCTGGCGATCAGTGTCGATCCGCGGCATGTGCTGCGCATTCTGAATTCGGTCACCGGACACAACACGATTTTCGACCTTTCCCTCGCGGGCGGCGAGCGATCGAAGGCCATGATTGTCGATTGGCAGTACGAGCCCATCAAGGGCACGCTGCTGCACATCGACTTGAAGCGGATCGCGCTCGACAAGGTGTTGAAGGTCAGTGTGCCGATTTTCCTGGTGGGCGAAGCGGCGGGCGTGAAGCAGGAGGGCGGCATCATGGAACAGATGCTGCGCGAAGTCGAGGTCGAATGCTTGCCGGCGGACATTCCGAGTCACATCGATGCCGACGTCAGCCAGTTGACGTTTGGCAAGGTGCTGCGCGTTTCGGAATTGCCGCATTCGGACAAGATCAAGTTCCTCACGGACGAGAATCAGCCCGTGGCGCACGTTACCTCCGTGAAGGAAGAAGTGGTGGCGACTCCTGACGCGGTGGCGGCGGATGCGGCGGCTCCGGCTGAGCCTGAAGTTATCAAGAAGGGCAAGCAGGATGCGGAGGAGGAAGGCGCCGAGGCTCCGGCTGCGAAGCCTGAGAAGGCCGAGAAGAAGGAGAAAAAATAATTCGGCCACGGATCTGCACGGATTTATACGGATTGGGGCGCATAAGGATGATTCTCGCGTCATCTGTGATGATCCGTGAAAACCCGTGGCGATGTCGGGTTCGGGCGTGAAACTGATTGTTGGGCTGGGTAATCCCGGTGACGAATATCGGTTGACGCCGCATAATCTGGGCTTTCTGGCGATTGATCGGATCGCGGGCAGCCTGGGAGTCGAAGTTCGAAACCGGCAGCATCGGGCTTTGACGGGGCGGGCGGAGATTGGCGGCGAGACCGTGCTGCTGGCTAAGCCAGAGACGTACATGAATCTGAGCGGCGTCGCGGTGGCTGCGCTGATTCAGGAATATAACGCGAAGCCGGAAACGGACTTGATTGTGATTCAGGACGAGTTGGATTTTCCGCTGGGCACGTTGCGCATTCATACGCGGCGGAGTTCGGCGGGGCACAACGGCATCGAGTCGATAATCGGTTCGCTGGGCACGCAGGATTTCTTACGTATCCGGATTGGAGTCGCGCCGGAGCGCAAGGTCGGGGACGGCGTCGAATATCTGCTGTCGCCGATGCGCAAGAAAGATCTGGAAGTTGTAGACGGCGTTCTCGACACCGTGGAAGAAGCGGTGAAAGTGATTTTGAAAGAGGGTCCGGCGGCGGCGATGAATCGCTTTAACCGGAAGCCGGAACAAGAAGATTAGCCACGGATTTGCGCGGATTCTCACGGATCAAAAACCGTGAGATCTTTAGATTTATCCGTGGTAATCCGTGTGATCCGTGGCCAGGTTTGTGGCCGAAGATTGGGAGATGACGAATGAATCGTACTTATGAGCTGATGTTTATTGTTCGTCCGGATATGACGGAAGAGGATCTGGACAAACTGATTTCGACTTTGAGCGGCGTGGTGCCGGCTTCGGGCGGGACCGTGCAGAAGGTCGACAAGATGGGCAAGCGCCGTCTGGCGTACACCGTGAAGCGGTTCCACGAAGGCATTTACGTGCTGATGGTGGTGGAGGGTGGAGGCGCGGTGATTCACGAACTGGAGCGCCGTCTGCGCGTGACCGAGCAGGTCATCAAGTTCCTCACCGTGCGCACGGATGAAGAGCAGAAGCGGCTGGACAAGATCAAGGCGCTGCGCGACGCGCGTAAGAAAGTGAGCGCGCAGCCGGCGGCTCCGGCTCCGGTGGCTGCGGCGGCAGAGCCTGCGGCGGCGGCTCCGGCAGCGGAAGCTCCGGCGACGGCGTAACGCGGTGGCATTCCTCTGCGTTCTCGCGGGTGTTTCTTGGCGGACTCTGCGATCAAAAGCTTTTAACCGCCGAGTACGCAGACAAAATCCGCAGAGATCGCGGAGAAGAACTTTCTGAGAGATATTTGGCAGGCGCGATTTAAGGAGAATTATGGCTGAAGAGACAAGAACAGAACAATCGGCACCGAGTGAGAGACCACGGCCTAGCGGGGATCGTCCCAGTGGAGATCGTCCGCGGTTTGGCGGTGGTGGTGGTGGACGCGGGCCGGGCGGGCCTCCGCGCGAGGGCGGCGGTGGACGCAAGTTTTTCCGGCGCAAGAAAGTTTGCAAGTTCTGCGTCGAGAAAATTGAAGATATCAACTACAAGGATTACCGCATGCTGGGGCAGTTCGTGGCCGAGAGCGGCAAGATCGTACCGCGGCGGTTGACCGGCGTGTGCGCGCCGCACCAGCATCGGCTGTCGGCGGCCATCAAGAAGGCGCGGAATATCGCGCTGCTGCCGTTTGCGGGACGAGCGAGTTAACAACATTCGCCACGGATTTGCACGGATCTTCACGGATAAGGATTCTTTGGATCACTTGGTTTATCCGTGTTGATCCGCGTGAATCCGTGGCAAAGAATTCTGAAACTGGAGCCATCCATGGAAGTCATTCTGAAGGAAGATGTAGCGAAGCTGGGATCGCGCGGCGATGTGGTGAAGGTCGCGGAGGGGTATGGGCGGAATTATCTGCTGCCCCGCAAGCTGGCCATCAAGGCCGACGAGGGCAACAAGGCCGTCATCGTGCAGATGAAGGCCGCTTCAGTGCGGCGCTCCGCCAAGGAGAAGACGCAGGCCGAGGAGCTGGCCAAGCAATTTGAGGGCGTCTCGGTATCGTTCCAACGGCGCACGGGCGAACACGATCAGCTGTTTGGCTCGGTCACGTCGGGTGACATCGGCGACGCGCTGGCCAAGAAGGGTTTCAACATCGATCGCCGCAAGATCCAGCTGCACGAGCCGCTGAAGACCGTGGGCGAATTCACCGTCCCGGTGAAGCTCCATAAGGACGTGACCGCGCATTTGAAAGTGGTGATTGAGAAGGAAGCGGTCGAGGCATAACAGCAGACGTCCCGCTTCTTATGCTTGAAGCTTAGTCATAGACTTTGCTGCGGTGGGCTACTCGGGTCACACTCACTAATCTGGCTGCATCGTTGACGATGTACACGACGCGCCAGTCACCGACCCGGACGCGCCACAGATCCTTGTAGCCCTTTAGCTTCTTGCATCCCGCGGGTCTCGGATCAAGTGCGAAGGATTCTATCTTGCGGATGACGCGCGAGAGAACCGTATCTGGCAGGGATTCAAGTTCCTTTCGCGCGGAGGGTTTTAGCTCGACAGCATAGCTATCCACGAAGCCGCCCGTGCTTTACGAGGTCGGCCTTCACTTTCTCCAAAGGAATTCCGACCTCTTCGCGGCGGGACTCGGAAACAAGACCGTCCCAAAAGTCCTGGAGCCGGGCTCCGTGCTTTTTCAGGTCGATGAGAACCGCGACCTTCCGGCCTTTGCTGTCTGTGACGAACTGAACTCCAGTCATGGAGCTATTCTCCCATAATCGGGGTTCGCTCTGCCCGAACTTTCGATTATCTTGCAAATCTCTGCTCGGCAAGCCATCGCCCTATCGTGCCGCCGGCCCGTCCCAATCACTGGCATGTCAGAGTAAACCTCTGCAAGGACCCGTTCGTCCATCCCGTGCCGTCGGTCGGCAGATGCGTGAAGTAGACATAGAAACTCTTTCCCAGAATGTGCGGGTCATCGCCCAGACCAACGGCCGTGGGATAGGCCGCGATCGTCTCGAAATTGCCGAGCAAGGTGGGCACGGTCCAGTGCAGACCGTCGGGTGATTCGGCGTATCCGAAGTTGGTGTCGTTCGAGATGATCATGACATAGCGCTGGAGAAAATCGCTGAAGTGGATATCGAGATATCCCTGATACGCTGAGCGGGAGTTGAGGTCAGTGGAAGCGCCGCCAATGGCCGGTTGCAGAATCCAACTGCCTTTGTAGAACTTCTGGAATGAGACGGTGTGATGGGGCGCGGGTCCGAAGGCTGCGGCGAGCACTGCCGAGACCGGGGCGCGGGCAACCGAGACGTTGGTGGTGGTGTTGCCGCCTTCGGCGTTGGTGGTGTGAAGGGTGCCATTGGCGGTCCAGTCGGGAAAATAGAGATAAAAATATTGGTGGTCGGGCGAGAGGACGAGCGGTCCATCGCCGATTTCGAAACCGTCGAGACCGACGGCGTAAGCCTGGTTGAGGCGAATGATTTCGCCGAGGTCGGTCCAGGTCAAGCCGTTGTCGGTGGAGGCGACGAGTCCGAGAGCGGCGTAAAGGGCGTCGTTGGGCAGTTCGGCGTGATAGGTCGCGAGAAGATTGCCGGCGCCGGGCATTCCGGCGGGGACTTGAAAGACCGGGCCTCCGCCCATGTAGCCGTAGCTGGTGTAGATGGGATTGACCGTGTGAGGGTTGGGAGAAACGCTGACGTCCTCGGGATCGGCCGTCCCAAGCGGGTTATCGAGAGTGCCGGCGGTGGTGGTAAACGATCCCCATTTGTTGTTGCCAACCCAGTGTCCTTGCCACATCTGCCTGCCATGGTATCCACCGTCGCTGCCGAAAAATTCGTAGCCGCTGGCGGTTTTGATGACGCCGAGGGGAGTGTCGGGCCAGTCGAACGTGTCGGTGAGCGGCGGTTCTACCCGGGCCCCGGCGGCGAGGCGCTGCGCTGGCGAGGCTACAACAATCGGCGCAGTCAGCGAGGGGTGGCATAGTTGCGAGAGCGTTTGCGCCACGCTGCTTTGGGAAGAGAGCTGGGCGAAAGCGGCGAGTAAAGTGAGAGAGGCGAGCGGCAATCGGGACGACATAGGGCGACCTCGGAGTTCGAATCTTCGCAGGGTGAGACGGGCTTGGACGCGTCCGTCACAGGGCCTCAGCGGCCACATCGATTGAAACCCGCGAATTGGAGGAATGTTGCAGCTGCCCAACTAGTGGGGCAGTTGAAATGCCAAATCCGTACGCTGCACCTCGCCGGAGTGTTCTGTTTCGCCCTAAATCTTTGGCCCTGAGTCACCTAGGTCACCTAAAATTCCCACTCGGGCCTATAATTTCTGCTCACGGTTCCACTGGCGACCCGTCTATTCCTGTGCACGCCCGGATACGGCAAATGCCGGGCGGTAGAGGACATGAGACATGCCGGCAGGTGTACTGGTCGTACAACTTGCGGTTGGCGGGCGGGCCCACTCGAAGGCAAAGAGTGAGAGAGTACCAAGAGTCGACAGAGGCGTCGACAGGAACCTCGACAGGAACCAGGACCCCGCGCGGGGCCGCATGGCTGGGCTAGATCGTCAAACGCAAGATCGGCGCATCGATGACACGATGCTTATCCGGGAGGCTCAGCGCGGCAACCGCGCTGCCTTCGAGGAAC